>Ga0114956_1003258_pt1 | contig 12583 bp, 11 predicted proteins | sample MaitaG_FD_87304 | JGI IMG/M metagenome (GOLD analysis project Ga0114956, IMG submission 87304) | Marine algal microbial communities from Maine, USA - Maine_Asex2 metaG | ecosystem: Host-associated > Algae > Red algae > Unclassified | place: Maine, USA | collected 2015-01-05 | reverse complement strand
GTCTTGGTCTCCAAATTTTATGTCCAATTGGCAGCCTTCACATTCTGGATACTTATTCTTATTACAGCCTGAGGAAAGTATTTGTATCATTAAGAACAAAAGAAGCAAGTACTTGAATACGTAACTATTTGTTTGTTTCATAATAATTAAATCCTATTTAGTTTTTATAAATTTTAAACGATCGTTCTATTTTTTAGATTCAACCTTCGTGTAATATAATCATTATAAAAGAGTTCATTCTAACTATTCAGTTTCCTTAAACTAACCATGATGGTAATAAGACAACACTGTCTTGCAATAGTCTGTTAAAACATCAATAATGTCTTGTCAGATTGCGTTATTCCAAAATGCAGTGCCGTTTCTCATCAATTGAGTACTTTTGCACTCTGAAACAACATTACTGTTTTGACTCAGTACTAAGTAAAACAACATTGATAATTGATACTATGAAATACATACTCTTTGGAATCCTCGGACTCTTACTATTCACAATTCAACTCAGTGGACAAACTGACAATGAAGTCCTCTTTACAGTAGAGGGTAACCCTGTGACAGTAGAAGAATTTAGATACATCTACGAAAAGAATAATGGTGCTGCGGCTAACTACTCTAAAGAGAGTGTAATGGAATACCTAGACCTCTATAAAAAGTTTAAACTCAAAGTCGCAAGAGCAAAAGAACTTCAATTAGATACTGTACCGGCTCTACAAAATGAACTTGCTGGATATAGAAAGCAACTTGCTAACTCATACCTCAATGACAAGGAAGTAACTACCAATCTAATAGACGAAGTCATTGAAAGAATGAAAACAGATAGAGAGGTTAGCCATATCTTCTTACCATTGGATGCTAAATCTTCCCATCTGATAAAGAATAAGGTGAATGAAAACGTGAAACAAATCTATAAAAGACTTCAAAATGGGGAGGACTTTGCTAAACTAGCAAAAGAAGTTTCTTTAGATCAAGCATCAGCTATCAATGGTGGGTACCTTGGATATTATGTAGCACCTCTTCCAAGTGGGTTCTACGCATTTGAAAATGCAATGTACTCAACACCAATTGGTAAATACTCTGAGCCTATTCTATCAAAAATGGGTTATCACATCATCAAAGTAACCAACGAACGTCCAGCAAAAGGAGAAATGACAATTTCCCACCTAGTAATCAAGAAAGATAAAAACGGTGTCGTCAACAAAGGAGCAAGGACACAAATTGACTCAATCTATAGAGTATTGTTAGAGGATACTTCTCAATTTAAATCTCTTGCTTCTCAGTACTCGGAAGATAAAAACACAGCTGCTAAAGGTGGTTTCTTGGGTAAAATAAAAATCAACCAGTTTGATATCAAGTTTGAAGAAGCAGCATTTGCCCTCAAAAACGATGGTGATATCTCTCCACCAATAGAAAGCAAACTCGGGTGGCACATCATCCAACGTCAGAGTAAAGAAGATTATACTGATACCGAAAAACTCAAGAGAACACTTAAGGCAAAAGTAGTCAGAGACGATCGACTTGAAATCTCAAAACAAGCGCTGATAGAGTCAATTAAGAAAGAAGCAAATCTCGTTGTCAATAAAAGGGCTCTTAATATTTTTAATACTAAATTGACAGAGGATTTCTATAGCTACAAGTGGAAGCAACCAGAATTACCAAGTGAAGACTTATTGACATTTAACAATGGAGAAAAAGTTTTTACACTTTCTGATTTCGCTGACTTCTGTAAAAGAAATACAAAGGAACGTCTCAAGTATACAGCTGATGTCCCTACTATCGATGTAGTCAATACTCTCTTCGCAACATTTACAAATGACGCTGTCCTTCAATATGAAGAGTCAAATCTAGAAAAGAAATATCCTGCTTTCAAGGCACTCATGAGAGAATATGAAGAAGGGATTCTCCTTTTTGAGACGACAAAACAAGAAGTCTGGGATAAGGCAAGCCAAGATACAGTAGGATTACAAAAGTTTTACTCTGAACATACATCAGATTATCAGTGGGGTGATAGAGTCAAACTCTCAAGTGCAACCGTAAAATCTGACGATGCTAAGACGATAGCCAAAATCGAAAAAGCCCTTGCAAAAAAGAAAACACTCTCTGCAATCCAGTCTAAATACAATGGTGAAAAAGCGACAATTGTAGTAAAAGATGATGAAATTGTAAGCACCGAGTCTCCTCTGTTAAAAGGATTACAAACTTCAGTAGGTTCTGTGAAAACTACGAGAAATGCTGATAAAAGCATGACTCTTACTCGTGTCGCAGCCATCTTGCCAGCTGGTAATAAGAGTTTTGACGAAGCAAAGGGATATATCATCGCTGACTATCAAGACTACTTGGAACAAGAGTGGATCGCTGATTTAAAATCTAGATATCAGACTACTATCAACGAAGAAGTACTTGCTAAACTGATCAAATAATCAAAAGCTTACTTCCCATATCTTTGATCACATTGATGACATTCATAGCTTGTCAAGAGCAACCTATTAAGTATGGGAGCCCTTTAGCGAAGGTAGGAAGTAGTGTCCTCTATTTGGAAGATTTACCTAATTGGGTTACGATGAGCAACGACAGTACAGCACTTAAATCGAGTTTTATTGAACAATGGATAAGAAAGAAGTCAATGGTGAAAGCTGCTGAAGAATATCTCGGAGAAGAAATTAATATTAAGAAACTTCTCAATGACTATAAAGAGTCATTACTCATGGTAAATCTCGAACAGCAACTCATCAAGCAAAAAATGGACACCTTTGTGACCAATATGCAAGTCAGTCAATACTACAACGAAAAAGGAGATGACTTTCTCCTTAAGGAAGAAGCACTCAAACTGACCTATATTCAGTGTAAGGATAGTTCCACTATTGAAGCTCTAAAGAAAGTATGGAAAAAGAAAAATCCTATCGATGCTCTAGAATCACTTGACCTCAGCAAGTGTAGTCATCTCTGGCTAGACAATGAAAAGTGGGTGCATAAGTCAAAAATAACTTCTACTTTACCAAAGTCAATAGCAAAAAAAATAAAATGGTCTACAACTAATAAATCTGATTTTATACTTGATAGTGTAGCTTACTTTATTAAAATTGATGAAAGCATCAAACCAAGAGAAAGGTCTCCACTCTCGTTAGTTCAAGAAAACATCGTGAAGGTGATCCTCCATAATCGAAGGAAAAACCTAATGAAAGATTATGAAAACAATCTTATAGAAGAAGGAATAAAATCAAAATATATCACACTATATAATAACTAATGCAATCAAAATACATCCTCCAAATATTGCTGTTTTCTCTATTTACTCAAATACTGATAGGGCAAGACCAGCTACTCATCGATAAAGTCGTTGCCAAAGTAGGGAGTGAGATGATCTTACTCTCTGATGTAGAAGCTCAATACTCTTATGCTATCGAACAACAAGGCATAGAAGGAAACGATGAAATAAAGTGTCAAATCTTAGAGGCTATCATGGGACAAAAACTCATTGTTCACCAAGCAAGATTAGATAGCATCGAAGTGTCTGATGATGAAATCAATGCCCAACTAGATTACAGGATCAATGGTGTACTGCGTCAAATGAATAATGACGAAGAGTTCTTCGAAGAGTACTATGGTATGACCGTGGATAAGATGAGAGGGAATCTCAGAGAAGACCTAGAGCAACAACTCCTTGCTGAAAGAATGCAAGCTCAACTGATGCAAACTGTAAATATCACACCCAACGAAGTCCAACAGTTCTTCGACCAAATTCCTACAGATAGTCTACCCTACTTGAGCTCTGAAGTTGAGTTTGCAGAGATCGTTATAGAGCCAAAAGTCAATGACGTAGAGCAATCTAAAGCACTCGCTACTTGCGAAGATCTCTACGAAAAAATTCAAAACGGAGAAAGCTTTGAGGAATTGGCAAAGAAATACTCAGATGATCCAGGGTCTGGTGCCAATGGTGGTAATCTTGGGTTTGCACCACGTGGAACTTTTGTTCAAGCCTTCGAAGAAGCAGCTTACAACTTAGATGTCAATGAAGTTTCCGAACCTGTAGAAACAGAATTTGGGTACCACCTGATAAAAATGTTGGAGAAGAAAGGGACAAAAATCAACCTCCAACATATCTTAATTGCTCCAGAAGTAACTGATAATGACATAGCACTCGCTAAGAATAAGTTAGATTCAATTAAGACATTAATCACAGATGAAAAGATCTCTTTTGGTGATGCTGTCAAGAAATTTTCAAAGGAAGAAGTGCCGAGCTATCACAATAATGGGAGAGTTCAAAACCCTTCAACCGGAAAGACTTTTTTCAAAACAGCTGAACTTCCTACTGAAGTTTACTTTGCTATAGAAGAGATGGATATTAACGATGTCTCTGCTGTACTTGAATACCCACTCCCAAATGGTGAAGTGGTCTACCGTATCATTCAACTTCAGTCAAAGACCAAACCTCACAAAGCAAATCTTAGAGAAGATTATTCTAAAATTCAAGATCTCGCAAAACAAAGTAAAAAGAATGAATACTTTCTCAACTGGGTTGATGCAAAACTGAGAGAAACATACATCGAGGTGGACGAAAGAATGCAAGGCTGTCCAAATATCGCAGAACTGACTAAATAGACTATTCAGAGAATTAAATGTTAGAAGAGGTTATGAATTAGATATTCATAACCTCTTTTTACTTTGGTCTAGTTTTATAATTAATTGAAGTATTGTTAGTACATTACCTCACTATTGGGCAAAAAAAGACCGGTTCTACCCCCTTGTGAACCGGTCGTGAAGAAGTACCTAATTGCTTAAGTATCTTTCCTCTAATCTGAACAAACTGTATATTGCACATACCTTGCCAAAGTGTGATTAGTAAATGATTTTATGTTGTTTAGCACTCTAATCTGTTGAAAATCAACAGATTAGAGTGCTAATTTTTTACTAAAAATTTTTGTTTTTCGTTATGTTGGAGGTTTTATCCCCTGTTTCTATAGGTAGAATACTCAGTAATTAGATGTTTTAATCGGCTATTTCTCTGTGTTGCTTTAGACTTATGCCTATAAGAAAAGTCCAGCCTTCTACAACACTCTCTCTTCTAACTCCGGAATATTTGTGGGATAATCTTCTATAACATTGGTAGTAACAGTCAGAATGACATCTTCTCCACTCTCCCTGATCGCAAAAGTTACTGTAGAGTCTCCAGTGTACTCTCTAAACTTCCTTTGATAGACAAATAATTCATTTGGCTTGACTTTTAAAACTTTCCACTGATGTGTAAATATCTTATCTGACATCTCAATCACTAACTCAATTGTAAAACCCTACTTTTGCTTTAAAGATATCAATGTGTTGTAAATACCAATGCTGCATCCAATCTCCTTTATTGATCGCATTCTTAACATGCGTTGGTGTACTTCTCAAGAGCAGACTTGTGTGTTGTTTGAGGTCCAGTTGTTTTCATGTGTTATTTAGTACTCCTCCAACAATTCTATGACTTCATCCAAAGCTTCATAAGATTTCATCCCTGTCTTCTCTTCTTTACTTCCGCAAAAGACAATACCCATTGTTGGATAGTCTTCTAAGAGAAACTGAATAAATGGTGTCAGATAGACGTCCGATTGAAAGTAAAACTGTGCCCTTCCTTCATACTTACTGAGGGCTGTCAAGAGAGCAGCACCAGGATATTCTTTTTCATCAAGAAGGATAATATAATTCCCTTTAGGATGCTTATCCATAAAATTTTCTTTGAGTTGGCTGATCGTCATCACTATGAATGTAGATTCATTTTCTGCTTGCATTGGATATCCAAAGATATAGCCTACTTCTGAGTTAAAGTTTCTATGTGGTGGATTCTCTATCAGCGTCTTTGGTCCTTCTACCCACTCTGCGATACCAGAGTAAGTTACCTCATCTATTGCATCCTCTGACGATCCTAAATCATAGGAGATATAATCAACCTCAAGTGCTGCGAAATATCTTGCATCTGTCAAGTGACTGATCTGTCTTGCTATTACCGGTAACTTCATAAAGACAAAGATAAGAGTCCGCTTCGACAGAAGCAGTATTTAGTTAATTAATAGACTTAGAAATATTCTGAGCATTTCTCATAGAGTCCGCTTCGACAGAAGCAGTATTTAGTTGATAGGTTAAAGCAAAATAAGGTTATATATATTATAAAAATATTTAATATATTTGAGGCTTCATATAATTACTTCACCCTTCTAATTAGACAAGATTATGGCTAACGAAGCATTCATCGTACAAGGCAATGCAAAACTCTCAGGCAATATCACTCCTCAAGGTGCAAAAAATGAAGCTCTACAGATCGTTAGCGCAGTCTTGCTTACAAAAGGTTTAGTCACTCTTGAGAATGTTCCCGATATCGTAGATGTACAGAAACTTATAGCCCTTCTCTCTGGACTTGGAGTAAAAGTCAATAGACTCTCAAAGAATAGTTATACCTTCCAAGCAGATGATATCGACCTAAAATACTTTGCCTCTGCTGACTATCAAGCTGAAGCACGTAAGATTAGAGGATCTGTCATGTTACTTGGACCTCTACTTGCTAGATTTGGGAAAGCATTTTTGCCAAAGCCTGGCGGTGATAAAATCGGTCGTCGTAGACTCGATACTCACTTCCTTGCATTCCAAAAGTTAGGAGCAGAGTTTAAGTACGAAGAAGCAGGAGATAATTACTACCTAGATGGATCAAATCTTAAAGGAACATTCATCCATATGGATGAAATCTCTGTTACAGGGACAGCTAATATCGTGATGGCGGCAGTGTTAGCATCTGGAGAGACTCAGATCTACAATGCCGCTTGCGAACCGTACCTTCAACAGCTTTGCAAAATGCTCAATGCTATGGGCGCAAAGATTTCGGGTGTCGGCTCTAACTTATTGATTATTCAAGGAGTCACTCAACTCGGAGGTACAACTCACAGGATCCTTCCAGATATGATTGAAATCGGAAGTTTTATCGGTCTAGCTGCTATGACTAACTCAGACATTACAATAAAAGATGTCAACATCCCTATGCTTGGTAACATTCCTGCTACATTTCAGAAACTCGGTATCAAGATGAATATCGGTAAAGATTACATCCATATTCCAGAGCAAGATACATATGAAATACAGACCTTCATTGATGGTTCTATCCTGACAGTCTATGATGCACCATGGCCAGGATTCACTCCAGACCTCATGAGTATCCTACTCGTGGCTGCCACTCAAGCAAAAGGGAGTGTCCTCATCCATCAAAAAATGTTTGAGAGTAGACTCTTCTTTGTCGATAAGTTGATTGATATGGGAGCACAGATTATTCTTTGTGATCCGCATAGAGCAACTATCATCGGTACCGAAAGAAAATATCAACTGCGTGGCATTTCAATGACTTCTCCTGATATTCGAGCAGGTGTTTCACTCTTAATTGCTGCATTATCAGCTAAGTCAGAAAGTACAATCTACAACATCAATCAGATTGACAGAGGTTACGAAAATATCGATGGCAGGCTCAATGCCCTTGGAGCAAATATCAAAAGGGTAAAGCTATAGATTATAGGTTAAAATGAGATTAGTCTATTACCCTATCCTGTTGAAGGTAATCTTCACAAATATTTCGAGTACTTTTGTCAATAACGAGATTGTAGCAAGCACAACACATGAAGGGACTCTTTTATCATCTTGGTAGATATATCATCTGGCATAAAAACATTTTCCAGAAGACTGGTAACTTTTCCATGTTTTACAAGGAGGTGGTTCGTCAAGTCTATGATATAGGTGTCGGGTCTATCTTGATTGTTTTTATTATTTCAATCTTTATAGGTGCAGTGACTGCACAACAGATGTACTACCAACTTACAGGAACTTCTATCCCCTCTTACTATATCGGTTATATCGTTAGAGATATGGCTATTATAGAACTCGCAGCTACATTTACATGTCTCGTACTTGCAGGTAAAGTAGGTAGTAATCTTGCAGCAGAAATTGGTGGGATGAGACAGAAAGAACATATTGATGCCATGGAGATAATGGGTGTCAATACGGCTAGCTACCTTGTACTTCCTAAGATTATCGGAGGTTTGATTGCGATCCCTATCTTAGTCTTTATTGCCGCTATCGTCAATATAACCGGCGGCTATCTCGCCTCTGTTCCAACAGGCCTCTTCACTAACTTTGATTATGTCAAAGGCTTGAGGTCATTCTTCAATGATTATAATGTCTTGATGATGTTTGTAAAGTCAGTTGTCTTTGCATATATCATCATTACCGTTTCTTGTTACCAAGGCTACTTTGTCAAAGGTGGTAATATCGAATTGGGTGAGGCAAGTACTCGTGCTGTGGTCTATTCTTGTGTCCTACTCCTTGTAGCAGATTATATCGTAGCAATACTTTTGACCTCAGGCTAAGCTTTTTTTCTCATTATCTAAATACCACAACACGTGATACGCATAGAGAACATTCATAAATCATTTGGCGATGTAGAAGTACTCAAAGGAATGGACTTTGTCTTCGAAGCTGGCAAGACTAACCTTATTATTGGGCGGAGTGGTGCAGGTAAGACAGTCTTACTCAAGATCCTTGTGGGTCTCTTTGAACCAACTAAAGGTAAGGTCTGGTATGATTCACGTGATTTCTTCACTCTCACTAAAGATGAACTCAGAAAACTCAGAATGGAAGTCGGTATGCTCTTCCAAGGAAATGCACTCTTTGATTCTATGACAGTAGAGGAGAATGTCAGATTCCCACTCGATATGTTTAGTAAGTTGACCCTTAAGGAAAAGAATCAGCGAGTAAACGAATGTCTCTCTAGAGTAAGTCTAGATGGTTCTAACAATAAATACCCTTCTGAAATTAGTGGTGGAATGCAAAAACGTGTCGGTATCGCCAGAGCAATCGTATACAAACCCAAATACCTCTTCTGTGATGAACCTAATAGTGGTCTCGATCCAAAAACATCGATCACCATAGACGAACTCATCAAAGAAATCACTGTTGCTGATAATATCACTACTGTGATCAATACCCACGATATGAATAGTGTGATGGAAATAGGAGACAATATCTGCTTCTTAGATAAAGGAAAAATCGTGTGGGAAGGTAACCGCAACGAAGTCATGGATAGCGAAAACGAAAACCTCAATTCATTTATGTTCGCTTCTCCATTTTTACAAAGACTTAAGGAAAGGGCAAAAAAATAAGCCTGAAATTCTGCAATCTCAGGCTCTTTCGACTAAGGTCTCAAAATAAGAAAACTACATCTTACTCGGTTCTTGAGTACCCTTACATGACAAATGTATAGCAATTATATCTCTTTAGCAACTATATTCATATACATTATTAAAATTTATATAAATAAATATCTTTAATGTGTCCTACACCAGAAAGGGTAGAGTATCTGCAAGTATTATAATTGATTGACTACCATAGTTTTGGGTAGAGTACTGTATTATTTATTGTATACTTATTGCAAGTCAAGAAAATTGTAGAGGAAAAACGATAAGATGCAATTATTTAGTAATTAGGCGGTAAATTGAAATCCTATTACTGTTTATGCTAATTAATAATGTAATTTTCACCTAAATACTTAGCTAGATGTAAAAATTGTTGATAATATAAAGGGCATCACAATTATTTGTGATGCCCTTTTATCTTAATCCTTTAAAGGAATGACTAGTGGTTCTCTTTATCCTTAAATTTAATCCTAAAAATTAAAATCGTACAAAACTAACATAGGATTATCACCTTCTTCCAATACAGGAATATGCTTTATATGTTCAGAATCAATGCTGTGTTCATCCTTAACAAGATGGTACAGCTCAGCATTTACTGTTGATAAGAAAAACTGTTCGTGCTCGCCAATTATCACATTAAACAAAAAGTCAAATCTATTGCCGTACTCCGATAGCTTTGTTAAGCTAGGTACTTTAGTTGATTTTCCTGTGAGCCTATCGGTAAATATTTGAAAATTATATTCTGGTGAATAAAATGAAGTGTAAAAATATGATTCATTTAATCGTGTACTTATAATTGGGAATTGTATATTTCCTAAATGTGAATAATCGTTTATTAACTCTGGAATTCCTTCAAATGTAATATTTGCAATATTTTCTCCTTCACTATCAAAAAATGTAACATGTTTCTGTCCTAGAGTATGAATTGCAAACTCATTTTTGTGTCTATTCACAGAGCCTCCTCCAATAACAGTGTTTAGAGAAGATGTTTTCGTTGCAAAACCACTATCCATATTATTGCAATTATTGCTAATCTCTTGCATTGCATTTAATGCCTTATCCTCAGTGTTACTAAATGGATTGTATATAAATTTCTTGTCATCTTCTGTCCAAAAAATTTCCACCACTGTTGTAATAAGGTCACATTCTTTTAATCTTTCACCTGATTCAGCGTCTACAACACTAAGTGAAGGATTAACTTCGTCGAATGTTATTACCAAAAGATTTTTTGCACAATGCACATCAAATGATTTTATCGTTTTAGCTGTTTCGTATTTTGAAATGTAATTACCTTCTAATCCATACTTCAAAATCACTATATCATCAGAATTGGATTCTTTAGTAGAGAGAAAGAATGCATCATTACAAGTTTTGATTTCAATAATGTTAGTAATAGTAATATCAGAACTACTCTCTAGTGGTATGTAATTTACATCTGAGATGAAGTCACCCAAGTTTTGATGATTACTGATATCAACTTTATGAACTGTTTCTAGATTTACGAATATTTTATTAGTAGTTTTTTCTGTACTACAAGAACTAAAAAATAATACTAGAAGGAAAAAATTATAATATTTCATAGTGTTTTTTTTAAGCACATAATGATCCAGATGGACACATAAATAGACAATCACTTGCCAATGGTTCACAATCTCCTAATGAAGAGTCCGTGCAAGGCCAAACGCTTCCAAATTTGCAGATAATCTTATATGTTGGTGCTTGAACAACATACTGCTGCCCATCGCCACAACAACAAGATAGAAATGAATTAAATCCACAGGCCTCTAATTCATAGTAAAACTGACCTTTCTCAGATTTAATGTTTGCGTTATCCTCCTGACTGTTTAACCCTACTGCAAAAACACTAAACAATAGAAAGAAGAGTAGAATAATTTTATTCTGCATAATTTTTATATTTGTTCATATATATATGTTAAAAACCTAATTATATTTGTTTTTTGTTGCTTATGTTGGCTTTTTATTGCCCAAGAGATCTTTGAGTAGATTAGAAAATAATTCCATTTTTTTAGTTACTTCTGCTTTGCTTTTGAATGAATTCAATCAACAACCACTTTAACCAACTATTTATAACATATGTGATTCGCTGCCGTTTTGAAAGGGCATATTTTAGCTATCTTTGAGTCCGTACTACTTCCTATTTGGTATGACTTAATGATGAGAGTCAACTTTAATTATTTTCAGATAACCACAGATCACTCCTTAAGAGTAGAGTAAGAGATTATGAGTAACAATTCAGATGTACAAGCGATAGATAACTTAGCTTCTAAGTTCCATGAACTCAGATCAGAAATAGGAAAAGTCATCATCGGCCAAGAAGAAGTGGTCAAGACAGTAATTATCTCACTTTTCAGTAATGGACACAGTCTCCTCGTCGGTGTGCCTGGATTAGCAAAAACTCTTTTAGTGTCAACTATCTCAGAAGTACTTGACCTAGACTTTAAGCGAATCCAATTTACACCCGATCTCATGCCAACAGATATTACTGGATCAGAGGTGATGGACGAGAGTAGACAGTTTAAGTTCAACAAAGGACCTCTCTTCGCTAATATCGTTCTCGCAGATGAGATTAACAGGACTCCTCCTAAGACTCAAGCTGCACTCCTAGAAGCAATGCAAGAGAGATCAGTGACAGTCGCTGGTGAGAGACACTTACTCCCTGCTCCATTTTTTGTACTCGCTACGCAGAACCCAATCGAACAAGAAGGTACATATCCTCTGCCAGAGGCACAGCTAGATAGATTTATGTTTAACATTCCTCTTGATTATCCAAGTTACCAAGAAGAGATCGAAGTAGTAAAAGCAACTACTGCCGCTAATACTGTTTCTCTCAATACTGTCCTTACCGGAAAAGAAATCTTAGATATCCAACAACTGATTCGTAAGATACCTATTGCTGACAATGTACTAGAATATGCGGTAAGCATTGCTGCTAAGACTCGTCCAGGGTCAAGCATGGCAACAGAAGAAGTGAACAACTATCTCTCATGGGGTGCCGGACCAAGAGCATCTCAATACCTTGTACTCGGTGCAAAGACTCATGCAGCAGTCAATGGTAAGTATAGTCCAGACAAAGAAGATGTACAAGCAATCGCTAACTATGTATTGAGACATAGAATAGTCCGTAATTATAAAGCCGAAGCTGAAGGCATTACTGAAGAAAAAGTAATCGCTAACTTGCTGTAATCAATACACCATCTTCGCGATCTTTAGCATCTTAATTGTAAAAAGGAAGCTGTATGAAAGAGATGAACCTTACATTTAATGTTGTGAAACCGCTCCTATCTCTCAGTAAGTCTGTACTTATCCTCTGTGCATTGCTACTAGCGTGCAACGGTGAAGTGACTAAGTCTATAGAGTCCAAGCCTAAG
>Ga0114956_1003250_pt1 | contig 12603 bp, 11 predicted proteins | sample MaitaG_FD_87304 | JGI IMG/M metagenome (GOLD analysis project Ga0114956, IMG submission 87304) | Marine algal microbial communities from Maine, USA - Maine_Asex2 metaG | ecosystem: Host-associated > Algae > Red algae > Unclassified | place: Maine, USA | collected 2015-01-05 | reverse complement strand
TATTTCTTGCACTACCCTTCGGGAAATACGCTTGATCTAAATGCAGAAAATGCCTTTGCAGGGCTTGATGGCAAGTCCTATAATTATCTCCTCAAAATTATCTTGAAAAATACCGAACGACGGTTTGAAAAATTGGGATTAATTATTTCAGAAAAATCACCCTATTTTTCCAGAAGTCACTCAGACGAAATCATCGAATATATAATTGATGCATTTTATTACAACCTACCTCACACCGAAATGATCATGCTTTCTCAGTCCCTGCCCTTTTTCGCTACGAAATTAGATCCGCGTATATATCCGAAACTAAAATCGCGGCTACGGCAAGATGCCATCTTAACCAAAACTCTTACCAAGAGCTTCCGTGCTTTTCTGGCAGTACTCGAGCGCCGGGCAAATCTCTTAGAAGCTCTTACCTTACCCACTCAATGAAGAAAGACAACATCTTACGCAAGGCAGCTGAAGAAGACTTTGCCCAAGAACTAAAGTGGCTCAAACAGTCCGACCCAGCGACCCCTCCGGTAAACTGGCAACTCTCTCCGCAAGCAGTGCTGCTGTATCTCATGGGCGGCAAGACTAGCAAGGGGAAGGCCATCACACCCAAATATTTCGGACAACGCCGGCTGGTCGAGCTCGCCATCGCCACCCTGCTTACTGATCGTGCACTGCTACTGATTGGAGTGCCAGGCACAGCCAAAACCTGGCTGTCTGAGCATCTGGCGGCCGCCATCTCAGGTGATTCGAGATTGCTCGTACAAGGCACCTCTGGCACGGGCGAAGATGCGATCCGCTATGGCTGGAACTACGCTCAACTGCTTCAGAAAGGACCCTCGACCGAAGCACTTGTACCCAGTCCCGTGATGACAGCAATGGACAACGGCAAGATTGTTCGCATTGAAGAATTGACTCGCATACCATCAGATATTCAAGATGGATTAATTACAATATTATCCGAAAAACAATTGCCGATTGCCGAATTGCAGACCAGCGTTCGCGCTCACGAAGGTTTTAATGTCATCGCCACTGCCAATGATCGAGATAAAGGGATCCACGATATGTCTTCAGCGCTTAGCAGGCGATTTAATACGGTACGCCTCCCCCTTCCTGCAACATTAAAAGAAGAGGTTGAAATTGTCCATTTCCGCATCCAGCAAATGCATCCCGATTTAGACATTGCAAAAACAATTTCTACAAATGATATCGAGAAATTAGTCACCATTTTTAGGGAGCTGCGATCTGGGCAAACCGAAAGCAAAGACCTTAAATTAAAAACTCCCACCGCAACACTCAGCACAGCGGAGGCCATTTCTGCCGTAAATAATAGCATCAGTCTCACCAGGCATTTTGACAAGGGTGAAGCAGGTCTTGCCGAAAGCATTGTTTCAAGTGTTGTAAAAGATGCTCAGCAAGACAAAGTCGCCTTGCAAGAATATCTCGAAGCCGTGCTAAAGTCACGTCGCGGATGGAGTAAATTGTACCAGTCTTGCCGTGAGATCCTGGCAGATTCATGAGCGAGATACGACTCTATGGCATTCGCCACCACGGAGCAGGATCTGCCCGCAATCTCGTCTCCGCCTTAGATTCCTTTGATCCGGATATTGTACTGATCGAAGGCCCTGCAGATACCGCCCAACTCATCCCCTTCGTGCAACCACATCTGTTGGAACCGCCAGTGGCAATATTAGTCTATGCTCAAGACAATCTGCAAGAGCACGCCTACTACCCCTTTACCTCTTTTTCGCCCGAATGGAGGGCGATGCATTGGGCTCATGACCGGCAGCGCCAAATTCGATTTATTGACTTACCGCATGGCAAATCCCTGCACCTCAACGATCGCACGCGACGCAAGAATAAGGGTGACAATTTAGTCTATGATCCCTTTCGCTACCTCGCGGAAATAGCCGGATATCAAGATGCAGAACGATGGTGGGATGACTACATCGAGCAAGCGCACGATCATGAGGTGGTTTTTGAGACCATCCAGGATCTAATGATCCAATTGAGATCATCAGCAAGCCATGCCTTGCGCACCAATCAGGTACGCGAAGCCTACATGCGCACGCAGATTAGAGCAGCTGTGCAAGATGGCCACAAGCGAATCGCGATCGTCTGTGGAGCCTGGCATGTGCCCGCACTTTACGATCACACCCGGTTTAAAATTGGCGCAGACAACAAACTCTGGAAATCGATCAAATCTTCCAAGACGAAAGCAGCCTGGGTGCCGTGGTCCTATCAGCGCATTGCCCTGCACAGTGGATACGGTGCTGGTGTGGTCTCGCCGTTTTGGTATGAGGCTCTTTTTGAAGATCCGGAACGTGCCATTGCGATTTGGATGAGCAGAGCAGCTGCTGAAATGCGCAAACTGGGTTGGAACACATCGTCTGCCGATGCGATCGAAGCGGGTCGCTTGGTCAATGCGCTCGCTGCATTGAGAGGAAAAAACCGTCCGGGTGTGCATGAGCTATTTGATGCAATGACCACAGTCTATTGCCAGGGAAATGATGAGATATTGGAGCGCCTCGAAAAGAAACTTCTCGAAGGAGAGAAGGTTGGTTCGGTGAGTGAAGAGGTCACCGTGGTCCCCTTGCAGCAAGACATCGAACGAGAAATTAAAGCCTGCCGGCTGAGCAAAGCCTGGAAGACTCAAGAAGAAATCGACAAGCATTTTGATCTGCGCAAACCCACCCAATTGCGCGCCAGCAGGCTCTTGCATCGCATGAACCTGCTTGGCATTGCCTGGGGTCAGGAATACGACGCAGACAATAATCCGATCGGACAGTTTCATGAATACTGGACATTGGAATGGTACCCGGAGTTTCAGATACAAATCATCGAAGCCAGCTTACATGGACTCACTCTGCGAGAGGCTTGCGGTGGATTTGTGAAAATGCATCTCAGCAATCAGCAAAGCGACACGGCTCAGGCCGCCGAGATTTTACTCAAGGTGCTCAAGGCAGATCTTCCCGAATTGATTGATCCGCTCTGCCAGTCACTAAAAGATAACCTCACGACCAGCGCAGATCTTTTGCAATTGCTCGAAGTTTTGCCCAGCCTCGTGGTGGCCTATCGCTACGGCAGCACCCAAAAACTAGATGTGCTGGCATTGGGGGGTCTGCTTAAGCAGATTTTACCTCGCATCTGCATATCACTGCCCAACTATGTGAGTGGCATCAAGGAAGATGTCGCAGAACAAATGTGCCCGATACTGGTGGCCATTGATCAGGCTTTGCGTCTACTCACCTTGGAGTCATTTCAAGATCAGTGGGTTACAGCGTTGCAGGAGATTCTGCGACGCGAGCAAGCGCAGGCCGGGATCAAGGGTTTTGCCATCCGCGCCCTATTTGATCGCAACGTGACCGACATTGCCGAGACGACACACACCTTGACGTATGAGTTGAGCAACAAGGCCGATCCGCTCCATGGTTTGCATTTTCTTGAGAATTTTCTGCGTGGGGGTGGCAATCTCCTCATCCATCATCGATCGCTGCGTCATGCCGTAGACCGATGGCTCTTGGCCATGAGCAATGATTCATTTCTCGATTACCTGGCCATTTTGCGCCGAGTGTTCAGCGGTTTTTCGCGCAATGAAAAAGAGAATCTCTTTCAGTTGCTGACGACAACAAGAAAGCGAGATGAGGAGGATGTCCTTATTTCGGAGCCTAGGAAAGAGTTGATTCTGGTGGGGGTCAGAAAATTGTTTAGTTAAGGACCTCATCATGCATTCGTTCCTTGACCTCTTGATCGGAGGCGACCGCAAAAAACAATTCCAATGCTTCTATTAGATTGGATCTCGCTTCTTCTATCGTATCTCCTTGACTGGCGACATCAATTTCAGGGCAGAAGGCTACGTATCCATCGTCTTCTCTTTCAATGATTGCCGTTAGCTCCTTTTTCTGTTTCATATTTCAACCTACAAGATAATGAAAGAAAGAGGGGTATGCATCTATTCTTCTTCGTCACTAATGACTGGAGCCAAAAGCCAAAATTGATTGGCTCCATCTCCCGCAATGATCGACAGGGTCTGCTGATTTAGCATTTCCAGCATGGCAAGAAAGGTGATGATGGCATGGATCCGATTTTCCAGAGAAAGAAAAATCGCATCAAAAGGCACACGCTCACCCGTCGAGATTAGCGAGCCCAAGTAGACTTGCTGATCATGAATGGTGTACGAGTAATTGACAATGCGGTGCGTGACGACCTGACGATTTTCATACTGATCCATGACCCGCTCAAAGGCCTTCAAGATTTTGAACAGCGTCACAGATTCTAGCTCAACATCGACCAGGGCAGTCTCAGCAATCTTTCGGATTTCCTTCTTGACCATGCCACGCGGGTGCTTTACCGATCGTTCGAACTCCTGAGTGCGGAATGCCTCAAGGGTTTCTTTGTACTGCTTGTACTCCATCAGCTTCTGCACCAACTCCTCGCGCGGATCAATCTCATTGCCGAGCTCATCGACCTGCTTGCGCGGCAGCATCATCTTTGTCTTGATGCGCATGAGCGTTGCAGCTACTACGATAAACTCGCTGGCCATATCAATGTTTAGGGCCTCCATCGATCTAATGTATTGCAAGAAATCGTCGGTGACCTTGGCAATAGGAATGTTGTTTACATCGAGTTCATCTCGCTGAATAAAAAACAGCAGCAGATCAAAGGGCCCCTCAAACTGAGGAAGCTTTATGGTGTAAGAGTCGTAGTTTTGCTTTGCCATCTATTGCGGATAAAGGTATCAAATTGAGTGAAGTAGAAAACGGTTCAGCTAGCAGCAAAGGCACACTTTTTTTATTGCCCAACTCTCTGGGTCGTGCTACCCCAGACTGGCATTCCAAAGAGTTGATCAATGCCGCATCTTCTTGTCAGCATTTTATCGTCGAATCACACAAGATGAGCCGACGACTTTTGCACAAGCTTGCTCCGGAACGCGATCTCGACGCACTCGAATACTACCATTTGCACAAACGAGTCACGGCCATCGATGTCAATGAAATGATCCAACCTCTCCTACAAGGTCATCACATGGGCCTCATTTCAGATGCAGGCCTGCCCGCTGTTGCGGACCCCGGGTCGCTGATTGTCACTGCAGCACACCGACAAAGCATACGGGTAAGTCCCATACCAGGCCCTAGCTCCATCTTTCTGGCACTGATGGCATCCGGGCTGAATGGTCAGCATTTCGAATTTGTCGGCTATGTATCCCAGCAAGATTCACAGCGTAAAAATCAATTGAAGGCCCTTTCAAACAAGATTCTGAAGACGGGAACGACGGTTGTTTTTATTGAGACCCCGTATCGAAATCCAGTCCTCTATGCTCAGATCCTGGAGCTGGTCAGTCCAGATCTTCGTCTCTGTCTTGCATTGGATCTAACTCAAGCAACCGAAGAGATCGCGACCAGGCATATCGCTGACTGGAAGAAGGTCAAGGCTCCTAATTTGGAAAAGCGGCCCTGTGTTTTTCTTCTGGGCAAGTGATTTTCGAGAGGATCCTCGAAAGCCCCTAAGTGATGAACGAGGCTGTATCAATGGTTGCGGTGATTGGGGTTCCCAATGAGCAGTTTGGAGAGGAGGTATACAAATATCCTCGAGTAGTGCGTTTTATGTTCGAATTGCCTTTGTCGGCCACGGGAAAAATTCTTAAGAAGGAAATTAAGAAAATTGTGTAGCGAAGGCATTTTAACGGAAAAACCCGAGTTAGTGTTAAAAGTGCTGATTCTTGTATAAGATCGAGAAGAATCATTTATCTTGATGTTGTTCTGTTCTTACAAACCACTCTTCACATATTATTTATTTGATCACACACTATTGCCCTAGAGGCAGTACGTGAGGGTAAATCATATTTGCATGAAAAATCGATGGTTTTCATTTAGTCGACACACCAACTCTCAAAGTTCAACAGAAGAAATTTACGTCTTAGGATACACGGGCAGCAACGCAAGTGGCCTCACAACTAAATTACAGTCGGCTTTGAGAGCTGCAGTTGTGAAATGCAACGCAATCCATACAGACATAAATTTCAAACTGTCGTATGGGGCAGATTATCAACAAAACAACATTGTCGTCTACCGCGTGAACAATAGTCTGCCAGGGGCAAAGATCTTGGGAGACATCCCGGAAGGCAATCGGCCCAATAAATGGATACAAATTAATTCTGGCATTGAAGGTCTTAATGCCTGCGCAATTGAATTTGTGTTATCGCGTGAGATTCGAAATTCGCTGGAAATTAAGCGGAAAAATAAATACTGGCAATTGCTCAATACCGTACTGCCATTGAAAGAAGCAGTCACTGTTGCTAAAGCCGACCCTAAAGATGACTTCGAATTTAATTTTTATGATCGAGTAGTGAGAGAATACCTATACTAATATTAGTCTACGAATCGACTCGACCCTTTTTCACGATTATATCTGAGCTGCTTGTTCGAACACATGATGAGCTACTTGTTTAACACATTTAGTTTAATCATTAAATTTTTAAAATGAAGAAGCTCTTATTTATGGTGGCCTGTTTCACCTTGGTTTGTTTTTCATGCAACGAAGACGACCTGATCGACTCCCCAAATGCGTCGATAGAAGATCCTGCCGAAGGAACGCTGGATGTAATTTCCGATGAGACCGTCGATTTTCTTGAGTCACTCGACCTTCAGCTTGAAGAGGCTGAAATGTCGACCATCACCTATCCCGACCATTCATCTGAAGATGCGTATTTAGTCGAAGGCGATATTGCCATCACAAAAGATCAGTACCGACAGATGGTCAAGGATTCTCGCAATCCGAATAAGCGACAGTATCGCTCCAATAATTTGGTAAATAGTCCGCGCACTATCAATATCATTGGTTTTACTGGAAACAGCTCCAGTGGGCTTACTAGTCGTATGAGAACTGCGCTGCAATGGGCCGTGAATAACTACAATGCGCTGAATACTGGACTTTCGTTTAATCTGACGTACGGCACAAACTATCAGCCCAGAGATATGGTCGTATACCGGGTAGCAAACGGAAGAGCAGGAGGACAGGCTGGTTTTCCGAGCGGCGGCCGTCCCTACAAGTTTGTGCAGATTTTCTCAGGCATGGATGGGTACGATACTAACACGATCGAGCACGTGATCACGCACGAGATCGGACATTCGGTAGGACTGCGTCACACGGACTGGTTTAGTCGTCAGAGTTGCAGGCAATCGGGTGAGCAAGCAAACCCTCCGGGTGCCATACGCATTCCGGGTACTCCTTCAGGATTTGATGCAAACTCGATTATGCTAGCTTGTTTTGGATCGGGCGAAGATGGTGAATTCGGTTTCTATGATCGAGTGGCACTAGAGTACCTCTACTAGCATTCGTCTAGTCAAAATTTTTATGGTCATCGGGCACCCTTCGCCCGGTGGCCTTTTTCACCAGCTTTAAACAAAGGAAATATGGAGGTTGATTATCTTTGGCCACACTATATAGCAGTACAGCTAGATATGCAAGACACCATACATGTAGACCCGAAGGAATTGGCCCCGGTAGGGAGAGCTGACAGTGACTCAGCATATTTCCTTTACACCCGCAAGCAACATGGCTTATGGACCTCGATAAACATGGGCTTATTCTACATCCTCTTGGTCTTCCTCGCTTTGTGGGGCAAAGAATACATCCTGCTTGGCATGATGGTCCTGTTAGTAATCATCTTACTTTACGACCAGATGACCAATCGGGAATTTCTCGAAATCAACGAAATCCAGATCAGCTACTACCTACCGTACATGAGCTATGGTCGACTCAGCATGGATGACATCGCACATGTGGTATTGTCTCCAAATCAGATCCGGTTGCAAACTGCGAGTGGTAGTGAACATTGCCTGGAGATACATTCGCTTCTCTCAGCCAAGAAAAAGAGAGAACTGAGATCTTTCCTGCAAGGTCAGTTCGCCAATTTGGAAATCGTAGACCGCTGATCCCGCAACATGGCTGCATCTACTCTCGGCCATATAATTTCTCTACCTCGCTTCGCGAGGGATACGGTGCTCTGGTCAAGGGGCGAGGCGATATATTTGCACCATCCCGCAAAGTGGTCCTGCTTTTTACATCTTCATAGCGCGGATCATCAATCATGGGCAACCGCTCCATTTTTTCAATTTCGAGCGAAGGAAAACCAAACTCAACGGCTACCTTGGCTTGCATAAGATAGCATCCTGGTCCTCGAAATGGCCAGCGTTTTAAAACATCTGGAAAGTGAGTGGTGTCAAAATAAGCTCCTTCGCAATCGATCCACGTCCCAAAATTCATATGGCCTCTCGCTGTTGGCACATCTTTGCGGGCTATCAAATAACCCACGATACGTATCGTACGATCCTCTTTTTTCATAAAGTCGGCAACCTGAACATCTCCCCGGTAATTGGTCTTTACCATATCAAACGGAGTGCAGGACACCGGAAATCCGATTAATTCTATTTCGTCGAATGCATCTTCAAACGCATTGCGCTCTAATTTTGGAAAATCCCAACTGCGAGGTTTCGGCTCGCAAAATAATTTGGGAGGTGGGTTTTCTTGCGCCTTCGATTTACTAATCATCATGCGCATTTCCAGCACAAGTTCATTCTTCCCCTTTCCTGTAAATCGAAATGCTCCGACAAAAATCAATAACTCACAATGCTCCACCCCACCATGCACCCTGCTGATAAAATCATGCAACGACTCAAATGGTCCATACCGACTACGATTATCTACGATGCGCTCAGCAATTTGTAAATTAAATCCCTCGATCAAACCAAATCCAATATAAATTTCCCGACCCTCCAGATGAGCCAACACGGCACTGCGGTTCACACAGGGCTGTCTAATAATCCCTCCATACATTCGAGCTTCGTGAAAATAAATCTCCTTCCGGTAAAAACCCCCAAAATTATTTATTGCCGACACCATAAATTCCAACGGATAATAGTGCTTGAGATAGAGTGCCAAATACGATTCGACCGCATAGCTGGCGGAGTGTGATTTGCAAAATGAAAACCCAGCAAAAGAAGCGATCTGCCGATAGACTTCTTCGGTCACTTTCGGATCATAGCCTCGCTCCTGACAGTTCGAAAAAAATCGAGTCTTAATTTTCTCTAACTCATCTGCAGATCGTGTTTTCCCTGACATACCTCTGCGTAAGATATCGGCATCTGCCATGTCCAAACCGGCATAGTGATGCGCTATTTTGATGACATCTTCTTGATACACCATCACTCCATAGGTATCGCCCAAGTGCTCTTTAAACACTGGATGGAAGTACTCAAAATCATCAGGATTGTTATGCCGAAACTGAAATTCGCGCAACATCCCAGACTTGGCGACGCCTGGCCTAATCACACTCGAGGCAGCCACTAAAATCGGATAATTATTGGCCCGAAGTCGTCTCAGTAGTCCACGCATTGCTGGAGACTCTACATAAAAACAACCGATGGTGCGGCCCTGCGAGAGCAAATCATTGCACGGCGCATGGTTTACATATCGACAGGTGTCATTAAAATCAATTTCCTCTTGCTGATTTTCCTTGACCAACTCGATCGTTGATTTAATGGTGCCCAAACCTCGCTGACTGAGTATATCCAACTTTTCAAACCCAATATCCTCGGCGATATACATATCAAACTGTGCCGTCCGAAACCCCTTCGGAGGAAAATCCATCGCCCCATAATAGGTCAGTGGTTTTTCACTGATCAATACACCACAGGCATGCATAGAGCGCTGATTGGGATAGCCCTGCATCATCTCGGCATAGGTATGAATAAGGCGCACCTCCTTGCTTTTGTCATGAAGCTCCCGAGGATTCTTGGCCATCTGGTCTATTTCAGATTTGGCAAAGCCCAGCACCTTGCCCAGCTCACGATGCATGGAGCGATGCTTAAATGAGCCAATGGTGCCGCAAAAAGCGGTGCACTCCGGATCAAATCGTTTGAATAAATAATCCAGTATGCTGTCCCTGTCTTTCCAACTCCAGTCAATATCAAAATCCGGAGGCACCTTGCGTGCCGGGTTTAAAAATCGCTCAAAATACAGGTCCAGTTGAATCGGGCATACGTTGGTTATTTTAAGAATATACGCTACAATAGAATTGGCACCACTGCCACGACCCACGTGAAAAAAGCCGCGCGCCAGACTGTACTGCACAATATCCCAGGTACACAAAAAGTAACCACCAAACCCCAGTTCGTCAATGATGGCCAATTCTTTTTCCACCCTGGCATGTGCCGTCTTATTATCTTTTTTATACCGATACTCAAACCCGTCATCAATTAATTTTTTCAAAAATTCTTTGTCGCCATAGCGAGTGCCTGTATACGTTGCCTTGTTTTTAGGCTCAAGAAAATTAAATTCAAAATGACAACTTTCTAAAAGTCGATTGCTGTTAATAATTAATTCGGGAAAAGATTCATACAATTCCCTCAGCGCATCTGGAGACACAAAATATTCATCTTCACTCGCCTGGCAAGCAGGATCAAGTTTAGCCAGAAGAATATTATTCTCAATACACCTAAATAAGCGATGCAAATTAAATTCTTTCTTCGTGCGGAATGTAACCGGCTTGAGGATTACTAATTTGTGCCGTTGCTTATTTAGGGGCGATGCATACAACCGGAATCGATCTTTGGGAGCAATCCCCACAAATTCATTTTCGCTCAGCTGCCGAGGTGCCTTCCCAAAAGGATAGATCACATAGGCATGATTAAATTCAGGGGCAACCTTTGGTATTGGCTCTTTCTGAATATTATGCTTGGTCCGAAATGCATTGATCTCGTGAAATCCCTCATTGTTTTTGGCGAGTGCTATAAATCGCAATTCATTTCCCTGACGAAACTCCATGCCAAGTACTGCATGAATATTCGCCTGGCGACAGGCTTTGAGAAAATCAAACACCCCCGTCGTAGCATTAATATCCGTCAGCGCCAAGGCTTCTACTTTGTGGTGAGCGGCCAGCCCCACAAGTTCTTCTACCGGAATGGTACCGTAGCGCAAGGAATAATATGAATGACAGTTTAAGTACATCTTAATCTACTCCTACTCCTTTTATGCGCTCTAACGCATGCAGCGAGGATGCCCTTTTCACCACATCACTGCCAAATCGATGCCGCACATGATCCATGGCCTGATAGAGCCGAATAAGTCGCACATCATCAAAAAGATTTATTTGATAATTGCCGTAAAGCAGTCCGGACAACCGCACACCCACCAACCGCAGACGCATGCGCCGATCGTAAACCTTGGCAAATAAATCCAGTACTGTTCGGATTAAAATATGATCGCAAGACGTATAGGGTAGCTTGGCCTGCTGTGTGTGGGTATCAAAATTGGTGTAGCGGATCTTTACCGTAATGGTCGATGCCACTTTTTCTTCACTGCGCAATTGAAAACAGAGTTTCTCCACCATCTGCACCAGCAGGGCCTTGATCCGCAAGAGGTCCATGCTATCGCGGTCGAAGGTACGCTCACTCGAAATCGACTTGCGCTCACTGTGCTGGATGACGGGCGTGGGGTCAATGCCGTTTGCCTTGCGATGGATCGAAGAGCCATTTTTTCCCAGCAATCTGATCAGCACATCTTCTGGCACGTCAGAGAGGGTTTTGATTGTGCGGATCCCAATGCGCGACAGAATCTTGTGCGTGCTTGCACCCACCATCGGTATTTTTGATACGGAAAGCGGATTGAGAAACGACTGCACTTCATCAAACTTAATCTGCAACTGGCCCAGTGGTTTTGCCTCACTGGTCGCCATTTTACTCACTGACTTGGTCGATGACAGGCCAAAAGAAATCGGCAAACCTGAATGCTTGATGATTTTCTCCTTGAGCTCTGAGGTCCATTTGAAACAACCGAAATAGCGATCCATGCCTGAGATGTCGAGATAAAATTCATCGATGCTGGCCTTTTCGTAGACCGGTGCATCCTCTGCAATGATCTCTGTAATCTCACGAGATTTATTGCCATAATATTCCATGTCGCCCTTTACTACAATGGCATCTGGGCATAGACGCAAAGCAGTGCGGATCGGCATGGCAGAGTGCACCCCATAGTTGCGCGTCTCATAGCTGCAAGAGGCCACCACCCCCCGCTCACGAGACCCTCCCACAATGACAGGCTTGCCGACAAGACTAGGGTCAATGATTCGCTGGCAGGAGACGAAAAAGGTATCGATGTCCATGTGGACGATATGGCGGTCGTTGAAATTCATTGCTTGGAGCTGTGAGCTTTGAGCCTTGAGCTTTGAGACAGATGGAATTCAACTAAAACTCCTGGATCTCAAAAGTCTCTGTACACTGCAGACTACGGGCTATAAAGTCTTTTGAGTTCAAAGTCCTCCAACTTTACTCAAACCGCGCTTACTAATCACGGCTCACGTCTCACGGCTCATTACTCACAGCTCACAGCTCATTACTCACAGCTCACAAAAAATTGTATATTTATAATGGACAAATGTATATTATAAACGTACTTTATTCAAATAAATTGAATGGATAATAGACTCTTGAGTCAAAATCTAAAGCATCTGCGCAAGCAAGTGCCTCTTACTCAGGACGATATGGCCCAGCGACTGGAATTAAAAAAATCATCGTACGCCAGCTACGAAGCCGAGGAGGGCAATACCCCGCCTTC
>Ga0114956_1003249_pt1 | contig 12604 bp, 9 predicted proteins | sample MaitaG_FD_87304 | JGI IMG/M metagenome (GOLD analysis project Ga0114956, IMG submission 87304) | Marine algal microbial communities from Maine, USA - Maine_Asex2 metaG | ecosystem: Host-associated > Algae > Red algae > Unclassified | place: Maine, USA | collected 2015-01-05 | reverse complement strand
GACCTTGTTCGCTTGGCGTCATTTGCTCCCAGTTTTCAGAGCAGGGGTTTGGTATGAAGATTTGTTTATGCACCTGTCATAAAGATAAAACAATTTTAAACCATAAGATATATAACCTTTTAAATACTATAAAAAATTTACACTACCTTGAAGCACTACGAGAGTTTATGAGGTTCGCATTATATTTGAAATCATGAAGCTTAAAATTTTTCTCCTTTACATTTTTTTGACCAGCTTTCAGGTGGGCAAATCCGAAGTTTTAAAACTAGGCCAAAGCGCACCTTTTGAAGCTCCTCAAAAGGGCTTTGCCAGATTGTTTGCACTAGATAACGGCAATGCGAGCTATGTAAAATATTTTAAAGGCGAATTAGATTTTCGACTATATGATAAAGGGTATAAACTGGTCACTAGCAAGAAGGTAATGCTTCCCGAAGGAGGCTCAATAAATAAATCTTCGGTGCTAAAATTATTTACTATTAAAAATCAAGTAAACGTTTTTGTTCAAGGAAATTTAAATCGATCATGGACTTTATTTCAAATAAGTATAGACGGCAGTACGGGTGAAGTCTCAGAAAATAAAATTGTTCGTAAACTAGCTAAGGTGTCAGACGGCAAGGCCTTTGCAAAAGGGTATAGCAGACAGGTTGAACCCAAATATTATTTAAGCAAGAGCGACTATTCAGACTATTATGTAATTGGAGTTCACGATTCTTATAATAAGGATAAAAAGCAAAGCCTGTTCGTTATGCTTTGCAATGGTCAGTCCAAAGTAATCGATAGTTCTTACGTGCCGTATCCTATTGAAGGTTACGATTTTATGCGTTTACGCGATCTGATCGTAGGGCCAGATCAATCTGTGTATGCTACAATTTATAGTATGCAAAAGGCCAATGCCATGGGGATTGGAGATGAAAAATTTGCCTTGCATTTAGCTAAGCTCAAAGATAATAAAGTTGATTTTTTACGTATCAATATGCCCGTTGGTTTATATCCTGAGAAAAGTATGTCGCGTTATAACAAGGCCACGAATCAAATTATTTTTTTTAATAGAATACGAGTATCCAAAAAAATGTTGGATAATGGAAAAGACAAACGGAGCGGCAATACATTTTATGTAGATCAGCTTTTATTTTATGATGCGACCTCTAATGAAATTGTAAAATCTATAGGGCTCGATCTAAAAGATTTTGAAGTGAATCGAAAGAAGCTCTATGGGGCTAAGTTGATAAAGAAAAAACCTTTCAGTGTAGTGCCGCAAAATATGATAATAGATGAAGAAGGAAATTTTTCGGTTATCATAGAAAGTATAGTGACAAAAGCTAGTCAACAATCATGTTTTAAATTGGTTGATGATATTGCTGTGTTACATTATGATAAAAACGGAGAATTTCTTTCCTCCCAAATTGTTGTCAAAAGGCATGTTGCTGCTTGCGGATATTCTGATGATCACAAATATTATGCCCTGATAAAATCTCTTAGTTTTAATGCTTTTTATCATCATAGATACACGTCGTTTAAAGCATGTCCATTAGTCCGAGCTGATGATCATTTATTGTCTTTTGCGTATATCAATGGCAAAACTCAAAAGTATCTTATGGTGAACGACTTTATATCGAATCAAAAAATTGTAGCGAATGGGTTGAAGGGAAAACTAAAAAAAATGAGGAGGCCCACAAAAGCCACCGCTTATTACGTAGGATTGGGCGGTATGGAATTTGTTCCAAAAAGTGAGCCTTTGTTTACTGAAACAGAAGGGGAGATTGGCTTCTTTTTAGCGTCTGATTATAATAAAATAACCGATCGCTTTGTAGTCTTAAAAAGAGAAAAGGATAAGCTACGAGTAGTCTGGATGCAGCCGGATTAATCTATGAGTAAAGAAGGTAATGTGGGGCACTGCTTTAAGAGTACAACGAAATCTGTTTACCTGATCAGGGTAACATCTCCTTTCACCTCTTTAGTGCAACTCCCTTCTTTTACTTTTATAATGAAAACATAAGTACCCAGTTCTGCATAATCTCCTTTATAACTTCCGTCCCAGCCTTCTTGCCAATGGGTAGTGTGAAAAACGCGTTGTCCCCAACGATTGTAAACTGATAGGTATTGTATATCTAACTCACCGTTTCCTATTCTTATAATTTTGAATACATCATTATGGCCATCGCCATTCGGGCTGAACGCATTGGGGATTTTAAATTGAGTTTCTGATGGAATGCAAAAAGTAGCACTATCCGAGAAGCAACTATTCGATGCTTTAAGCGATACACAAATTTCCTGATTATCAAATTCTTCAATATTTTTAGGACTGGGTTGCGGGTCTACCGAATATTGCTTACCATTTATGTACCATTGATAGTTTTCAGCCTCGGAGCTTTTGTTTTTTACAACGAGTAGAGCGGCGTCATCGCAATTTAGGTTTGCTTCAAAATCTGAGGTAGGTTGTTGTAGGATATTGACGGTAAAGGATACGGTTGTATCGAACGGGCATTGTGCCAGTGCATTACTTTTTAGATTTACAGAATAGGTTTGAGTCCTAGTTGGGCTGAAAGTTGCACTGTGATTATTCTGATCATAGGTTGAAGTTCCGGCCGGTGTAATTTGGATATCTGCTTCTGGCATAAAGTTTAATTTATAGGTACTCCCTAAGCAAATACTTGTATCGTTTAGGCCGATAATATTGGGCTTAATTATATCAATTGTAAATGAAAGACTCGTATCAAAAGGGCAGGGGTTATTGTCCTTATTGGTAAGTCGAATGGTATAGGTTTGTTTTGAGTTGGGGCTAAAGGTTGCACTGTGGTTTACAGAATCGTAAAGAACATTTGTAAACGGATTTATTTGAATATTGGCATCTTTTGGAAAAGAAATATTTATAAATTCATTCTCACAAATGCTTGTATCATTGATTTTAAAATCAATTTTTGAGTCTACAATATTTATATTTAAACAGGAAGTGTCCGGCGTAAATTTCCATAAATCGTTAGAGGCATTGATTGGGTTAGAACTAATCCCTCCAAAAACCCAAATGTTTCCTTGGTCGTCATCCCACATACAATGCCCCGATCTGCCAGGAATAGAATTAGAAGCAGCTGCTATTCCTTTTGTGCCATAGTTAGCAGCCAATGGCAATCCATTCGTAGCACCCCATATTAATTTCCAACTTCGATTACTATTATCGAACAGCCATAAGTCATTATTAAATGAAGTGCCACCAAAAGTCAAGAGAGCTGTTTTACAATTATTTTGTAGGTTTATTGTTCTGTTTTCGTAACGACCTGAAGGAATGTTACTTGTAGAGGAGATGCATAATCCATTTATTGATTCCATTGGGTTAGCGCTATTAGAGCCGTTAATCCATGTCCATAATTTGCTTTGTAAGTCATATTTCCAAACCGTGTTATAGCTCCCTTGAGCAAAGGTATACTGGCCGAAAATAAATAGGCTATCCTTTACTTTCCAATTGGCATTAGAAAAGCTTCCCCCGGGTTCATTACTAGCACTTGGAACATTAATTGTACCATAGGTCGCAGGCTGATTAGCTAAATTAGAGCCCGCTTCCCAAGTCCATTCATTAGAATTTAAATCAAAGCTCCAAAGATCATTTCTTAAAACGAGATTGTTAGAATTATCGTACGATTGCCCCCCGAAAAAGAAAAGTTTACTATTCACCACCCAATTAGAGTTGCTCTCTATTCTTGGGCCCGGCTGATTGGTTGGAGAAGTGATTCCCTTTGTACCATATACGGGTGAAGCGTTTGGAGTGTTATTTCCAGCAATCCAAGTCCATTCATTCGTTGTAATATTATAACGCCACAAGTCACTATATAAATCCCCTTGATAAACACCTCCGTATAAGTACAAGTATCCTGCCGAATCAACCCAGCACAAAGATCCATATGATCTTCCGGGGGGTAGATTCAACGGTGAGGGGACGCCGAGGGTTCCATAATTTCCTGCTTGATTCATATTGTTCTGTGGGCCATTTACCCAAGTCCACTCGTTAGTGCTAACGGTAAATTTCCATAAATCATTATAAAAAGTTCTCGGAACGGTGAAGTCGCTATGCCCACCAAAAACCCAAAAATTACCATCTAAATCTTTCCAGTAGGCAGCCTGATATCTTCCGGGCGGATTATTAGAAGGGGCGCTGACGCCTTTTATTCCATAACTGCCAGATACATTTGCGTTCGAGCTTCCTTTCATCCAAGTCCACTCTCCACCTTGGGCGTAAGCAAGAGTAGTTGAGCTCATCAATAATAAAATAAATACAATTTTTTTTGTGCTCATATGCTGTTTTTTTCTGATTTAAAATCTTCTTCTTTTATTAGGAATATTTTTTTATCGCACGAGTATTACATTGCTCTTTACATCTTTTGAGCAGCTGCCTTCATTTACTTTAATTATAAAATAGTAAGTTCCAATTTCAGCTGGGACACCTTTATAATTCCCGTCCCAGCCTTTTTGCCAATCATAGGTATGAAAGATGCGTTGCCCCCATCTGTTAAAAACAGAAAAATATTGCAGGTCTAAATTTTGACCGCCGATTGATTTTATTCTAAAAACATCGTTCCTTCCATCTCCATTTGGACTAAACGCATTGGGTAAAATAAACGTTGAGGCACTTGGGATACAAAAAATAGAACTGTCTGAAAAGCAATGGTTAGAAACTGCTAGTGAAACACATAAATCTTCTTGATTGATTTCTTCTATAAATATAGGACTGGGTTGTTGATTGGAAGAGTACGACACACCATTCAGGTACCAGCTGTAGTTTTCTGCGTGGGTACTATTATTTTTTACAACTACACTTGCCATATCATCGCATAATAAATCAGCTTCAAAATTTGAGGTTGGTGGCTCAATAACATCTAGCTTAAAAGTAATCGTCGTATCAAAAGGACATTTTGCTAGAGCGTTACTTTTTAGATTTACAGAATAAAGTTGGCTACTAGTAGGGTTAAAGATTGCGCTATGATTATTTTGATCGTAAATAAAAGAACCCGATGAAGTAATTTGAACATTAGCTTCGGGAATGAAATTTATTTGATAACTACTTCCTTGGCAAATATTGGTGTCATTCATACTAGGAATATCGGGTGCTATAATATCAATTGTAAATGAGATAGTTGTATCAAAAGGGCAAGGGTGCGTTTCGTTATTTGTTAGCCTTATGGTATAGGTCTCTTTTGCATTTGGACGAAATGAAGCGCTATGATTTATAGAATCGTAGGCAACATTTATCGTTGGAGTTATTCCCACATTTGCGTCTTGAGGAAAAGTGATATTCACGGTCTCGTTTTTACAGATGCTGGTATCCTTAATTTGAAAGTTAATTTCAGAGCTTGCACTATTAATATTTAAGCAGGCTGTGTCGGGGGTGAATTTCCATAAATCATTATGAGGTCCATTAGCATTAGTGTTGGCTCCGCCTCCGAATATCCAAATGTTACCTTCTGCATCATGCCACATACACGGATCAGTTCTTGCTGGTATTGCATTGCTGGTTGCACTAACTCCTTTAATTCCATAATTGTAGGGAACAGCTGTTCCATTCGTGTTTCCCCAAATCAGTTTCCAAATTCTCGTATGATTATTATATACCCATAAATCATTTATATATTCTGCAACAAAGGGGTTTATGGAATTTACGTAAATACCTCCAAAAGTTATCATTTTTGGTGTGCATTTATTTATACTGTTTAATGTACGATTTGATAGTCTCCCTCTTGGTATGTTAATCGAATCTTCTTGACAAACTGCTTGTGCCAAGCCTGGTGGGTTTATGGCTTGAACGCCATCGAGCCAAGTCCATTGGTTACTTTGTAGATCAAATTTCCAAAGTTGATTTACACTATTGTATTGTATTCCACTATTGCCGGCAAAAATAAATATTGAATCTTTGTCTTGCCAACTAGTAAATGAATGTCGGCCACTTGGCACATTATTTGGCGAGGCTACTCCCTTTACACCAAATACACTGGGTGGGTTGGATGTATTGTTTCCTGCTATCCATGTCCATTGATAATTATTTAAATTAAGTTTCCATAAATCATTTCTTGGTGCGCCTTGTTGTGTAAAGGATCCAAAAATATAAACTTCGCTACCAATTTTCCAAGTAGAGGTGCCCGTTAGTCTAGAACCAGGTGTATTTGTAGGGGCAGCAACGCCTTTTATGCCATAAACTGGAACGTCATTTATTGTATTGGTTCCTCCAACCCATGTCCATTCATTATTGCTGATTTCATAGCGCCAAATGTCATTATAACCATTAAAGGGGCCTTGCGAACCACCGCAGATATAAAAGTTTCCTAAAGAGTCAACCCATTTAAAGCCATGGGATCGGGCTGGCGGTAAATTCAAAGGCGATGAAACGCCCATCGTTCCAAAGTTACCTGCCATATTACTGAAAAGTTGTGGTCCATTTATCCATGTCCATTCATTTGTACTTACATCATATTTCCATAAGTCATTGTAATAACCTATTAATGCTCCTGCAAAGCCATAGCCTCCAAAAACCCAAAAATTTCCGTCTTGGTCTTTCCACTCAGTAGCTTGATGTCGAGCGGGTGGGTTATTTGTTGGTGCGCTCACTCCTTTCGTTCCATAATTGCCCATAGAATTTCGGGTAGAGCTACCCTTCATCCAAGTCCAAACACCACCTTGTCCGTAGGAAAAGCCCGTGGAAATTATTAATAATAGTATGATTATGAAATACCTTTTAGCCATAGCGTATTCTTTTTCTTGTATCTAATGTTCTTCTTTTTCTTTTTTAAGTTCTTTAAGAATATTCCCGTATGCGTTCATCAGAAAATACTTGTCTTGAATTTGAACCGTCGCCTTTCCATTTTGATTAAACGCGTATGCGTTTTTGTAGTTTCCCTTTAATTTTACTTTCTGTTGAGTATTAATATAATACCAGTTGTCTCCTGTTTTTACAGGTGCTAAACCATGCGAAAAATCTCTTGCATTCTTATAGATGGCTGGAATCACTTCAAGTCCTTTTTGATTAATAAATCCATATTGGCCATTCAGTTTTACTCTTGCTCTTCCATTATGCATAGGATAGGCTTCTTCATATTTTGGCTCTACCACCCATTGGTCCATATGGTTTATGTAGCCATATTGTCCATTGAGCTTAGCGGCAGCGATTCCTTTGCTGAATTGGCTTACATCTTCATACTTAAGAGGGATGGCTACTTCACCGTTTGAATTGATAAACCCCCTATTTTTTTTGATAACTACAATAGCCATTCCCTCATGAAATTTACTTCCTTGGTCATATTGGGCATCAATAATAGTTACCTCATTTTTATCCTTATATCCAGCTTTACCTCCTTCATAAAATCGATGCAGCGATTGCGCTTGAAGGTTATTTATCGAAAAAAGAATTAAAATAATGGCGCAGCAAAGCGCTAATTTTATCGTATTCATATTCGTAGTTTTTGATAAGACGATGCTACGAAATAAAAAGGTTGGCTTTACCCCAATTAATTGGGGTAAAGCGAATGGAGCTAAATAACGCTGGGTTTTCCAGCAACATTAAATGAAAATTGGTTAAAAAATTTCCATGGCATACTTGGCTAGTCCCACCATATTCAAAACATTAAATTTTAGGAATAGCCCCTTTCGATAACTGATAACAGTATGCTCGGTAATGGACATTCTATGTGCAATTTCCTTACTAGTTAACTCTAACAGAAGTAGTTCAAGAAATTCAAGTTCCCGTTTTGTAAGAACGATTTTGGTGCCATCTTGGAAGGTGAAAATTTTCTGATCTTTTTTCGTTTTTTTCTGATAATACTCTTCACCTGAAAGTATGTGTTTGAGTGCGACTTCTAATTTGTCCTCGCTAATGCTTTTAAAAAGGTAACCTTCAATTTGAAGTTCTCTAGCTCTCGATACGCTTAACTGGTCTGCTCTTGAAGAAAGGAGTGCGATTTTTTGTGCTCTATTTTTATTTTTAATGATTTTTGATACTTCAAATCCATTAAATCTTGGCATATTTATGTCAATAATATAAAGAGCGTAGTCTTCAAACTCAAGACAGAACTTTTCTGAATTAGGAGGAGGAAGGACGACAACCTCTTCAACAAAATCAAAAGTTAGTAAGAGCGCTTTAAAACTGCTAGCAAATATCTGTTGGTCATCAATAATAGCTAAGCGAAAAATTTCATTCTTCATATTGGCTTAGAGTTATTATAAGGTATTTCAATGGTAATAGTTAGTCCTTTATTTTCTTTAGAGTCAATATGCAATTGACCTTTTAGGATATCTACTCTTTGTTTCAATTGGGGTAGTGGATCCGTTTTATTTTCAGAAATGCCATTTCCATTATCATAATAAACAAGAATTATCTGATCTTGAATACAGCTTAAGCTAAGACTAACATCGTTGGCAGAAGCATGTTTATAGGTATTCAGTAACAGCTCTTGTATAATTAAAAATAAATGTTTTCTAAGTGAATATTCTAGGGTATCTAGTTGGTCTTTAGGAAAAAGCGAGTATTCTATTTGAAAATCGTCAACTTCTTCATACTCCTCAACAAGGTTACTAACTAAGGCTGAAAACTGCTCTTCTTCAATAGCTGGCATATCTATAATATGAGAAAGGTTTCTGATTTTATGATAAAGAAAATCTATTTGAGATAATGATCGATTAACGGGCTCTGCTAGAAACTCTTCCTTTCGTTTGATTGCACTTATATTGTGTCTTATTCCTGCTAAAATATTTGCTACCTCATCGTGTAACTCTAGGGCTATTGATTTTCGTTCTAATTCTCTGCCGTCTAATAGTGTTAACATTTTATCTTTCTCAAAATTTTGTTCAGCTAGTTTTTTATTCAAAACACCTTGTCTTATTTTGTAGTATAAAAATAGTATCAGACTCAATGATCCTATTCCTATTAAGAAGATTAATATTAAACGGTTTTTAGCGATTAGTTTATTTTTCTCTAACTCTTCTAGTTCTAGAATTTGGTAAAAGGCTACTTTATTGCGAGCTAAATTGAATTGGCTTCTTTGGGATTTGAATTCATTTCGTTCATTGATTAATGCTGTTAGGATTCGGTCGGTTTCAGGTGTTTTTTTTACTATTTTATCATAATATAAAATGGCATGGTGTAAATAGCCGTCGTGAGCAAAATTGATGGCTATTGGGTGAGCTTTCTCTTCTTTTAAAAACTCATATTGCGCTTTCATATTATTCAATAGCTCCAAGGTGTTTTCGCCACCATATTTAAAATTTAAGGATAATTGAATAATATTAGAGACCGTTATTTTCGCTATTCTTCCGCAATGAATGGCTTGTTCTTTTCCAAGTTGTGCGTATTTTCTAGTGCTGTCTATAAAGTGATTCTGTCTATTTGATTCATTTTGTTTCGCTATTTCCGCGGCCTTATTCCTGTACGTAGTTGCTAATAAAATATAATTTTGACAAATTATCAGCGAATCGCAACGGCCTTTGTTTGCTAGATTTATTTTGCACAATTTAATAGCCGAGTCCAAGTTACCCGTAACTAAGCGATGATATTTAGCTTTAGTGTATAAAGTGAAGCAATCGAAGTCATCTATCGATTGTTCCATTTTTTTCAATTCAATAGTGAGTTGCTTACTTTCTTCTTCCTCCACTGTTCCTTTGGGGCCGCCAGCAAAAGAATAGAGTTTTATTTTTGCTAGATAGGTTTGAAATCGTAGCACGTTATTTTTAGGAAGTTTATCAGCAGATGCTTTAGCTTTATTCCAGAAGTAAGTTCCGCTGATAAAATCGCCACTCGAGAGAAAGAAATCATTATTTTGTAGATAGTAGCGTGTTTTTTGTTCAGAGCTAAGATATTCTACTTGTTTTGACAATGAATCAAGAATGTTTCTAGCCGGGTCAAATTGGCTGGTTCGTATATTGTACCTAACTGCGGCCAGTAAACTATCTATATTAGTAGTATGCCCGTTCATTCCGTTAGGAAAAATAAAAAAGAGTAGGATGGTTAGTTTGCTTAATTTCAAGAGTATCGTTAATCATGAATAAAGATATTTAATTTAATTGATACGTACTATTTGTTTGCTGCTTATGAACTTTTTTAAACAACTCTGATGGGATTATAGAAAAGCGGCTATAAATTAAAATGGCCTTAGTATAAAAATTTATACCCATTTGTCTTTAATTTAGGATGGGTAGTAAAACAAAGAATAATTCTGCAGCAAAAAATATTTTTTATATATAAGAATAGCCTTACATTTGCAATCCTAAAAATTAATTTAAACTCTTATAAAAAGAAATAAAAATGGCAAAAGAGGAATTCAAGAGGGATAAACCCCACGTAAACATTGGAACGATTGGTCACGTTGATCACGGTAAAACTACTTTAACAGCTGCAATTACTTCGGTATTGTCTAATAAAGGTATGGCTGAAAAGCAGGATTACGACGAGATTGATGGTGCTCCTGAGGAAAAAGAGCGTGGTATTACTATTAATACAGCACACGTAGAGTACGAAACAGAAGGTCGTCACTATGCCCACGTTGATTGTCCTGGTCACGCCGATTATGTAAAAAACATGATTACAGGTGCTGCACAAATGGACGGAGCTATTCTAGTAGTAGCTGCAACTGATGGTCCTATGCCACAAACTAAAGAGCACATCTTATTGGCACGCCAGGTAGGTGTACCAAGTATGGTTGTATTCATGAATAAAGTTGACTTAGTTGACGATCCTGAATTACTAGAACTAGTAGAAATGGAAATTCGTGAAATCTTATCTAAAAACGGATTTGATGGAGATAATACTCCTGTAATTCAAGGTTCTGCTATTAAGGCTTTGGAAGGAGAAGCAGACGCAGTTGCGAAGGTTGAAGAATTAATGCAAGCAGTTGATGATTTCATTCCCTTACCTCCTCGTCCGGTTGATCAAGACTTCTTGATGAGTGTGGAGGATGTATTCTCTATCACAGGTCGTGGTACAGTTGCAACGGGTCGTATTGAGCGTGGTATCATCAAAACAGGTGAGAATGTTGAGATCGTTGGTTTCAATGAAGAGCCTTTAAGCTCTACTTGTACTGGTGTTGAGATGTTCCGTAAAATATTGAACGAAGGTCAAGCTGGTGATAATGCCGGTATCCTTTTACGTGGTATTGAAAAAACGGATATCAAGCGTGGTATGGTTATTTGTAAGCCAGGTTCTATTACTCCACACACTGAATTTAAAGGTGAGGTGTATGTATTGGCTAAAGAAGAAGGTGGACGTCATACTCCATTCTTTAATAAATATCGTCCGCAGTTCTATTTCAGAACAACTGACGTAACAGGTGAGGTAGAATTAGCAGCAGGAACTGAAATGGTTATGCCTGGTGATAATGTAAGCTTATCCGTTAAGTTGATTGCTCCAATAGCGATGGACAAAGGTCTTAAGTTTGCAATCCGTGAGGGTGGCCGTACGGTTGGTGCTGGTCAGGTAACTGAGATCATTAAATAGTATTTAGTACTAAGTACTCAGTATTTAGACTATTACTTTTGTAGAAAAATAATAGACAAAGTACCTCGAAATTTTCGTGGTACTTTGTTTTCTTTAATGAAAGTAACAAAATGAACGGTCTTTATATTGGATACTAACTACTACCTACTAACACACGGGTATAGTACAATGGCTAGTATAGAGGTCTCCAAAACCTTTGATCTGGGTTCGAATCCTAGTACCCGTGCAAAATAAAAATGAAAAATCCCGATGCATATCGGGAAATAAACTGTAATAAAACACTGAAAATGAGCAAATTCACTAAAGTTTTTGAAAATTCGTATAACGAGTTGATGCATAAAGTAACCTGGCCAAGTTGGCCTGCGCTTCAGCAATCTACTATTGTTGTATTGATAGGATTCCTTATTATCACATTGATTCTTTTTGGTATGGATGGCGTTGCCGAATTCATATTTGAGAAGTTCTACGAAATCTTTAAATAATCAGAATGGCTGAAGAAGTAAAAACGAAAGAGGTAGAATCCAAGTGGTTTGTGTTGCGCGTCATTGGTGGCAAGGAGCGTAAAATCAAGGAGTATCTTGACAAAGAAATTAAGCGTTCCGGCTGGGACAATGTTATAAGCCAAGTACTATGTCCTATTGAAAAGGTATATAAAGTGCAAAATGGTAAGAAAGTAATGCGCGAAAAAATCCTTTTTCCGGGTTATATGCTAATTGAATCTAAGACGGGTTCTTTGAGCGGCGCTATGATTAGTGATATAAGATCGGTAACAGGTGTAATTCATTTCTTAGGTAAAGAACATCCAGATTCCTTAAGAAAATCTGAGGTAAACAAAATGTTTGGTAATTTGGATGATATGGCCGAAGATGATATCCAAATGTTGGAGCCTTATATCGTTGGAGAAACCATAAAAATTATTGATGGTCCATTTAATGACTTTAATGGTACCATTCAAGAAATTGATGAGGATAAGAAAAAAATTAAGGCTGTAGTAAAAATATTCGGTAGAGATACACCGGTTGAATTAAACTATATGCAAGTACAAAAAGTAAACTAAATTTATATTAAACCATATTGTAAAAGTCGCCTTTCAAAGGCGACTTTTATATTTTGAGCTATTTCTCAATCTAGTATTTCCATTGG
>Ga0114956_1003247_pt1 | contig 12607 bp, 7 predicted proteins | sample MaitaG_FD_87304 | JGI IMG/M metagenome (GOLD analysis project Ga0114956, IMG submission 87304) | Marine algal microbial communities from Maine, USA - Maine_Asex2 metaG | ecosystem: Host-associated > Algae > Red algae > Unclassified | place: Maine, USA | collected 2015-01-05 | reverse complement strand
TGCCCACTCTGGCAAATTGTATGCAGTTTGTACTCGTCTACGATACTACGCACATTGCGGTACGTATCGCCCATCGGCAATTTTACACGCAACCAATCTGGCTTGCGTTGCCGTCCCTCTTTTTTATTTACTACTGGAAGATCTATCATTTATTTGTTTACTCGTTATCCGTGTATTCGTTATCCGTGTATTCGTTATTCGTGTATTCGTTATCCGTGTATTCGTTATTCGTGTATTCGTTATTCGTGTATCCGTTATTCGTGTATTCGTTATTCGTTATCCGTTATCCGTGGAATCGTTACTCGTTATTCGTGGAATCGTTATTCGTATTTTGCGAAGCAAAATATATTTATACGATTAACGGATAACGATTAACGAATACACGGATAACGGATAACGATTAACGAATACACGATTAACGAATCAACGTCATTCGTTTTTTCTTTTTTGCAAATATCGGATATATCCGTTCAATAATTGACCAACTCTATCAATTTTTTCTTTAAATTTTGCAAGTGTTTCTTCATCAATGTACTTGCAGTCATAAGCGCAAATCAAATGCTCATAACATTCCGTGAGAGAGCCTCTCGACATTCTACAATATTGAATGTTCTCTTGATAATGGTATCGTCCGTACCCTTCGGCAATATTAGCCGTAATAGACCTTGAAGCCCTCACCAACTGATTCGTAAGTGTGTATTTTTCTTCTTTGGGAAATTTCTTAGTCAATTCAAATATTTCATTCCTAAATATCCTCCCTTGTTTATAGACATCTAAATCAGTAAAATTACTAATATCCATGATTCGTTGGTTCGTGTATTCGTCATTCGTGTATCCGTTATTCGTTATCCGTTATCCGTTATTCGTTATCCGTTATTCGTTATCCGTTATTCGTTATTCGTTATTCGTTATCCGTTATTCGTTATTCGTTATTCGTTATTCGTTATTCGTTATCCGTTATTCGTTATCCGTTATTCGTATTTTGCAAAGCAAAATATATTTACGCAGAAACGAATACACGAATACACGAATACACGAATAACGAATACACGAATAACGAATCAACGCCTTTTACCAATTTGAAAAGCAGCGTACAAGGTAGGGAAAATAGCTTGATTTTCGGTGATGAGCATGATGGGAATTTCTTTTGTATATACATTTAACATTACGCCAACATCTACTGCTTTTATGAATCGAAGCGAATTGCCCCAACTAAAATTTAAACCAAACTTGACGAAGCCACCCGGCACAAAACTCAATTCATCCCAACCATGAGTCAAGCCTGATGCACCATTTATATTGCCCGGATTTAAGAAAATCGTTGCATTTTCTTCTGAGTAAACTTGCGATACGACCTCATTTTGTCCCACACGCAAATCTAAATAATAAGGTCGTACCAAACCCAATGACGGTCCGGCGGCATAACTCGCACTTATTGCAAGCCCTTGTGTTTGTGCTTTTTTTGCAAAATTAAATTTGCCACTATAACCCAAATGAATCCCGTAAAACTGATGTTCTTTTCCATACACAAAACTCCGGGAAACGTTATTGAATGAACTACCTACACCGCCCGCATTGCGTTGTCGAACTTCTTTGTGATGCCGCAACGAAGTTAATTCAAGATGAACCGAATGTGTCAGTGTATTGCGGATAAATCCGTAATCTACTCCAATAGAAGCACCCAAGGTATGTGGCGAAATACTTATAAAAAACTCTTTTGTCGATACTTTATCATACTCATTCGCCCCATTCTCTTGCGCCCAAAGCACCGAGTTGAAACATACAAATAATCCTAAAAAACATATTTTACATAACAATTTTCTCATAACACAAAATAATATTTCTTCATGTAAATACAAATTTTCAATTCACTCATTCATCCATTCAAAATTCATTCGTTAAATTGCTTCCTTGATAAACCCCGTGAAATGAATAATAATTTGGGCGTATCCCCCTCCTTACCAGTCGGGGGTCGGGCTATCCGGCACTCTCTTCACTCCGCTATCGCTACGTTTCGTTCAAACAACACCTCCTATCCCTTACGCGAGAAACGAGCAATCACGGAATTTGTCAAAGAACCATTAAATTTACAAAATAAAACAGAATAATGCACTGGATGTTGCGAAAAACTCACTTTTCTACTCTTCTTCTGACAACCTATCTCGCACCTCCATCAAAGCAAAGCCCAATAAATTCAAACCTTTCCAGGTATATGGGTCTTGGATATTATCAGCATCTTTCGCAAGTCCGATGCCCCAAATATTGTCTACCGGACTGGCTTCCACGAGGATGCGTGTACCTGTTTTGAGCAAAAAATCGCGATGGTCGTCATGCTGGCTAAATTTGAGACAATTGCCCTTGACTACAATCTCACTTCGATGTTTCAACCAAGTCATTTCATCAAAATTTTTCACCTGTCGTCCGAGCTTTTTTGCTTCTGCGGGGCTGCGGACATCAAGAATGCGCCGGGCGATTTCCATATCGTCAAATAGTTCAGCTTTTTTGTACATCATCCAGTGTTCGGCGGTTCTAAAGGTGAGGTCATCTTGTTCAAATTCGCTTTCCCACCATTGGCTAAAACAGCTTTTACCGATGCTGCCGTCAGGATTTGGGCGATGCCCCCAGAAGAAAATATACTTAATATTTGGGCGTGATTGGTATTTGTTTTTTACCCATTCGATGCTATACTTCATGCTATTTTTTGATTTTAAATGAGTGTGTCATAAATCAATGGTATTATAAAAGGTTCTCCCACATGCTCCACCTGATATTCTAACGATTGCAAGCCAATATTAGTTCGCAAAATATTGAGTCGCAAAATAAAGCACCTAACATCATCTCAATTTTAAATGTCGAAACTTCTCTCCCTAAAAGTTAATTGTTTCAATAAAAATATAAAGGCATATATTATATTCTGCAAATTTATTTAAATTTGCCACAAGTGTTACGAAATTGTTAATTTTTTACATATCTTCGTGTACGATTTACACAAAGTTATTTTTTTCAACTCAACAGTATTTAGTACCGTATAACAAAAGTAGGTTTAAATTACCTTCCCTCTCCAATGGAACAAGTTCCATTGTAAACACTTTGCCGCTCAATGGAACTTGTTCCATTGGAAAAGATTATTTACAGAAGATGGGGCGCGGGTAAAATTTAAACTAATTTAGTTTACAGTGTACTAAATAATAAACCAATTTCTATTATAATAATTTAAATTAACTATGAGAAATACTTACTTATTCTTTTCAAATCGTCTGCTAAAGTTTACGGTTCTACTTGTGTTTTTATTGGGCAGTACTGCTTCTTTCGCACAAATTACAGGAACTATATTAGATGGTGAAACAAATGATGCCCTTATTGGTGCGTCAATTGCTATTGATGGCACGACTACCGGTACGACTACAGATATAGACGGTCGGTTTTCTATCAATGCAAAGCCCGGAGATGTATTGGTTATATCTTATGTCGGTTACGAAGACCTAAGTATTACCGTAGGAAGTCAATCAAATATTGACATTCAACTTTCAGAGGGTGTTTCTTTGAATGAAGTCGTTGTATTAGGATATGTTACTCAAACGCGAGGTGATGTGACCGGCTCGGTAGCTTCTGTGGATATGGCTGAAGCGGTAAAAATACCCGTAGTGAATGCAGGAGAGGCATTGCAAGGAAGGGTAACAGGTGTGCAAGTCATTACAAACGGTAATCCCGGCTCTGTTCCTAAAATTAATATTCGTGGATTTGGTACCAGTAATAATACCAACCCACTCTACATCATCGACGGTGTACAGACGGACGATCCTAATTTTTTGAATAATATCAGTCCGGAAGACATCGACCAAATGAATGTCTTGAAAGATGGTGCTGCGGCTATCTATGGTGCCAGAGCATCTAATGGTGTAGTGATAGTTAGTACAAAAAATGGCGGCTACAACATGAAAAAACCTGAAATATCTGTCAATGCGTACACAGGTTTTTCTCAAATATCGAACACGCTAGATGTACTCAACCCGCAGCAACATGCCGATATGATCTGGCAAAGTCAGCTCAATGACGGTATTACGCCTGAACATCCTCAGTATGGAAGTGGTGCTTCGCCAGTCGTTCCTACTTCGATTTTGGGATATACGAGAGTTGTTTCTTATGACCCAATTACTTTTGCAGAATCAGGTGTTTTTAATGCCACAGTAGACCCTAATGGTACGGATTGGATGGATGCTATCACGCAGAGTGCGCCACTGAATAGTATGCAGGTTTCAGTAGCCAATGGCTCAGAAAATGGAAAATATTATTTTTCTACTGGCTATTTGGATAGAAAGGGGATTTTGAATTATACGGGATTCAATAGAGCAAATACTAAATTGAACTCTGAGTACAAATTTGCGGACAGGGTCAAAATTGGGCAACACCTCAATATTTCCTATTCCAATACCAACCCAGGCGTTGAAGAAGCCATAGAGGGCGCAGGAAGTATGATACCTATTTTACCTGTGATGGATGATGATGGAAATTTCACGGGTGTAGCCGGTCCGGGATTGAGTAATTCGAGAAACCCTGCCGCACAATTATATAGAACCAGAAATGATTTCAATAAGCGGTTTAGTGCTTTTGGAGATGCTTATTTGTCAATAGAATTAATCGAAGGATTGGCAGCAAAGACTGTTATCGCAGGCGGTTATGGTACGCGTGACAATAGAGCGTTTATTTCTCTAGACCCTGAACATGGTGAGCCTATCTCAACCAATACATTGACAGAGGAAAACCATACTAACTTCAATTGGAGTTGGACAAATACTTTAAATTATACTAAAGCATTCGGCAACCATTATTTGAACGCCATAGCTGGTGTAGAAGCATTGAAAGACGGCGGAAAAGGACTGAGCGTATCGCGTCAAGGATACCTTTTTGAAGACCCAAGTTTCTACTTATTAGGAAACGGTTCGGGTACACCTAATGTAGATTTTGCTTATGATGGTGCCAGTAGCCTATACTCTTTATTTGGTACAGCTAATTATTCTTTTAATGACAAATATTATGCGACTGCTACCTTGCGTAGAGACGAATCTTCAAGGTTTTTAGGGGATAATAAGTCTAATATTTTCCCATCCTTTAGCGTGGGTTGGGATATTAGTAATGAAGATTTCTTCCCAAATAGTGGAATTGTCAATCGCTTGAAACTCAAAGGTTCTTGGGGACAATTAGGTAATCAAACATTGCCAGCGGACAATCCTACTATCAATATTTCTTCACTAAACGAATCATTAGCTAATTATTCTTTTGATGGAAATACGATTTCTACAGGAGCTTTATTGGCGCAAGTAGGAAACCCTAATTTGAAATGGGAAACTTCTGTGACGACTAATGTTGGATTTGATATGGAATTGCTCCAACGCAAGATTAAACTATCGGCGGAGTACTTTACTATTCAAACGCGCGATTTGATTACTCGCGATTTTAGCTCTATCAGCACGACTGCCATTGACGCAGGAGCTCCGCTTGTAAATCTCGGTGACATCAGCAACAGAGGTATAGACCTCGCGCTCAATTTCAGTGATGCAACTTCCAGCGGATTTAAATATGACATTGGATTCAATATTTCCAGATACAAAAATTCTGTTGATTCATTGATTGGTGGAGCACCGGTTATCGGAAGAAGTGACCTTAGAAACGGAGCAGTTACCAGAACAGAGGTGGGAGAAGAAATGTCCTATTTCTATGGTAGAAATGTTATCGGACTCGATGAAACGGGTAGATTTATGTATGAAGATATTAATAACGATGGCGTTGTAAATGATGAAGATAGAACCAAAATTGGCTCTCCGCACCCTGATTTCACTTATGGTGCCAATATGTATTTTGAATACAAAGGAATAGATGCCTCCTTATTCTTTGTCGGCTCACAAGGCAATGACGTATATAACTACAATAAAGTATTTACAGACTTCGGGCTTTTCTTCAATAGAAATAGAAGCACAAGAGTATTAGACGCTTGGACACCCGAAAATACAGATACAGAAGTGCCTGCACTGACGACTTCGTACCCATTAGAAGAGGCTTCTGCTAATTCTTACTTCGTAGAAGATGGTTCTTATTTTAGATTAAGAAATTTACAAATCGGTTATTCCCTTCCCGAATCAATCACCGAGCGATTGAGAATGGAATCCCTCAGATTGTATGTTCAAGGTACTAACTTGTTTACTATCACTAAATATACAGGTCTTGACCCGGAAGTTGTTGCTTATGACAATTTAAGTTTAGCGATAGACAGAAGAACATATCCTGTATCCCAAGTCTTCTCGTTAGGAGCAAATGTTAGATTTTAATTAAAAAAATTCAAGCCGTCGATAGTCAGTAGTCCATAGAAATACGTGAAACTATAAACTGACGTTTATCTATGTATCATCAACTAATTCAAAAATAGGTTCTTTGACAATTTTTGCATTTGGAATAAAATTAAAGATTTGTGCTTTGCGTGTTCCACCCCCCAACCCCCTCCAAAGGGGGAAATTCTTCGCTTCGCGAAGAACTACTCGCGTTAGTCTCCCCTTTTTGGAGGGAGCGCACTCATTTCTATCTCCCCCTTTGGAGGGAGCGCACTCATTTCTATCTCCCCCTTTGGAGGGGGTTGGGGGGTGGAACAGCGTAAAAAACTAATGTTCAAGAATTTCCTAAAATCAGAATAGACCTGATTAATTCTCTTTTGCAAAAAATGTCAACTAATTCAAAAATAAGAAAAATGAAAAATAAAATATTTTTAATATTGCTACTCATAGGACTTTCCACCGTAGCATGTAAGGATAAATTTACAACCCTGCCCGCAGTAGGCTCACTCTCTGACGAAGCACTTCAAAATGAACAAGGTGTTGATTTATTGCTGACCGGTGCTTATTCAGCATTAACCGCAGTACGAGCAAATGACATTGGAAATGAATGGGGACGAGCTGCTGACAACTGGACTTCCGACGTGGTTTCTGATGATGCGCACAAAGGTAGTACAGATGATGACCAAGCCGATTTGAAAGAGCTTGAATTAATGAATTGGGCAACAAGCAACGGTTACTTCCTCGCAAAATGGGGAGTAATATTTGCAGGAATTAATAGAGCAAATGCAGTTATTTCATTGATTAATTCTATTCCTGACGAAGACCTTAGTACTCAATTGTCAGAAGCTCGTTTCTTGAGAGGGCATTTCAATTTTGACTTACAAAAAATGTGGGGAAATGTTCCTTATATTTCCGAAGAAAACTATACCAATACAGAGTTTAATCAACCAAACACTGGAGATATCTGGGAAAAAATAGAAGCAGACTTAAAATTTGCAGCAGACAATCTGCCAAGTACACAAGCTGAAGCCGGAAGACCTACTTCTTGGACTGCCAAAGCCTATTTAGGAAAAGCCTACTTATATCAAGGTAAATTTGCACAAGCACTTACCGAATTTAATGCGGTCATCAATAGTGGTGCTTACGACTTACTACCCAATTATGTAGATAATTTCAGATTAGCCGGAGAAAATGGTTCTGAATCTATCTTTGCCATTCAATTCACAACAGACGATGGTCAGTCCTTCAACGGCAATGTAACAGGTGCATTAAACTTTCCTAACCCCGGTCCATTTGGTTCTTGCTGTGGATTTTATCAGCCTACACAAGATTTGTTGAATGCATTCCAAACAGATGCAGCCGGACTTCCATTATTAGATACTTATAATCAGCAAGATGTAACGAGTGATTACGGCATCGAAAGTGCCGAAGCCTTCACGCCTTACGCAGGCACGCTCGACCCAAGAGCAGATTATACCGTTGGGCGTAGAACCATTGATTATAATGGGTACGGCGAACACATAGGACACGATTGGATAAGAGCAACTTTTGCCGATATTTCGGGTCCATATTTACCTAAGAAAAACGTATATTGGGCAGATGACGCAGGTACTCAACAAGCCACTGGTGGTTGGGGACAGCAATTATCAGGCATCAATTACCACGTCCTTCGTTTTGCGGATGTACTGCTCATGGCTGCCGAGGCTGCCGTAGAAACAGGCGATTTAGCGACCGCTTTGAACTACGTAAATATGGTGAGAAACAGAGCCAAAAATTCTGACTACATGCAAGCCGTAGACGGTACAGGCGACGCAGCCGATTATGTCATTGAGCCTTATGCGAGTTTCGCTGACCAAGACATGGCAAGAAAAGCTGTTCGTTTTGAAAGAAGAGTAGAACTCGGTATGGAAGGACATCGTTTATTTGATTTGAGAAGATGGGGAGTCGCCAAAGAAGTGATGACAACTTACTTTGTAAACGAAGCACGTACCATCGAAAACTTCGGTCAAAAAGTAAGCACTTACGAAGATAAGCATGACCTTTATCCTATTCCAATCACAGCAATTGATTTGAGTGGCGGTGCACTTTCTCAAAATCCGGGATATTGATTAATGATTAATGTATAATGTATAATATATTTGTAGGACGCGAGGCTACCGTGTGTGTTTTATTTTTTTTGTAAAAAAATAGAAAAATATAAGTGTTTCGTTCATGTAAATAAGCATTTTTACATTTTACATTTCAAAAATATTCAATAAGGGAACGGGGCATATCCCCGTTCCCTTTTGTTTTTTCAGGTGCATAGCATCGACCCCATTTTTAACAAGGAATAAGCATCCACCTCCTTAGCCGCATAGTTCCGATAGTTATCGGAATCACCCTTAAAATCAGCGTATTAAACATTTATGATTGTTTTACCCCCCAAATATTTTACACACTAAAATGAAATATAATTACATCTTAATATTATCAATCATTTTAATTATCGGAGCATGCACAACAAAAATTAATAGACCAAATTCGGAATGCAAAGAGTATATGGTTCTACTCAAAAGCGAATGGAAATTTGATAATTCTACCGCTACATACTACTTCAAAGGAAAGCCTGAATATTGGTACGAACCAAAATACATCGTTGAATCTTGTTTAGTTGGGAAAAATAAAAGAGAAATAATTAAGATATTTGGCAAGCCGTCTAAAAATTTTATATTCACTAACTTTGAGTATCTTATTTACTGCATAGATAATAGCTGTTTAGATACGTTTAAAGAGAAAGGAAAACGAATTTCATTTTTTTTGAATGCAGAAGGAAACGTAGAGGCTATTTATGTCACTCCGCCCAGCCAAAAAAATAGAATAACGACTCATAAAATATGGCAAGCAAGACTATAAGCCCAAGCTGCGGCTACTCGAATCATTCATTACTCATGCAATTCTACTATAAAAATATACCTTTAGGATTACTCCTATTGCTTCCTCTATTACTCTCCTGCAATCAAGACGAGGACAGCCCCCCTTCCACGCTTTTCACCAAGCTCACGCCCACGCACACCAACATTAATTTCTCCAATAATTTAACAGAAAATGACAGCCTCAATTACTTCACGTATGCCTACATCTACATGGGCGGCGGCGTCTCTGCCGGAGACATTAATAATGACGGATTGATAGACCTTTTCTTTACTGGAAATATGGTTTCCAATAAACTCTACCTCAATAAAGGCAACCTCCAATTTGAAGACATTAGCCAATCGGCAAGCATCGCGGGCGACGACAGATGGTATACCGGAAGCACGATGTGCGATGTTAATAATGATGGCTTTTTAGATATTTACTGCTCGGTAGGTGGAAAATTTGAACCCAAAGAAAATCAATTATTTATCAATAATGGAGACAATACTTTTACCGAAAAAGCAGCCGCCTACGGCATAGCTGACCCAAGCAATAGCGTACAAGCGACATTCTTTGATTACGACCGAGATGGCGATTTGGATTTGTACGTTGCCAACTATCCGCCGACTTCATTTAATGCGCCTAATTTTCATTATGCCTTCAAACAAAAATTTCCCAAACCACTCGATACAGACCGCCTTTTCAAAAAAGAAGGCAATCAATTCGTAGAGGTAACAGAGGAAGCAGGGCTAAAAACTTTCGGGCTTTCGCTAAGTGCCACCGTCGGCGATGTCGATAAAGATGGCTGGCTCGATATATATGTGTCCAATGATTTTAGTACACCCGATTATTTTTTCATCAACAACCAAGACGGCACTTTTTCAGACCAAGTGAAAAACACCACTAAAAACACCTCCTTCTATGGTATGGGCGTCGATCTGGCAGATTTCAATAACGACCAACTCCTTGATATTCTGCAAGTTGACATGACCGCCAATATCAATCGCCGAGCAAAAGCAAATATGGCGAGCATGAATCCTGAGCTATTTTGGAGTACCGTCAATTCCGGGTTTCACTATCAATACATGCAAAATAGTTTGCAAGTTAACAACGGTATGTTGAACGGAAACTTACCCGATTACAGCAATATCGCACGACTTTCCGGTGTGTCTTCGACGGATTGGAGTTGGGGACCGCTATTTGCCGATTTTGATAATGATGGATGGAAAGATATTTTTATTTCTAATGGAACACGAAGAGAAATTAATAACCGAGATTTCTTTTCAGAAATCGAAAAGAAAGGCGTCCCCAAAGAAAAAACGCTCGAAAAAAGTATGCAAATTCCTTCCGAAAAAATTGAAAATTATATATTTAAAAACAAGCGTGACCTTACTTTTCAGTTAAAAAATAAAGCATGGGGCGTAGAGGATAAAACTTTCTCCAATGGCAGTATATACGTTGATTTAGACAATGACGGCGACCTCGAAATTGTCGTTAATAATATCGACGAAACTGCCATGATATACAAAAACAATGGCAATACAAATAATCACCTCACCCTTCATTTTGAAGGTCCTGCTCAAAATCCCGATGGTCTTGGTGTGAAAGCGACTCTGTACACAGACAGCATTACCCAATATCAAGAAATGACATTGACCAGAGGTTTTCAGTCCTCAATAGCACCACAATTGCACTTTGGATTAGGCGCGGCGGAGAACGTAGATTCTGTCAAAATCGTCTGGCTTGATGGTAAAATACAAGTTTTAAAAGACATTGAAGCCAATACGAATTTGACCGTCAATTATAAAAATGCAACCGCAGTTCCCCCCGTCAAAGAAGTCGCACAAACAAAATTATTCACCAATCTTGACGCCAAAACTCGCCCCTTAACACATGCCCACACAGAAAATCCGTATGATGATTTTAAAAAAGAACCGCTCCTGCCGCATCAAACCTCCATGTTTGGTCCCTGCCTTGCCGTAGGTGATTTGAATGGTGATGGTCAAGACGATTTGGTCGTTGGTGCTTCGGTGGGTCGCGCGACGAATGTTTATTTTCAGCAAGCCCAAAAATTTATTCCATCCACTTCAAAAGTATTCGATAAAGATATTGCCTCCGAAGATATGGGCATCCATATTTTTGATGCCGATAATGATGGCGATAACGATATATATGTCGCCAGCGGTGGCAATGAATTTGACCCCACCGCTCCGCCACTCCAAGACAGGCTTTATATCAATAATGGCACAGGTGATTTTACCAAATCTGATGCGCTGCCCGACATTTTAATCAGTAGTTCGCGAGTACACAGCCATGATTTTGACAAGGATGGAGATTTGGATATATTCGTCGGTGGCAGATTGGTACCGGGCAATTATCCGCAGCCAACATCCAGCTATATACTCGTCAATGAAAGCACTAACAAAGCCATCAAATTCGTGGATGCGACCGCTACTATCGCGCCTGCCCTCGCCAACATAGGCATGGTCACAGATGCCTTATGGACAGATTATGACCAAGATGGCTGGACGGATTTAATCATCGTTGGCGAATGGATGACCATTACTTTGCTAAAAAATGAATCCGGCACATTCAGAAATATCTCGGAAGATATGGGGCTGACCGACACGAGAGGTTGGTGGTTTAGTATCAATGAAGGTGATTTTGATGCGGATGGGGATATGGATTATATCGTTGGAAATCTGGGTTTAAATTATAAGTATAAAGCAAATGACACCGAAACTTTTGATATTTATTTCAATGATTTTGATGAAAATAATACGAATGACATCGTCTTGAGTTATTATAATGAAGGCGAACAATATCCGTTAAGAGGCAGAGAATGTTCTTCGCAGCAAATACCCGCTATCAAGAATAAATTTAAGAATTACGAAGCATTTTCCGTTGCTACATTGGAAGATGTTTATACGAGCAAATCCTTAAAAAAATCCCTTCATTATGAGATAAAATCTTTCGCCAGCATCTACTTAGAAAATAAAGGCACCTCCTTTGAAACACACCCTTTGCCCAACCAAGCACAAGTCTCCTGCATCAATCAAATCATCGTCGAAGATTATAACAAAGACGGACATCTCGACGCCTTGATTGCCGGAAATCTCCACGCTTCAGAAGTAGAAACGCCAAGAGGCGACGCAGGCATAGGCTTACTTTTACAAGGAAATGGCAAAGGAGAATGGACGCCCATTACCGCAAAAGAAAGTGGGCTTTACATCCCCGGTGATGTAAAAGATATGTCAAAAATACAAATCAATGCCGAACCTTATTTAGTGGTCGCAAAGAACTCAGACTTTTTGCAATTTGTGAAAATTAAGTAAGTCGAGCAAAATATTAAACCACTAAGTTCACGAAGGACACAAAAGGTCGAATTAACG
>Ga0114956_1003245_pt1 | contig 12608 bp, 8 predicted proteins | sample MaitaG_FD_87304 | JGI IMG/M metagenome (GOLD analysis project Ga0114956, IMG submission 87304) | Marine algal microbial communities from Maine, USA - Maine_Asex2 metaG | ecosystem: Host-associated > Algae > Red algae > Unclassified | place: Maine, USA | collected 2015-01-05 | reverse complement strand
GGTGGATCCATTCCGAAACCGCAGATCAAACACTCCACTCAGGGCGTTGCCATACTCACCAGGAAAAGCTCCAGTAAAGAAATCAGAGTTTGCCAATACCTGATCAGTGATCATCGAGATCGCACCACCACTGCCACCTTCGCCACTGCGATAGTGGTTTGGGTTTGGAATCTCCAGCCCCTCCAACCGCCATAAGATGCCTCGTGGTGAGTTGCCCCGTATGATGATTTCATTGTTTTCATCATCTCCGTTTACCACACCGGCAAAAGACTGGGCCATGCGAGCAGGATCGTTAAAACTTCCTGCAAACCGAGAGGCCTCTTCGACTGAAAACGATCTGGTGCTAACCAATGCACTCGCATTTACCGTTTCTGATCGATCCTTTTTCGCAACGACCTCCACCCCTTGCAGAGCTGCAATTGATTCTGTCATTGGCAGCACGAGCTCTTTCGCTACACCGGTAGTCACCAATACATTGTTGCGAGCAAGATCTTCAAATCCCAAGTAGCGAGCGTAGACCGTATGACGGCCCACTGGCACTTGCTCAAGCGCAAATCGGCCATCAAGATCTGTGACCGAACCCAAGACGATACTATCGACCAGAACAAACACTTCTGCCCCAATGAGCGGCTGAGTAGTAACTTGGTCTACCACTTGACCCACTATTTTTGTTTTCAATGACTGAGTCGATGCAGTCTGATAGATGGTGAAAAGGAGTAAGAAAGCAATTGCAACTGTTTTCATGGCCAATTCGTTTAGTCAAAGTATAGTTCAAATTAAAAGACGGCCCAGCCGATCGTTGGTTGCACGAGAGACCGGATTTTGATCTGGGAAGCCTTACCTTTAACGCATGAAATGGATTGTATCCTTGTTGTTTCTACCAGTGCTGCTCTGCCAATGCTCAACCAAATCAAGTGAGTTGTCGGAACGCGACCTTTTGCGTGAAGGCATGCCAATTACCATCAAGGTGCCCGACAGCGTCGATATAAAATCCATGGACTGGGGTTTGCAAAAGGACATTACCCTGCAAGGCGAGGGCAATTACAATTTGCAAATTTTCAGTTCGCAAACGACGACTCCAAGTATGCCTAAATTGGTTTCTCAACACAAAGAGATGGTGCGTACCAATCCCTATTTTGCTCAGTTTATCCAAGAAGATGAAGATGGATTTTTGTACTCAACCGAGGTTGATTCTTTGACGAACTTTAGTTTTCGTCATTTCAAAATTCAAGGCGACCGCGAATATATTTTTCAGACCGGCATGATCGGCACATTTACTCAGGAGGAAGCTGCAAGTCTCTATCAAATAGCACAGGAAGCAAAATAAAATCGACCCTGAGCTGTCGCTCAGAGCCGATCAAAAATCATTTGACTTACAAGTAAATTACTTTCCGTCTGCGAAGCGTTTCGACACTTCTTCCCAATTTATCACATTAAAAAAGGCTTGCACGTAATCGGGTCGTCTGTTCTGATAATTGAGATAGTAGGCGTGCTCCCAAACGTCAAGACCTAAGATAGGGTGACCGCCACAACCGGCACCCACATCCATAAGTGGGTTATCTTGATTTGCGGTCGAGCAAATCTCAAGTTTACCGCCAGAATGCACACACAGCCAAGCCCAACCTGATCCAAAACGACTTCCTGCCGCTTTGGCAAATTCTTCCTTAAATGCATCATACGATCCAAACGCATCGTCAATTGCACCAGCAAGATCGCCACTTGGATTGCCGCCTCCGTCCGGAGACATTATATTCCAAAAAACGGAGTGGTTGTAAAACCCTCCACCATTATTTCTAACTGCTTTATTTTTTGAAGCCATTTTGAGGAGCTCCTCGATGGACTTGCCTGCCATATCAGTACCCTCGATTGCTGCATTGAGTTTCTTGGTATACCCGGCATGATGCTTTCCATGATGAATTTCCATTGTCTTTGCATCGATATGAGGTTCTAACGCATCCTTCGCGTATGGGAGATCTGGTAATGTAAATGCCATTTTATTTCAAAATTTTAAAGTGAGCAGCTATCCAAAAAGTGAATAGCCACCTAAATATATGCATAACCCGTGTTTCCACGATATGTTCGACTAAATTATACTTTTCGTAGAGTCACAAGTACCTTTTTTGATGCGGGTGTTTTTGATCTGCGATCATACGAATCTATAGGTACCAAGACATTCGCCTCCGGAAAGTAGGTCGCTACACAGCCAGACGGTATCTTATATGGCACGACCAGAAACTTCTCTGCCACTCGCTCCACGCCTCCATGATGACCCACCAGATCTACTAGATCGCGGGCCTGCAGACCAAATACAGCTAGGTCTTTTTCATTCATGAGGACCACTCGACGCTCGTTGTGAATGCCACGATATCGATCCTCCATGCCATAGATGGTAGTATTAAATTGATCATGGCTGCGTATCGTCATCATCCACAATGAATGTTTAGGCAGGCTGTTGTCCGGAAGTGCGTTCTTCGAAAATTTTGCTTTTCCAGAATCGGTGTCAAAGGTCCGATCACGGGCTCCATTTGGCAGATAGAAGCCTTCGGGTTTCTGCACCCGCTGGTTGTAATTGTCAAATCCCGGTACATTCTGTTCGATGGTGTCCCGTATGCGACTGTAATCCTCAATAAGGTTTTTCCACGCTACTTTGCTGCTTGGCAGCGTCGCTGTCGCCAGTCCGGCAACTATTGCCGGCTCACTGAGGAGTTTTTCGGAACAGGGCTCCAATATTCCTTTCGAGCGATGTACTACTCCCATCGAGTTTTCAACCGTGACAAATTGTGCTTTGCCTTGTTGCACATCTCGATCTGTGCGAGCCAGACATGGTAGAATAAGAGCGACTTCCCCATGCACCAGATGACTTCGGTTTAGCTTGGTAGAAACATGAACGGTCATCGCCGTCTTGCGGAGCGCCTCTGCTGTATAAAAGGTATCTGGGCATGCCGAGAGAAAATTACCTCCCATTGCAAAAAACACCTTGGCCTCTCCATTATGCATCGCCTTGATCGCGTCGACAACGGCGTACCCATGTGTTCGTGGAGGGCTAAAGCCAAAATTTTTCTCAAGCCGATCCAGAAAATCTTGCTTGGGTGCTTCCCATACACCCATGGTGCGATCACCTTGCACATTGCTGTGGCCCCGCACCGGACAGGTTCCTGCTCCGGGTTTGCCGACCGCACCTTTCATCAGAAGCAGATTGACAATCTCCCGCACATTCTCAACGCCATTTTCATGCTGGGTCAGCCCCATCGCCCAGCAAACGATGATCTTCTTGTTGTCCTTCAAATATGCTGCGGCAGCTCGCACTTCGTCTTCCTGCAAACCACTTTCGCGAATGCAGGTAGAGAGGTCATGCGCCTGCAAGTCCTGAACAAACGCCCCATACCCCTCCGTGTGCTCGGCGATAAATTCATGATCAATCACTCCGGTTTTTTCTTCCTCAAATTCTACCAGAAGTAGACACAGCGCCTTAAGTAATGCGACATCTCCATTGATCTTAACCTGCAGAAAGAGATCTGCCAGTTTCGTCCCCCCAGTCAGCATTTTGCCCACTTTCTGCGGGTGCGTAAACCGAATCAACCCCGCTTCTGGCAGCGGATTTACGGCAATAATTTTGCCACCATTCTCTTTGCATTTTTCGAGTGCCGAGAGCATGCGCGGATGATTCGTGCCTGGATTTTGACCAATCACCATGATGACCTCAGCCTCATGCAGATCCTGCAACGTGACCGATCCTTTTCCAATGCCTAGGGTCTCACTCAAACCGACACCACTTGATTCATGACACATGTTTGAGCAGTCGGGCATATTGTTTGTACCATATTCGCGCACAAATAATTGGTATAAAAAAGCAGCCTCATTGCTCGTCCTCCCTGATGTGTAGAAAATAGCTTCGTCGGGTGATGACAGTGCTTGCAGTTGCTGCCCAATCGCCGAGAACGCCTCCGCCCAAGAAATCGGGGTATATTTTTCAGCTCCCTTCTGAAGGATCATGGGTTCGGTAAGTCGACCCAGCTTACCTAGTTCAAAATCGGATTTTTGAGCAAGCTCAGAAATCGTATGCTTGGCAAAGAACTCAGCTGAAATTGTCCGTTTGGTTGCTTCTTCGGCGATGGCTTTCAAGCCATTTTCACAGTACTCACCGAGTGCAGAGCGGTCGTCGTCGGGATCTGGCCAGGCACATCCCGGACAGTCGATTCCACCCTTTTGGTTTAGCTTAAACATGACCTTGCCCGCCTGAGAGATATTCATGTGTTTTGCCACGTGTTGCAGTCCTGCAGTGACACCTTTCAACCCCGCCGCATTTGCTCCCGGCTCTTTCAGTCGAAGCTCATTGAGCACGACCGGGGCCGCTTCCAGGTCTTTTGGACCAACTTGTTTTTCATCCGCCATCTCCCCGAAGTTACGCCTTCTCCCGAAGTTGTTTGATACGCTGCGAGCCAGAATAAATGTTGAAGCTTTTACCCCTAAGAAATCCGATCAAGGTCTGACTACAATCTTCTGCCAAGTCGATGGCCAGACTAGATGGTGCCCCAATTGCTGCGATCACCGGTATACCTACCATAGCAGCTTTCTGTACCAATTCAAAGCTGGCCCGACCACTGAGCATCAACGCACACTTATGCAATGGCAAGGAGAGATGCTCGAGTGCATATCCCACCAACTTATCCAGTGCATTGTGCCTGCCCACATCTTCCTTGAGGTATACCTCACCCGATACCAGGTTTACCAAGAGACAGGCATGCATGCCACCTGTCTGAGCAAATTGGGCTTGCTGCTCGGTAAGTAGAGAAGGCCATGAGATAACTTCCTCCACTGAAATCTCAGGGAGCGCTCCAAGAATCGGATAAGGCGTAATAGTGCGAATATGATCGATGGAGGTCTTGCCACAAATACCACAGCTAGAGGAAGAAAACACGTGCCTGGTGAAGCGGTGAACATCAAAAGCCATGTCCGCACGGAGTTCCAGCAGAATGCGGTTTGCATCCGCAAAGTGCTTGATCGAAACCACTTGTTTGCGTGATTGAATGATTTGTTCTGAAAAGCAAAACCCCAGTGCCAGCAACTCGTCATCTCCCGGGCTGCGCATGATCACCGCCACGACAGAAATTTCACGACGTTCCACTTTACCATGGCGCAGTGCTATCTCGAGCGGTTCTTCCACGGCAAAATAGTCCTCGCGACGAGCTAGTTTCCCATCCCCAAAGCGATGCACTTCCCCTTTCTGAGTACCTTTTTGACTGCGATTTGTCTCCATTGTGAAAATCCTATTTTTGGCACAACACGAATTGGAAAATTAAACATATGCCTGCAAAGAAATTTAGAAAAGAGAAAGATAGTCTGGGATGGGTCAAGGTACCAGCCGAAAAATACTGGGCGGCTCAAACGCAACGCTCTACCGAAAACTTTAAAATTGGCAACCAACGCATGCCACTGGAAGTCATCAAAGCATACGCCACGCTCAAAAAAGCTGCTGCGGCCACGAATGCTTCACTGTCTGTGTTGCCCAAGACCAAGGCCAAACTGATCGGGAAAGTTTGCGACGAAATCCTCTCTGGTGAGCTCAATGACCAATTTCCACTCGTCGTGTGGCAGACGGGCTCGGGCACACAAACCAACATGAATGTAAATGAAGTCATTGCCAATCGCGCCCACGTACTCAAGGGAGGCAAACTCACTGACGAGAAAAAATACCTCCACCCCAATGATGATGTCAATAAAAGTCAATCATCAAACGACACGTTTCCAACTGCAATGCACATTTCCGCTTATCATGTGTTGATGACAGAGACCCTCCCCGCACTCACACTACTGAAAGAAACATTTGAGGCTAAGGCAGAAAAATTTAGTTCGGTCGTGAAAATCGGTCGTACACACATGATGGATGCAACTCCCGTTACAGTAGGGCAAGAATTATCGGGCTATGCATCGCAAATTGAACATGGCATCATCGCGATCAAGAACACCTTGAAGCATTTGTCTGAACTAGCACTTGGAGGCACAGCGGTAGGAACCGGACTGAATACCCCCAAGGGATACTCCAGAAAAGTTGCCGCAGAAATCGCTAAGCTCACCGGCTATCCCTTTAAGACGGCAAAGAATAAATTTGAGTCGATGGCAGCTCATGATGCCATTGTAGAATCTCACGGAGCATTAAAAACGGTGGCGTCTTCGCTCATGAAAATTGGCAACGACATTCGGATGCTCGCCTCCGGACCTCGCAGTGGCATTGGCGAATTAATTATTCCCGCCAATGAACCGGGATCTTCCATCATGCCCGGAAAAGTAAACCCTACCCAAGCCGAGGCATTGACCATGGCGATGGCACAGGTCGCAGGAAACGATGTAGCCATCACCATCGGAGGGATGACCGGCCATTTCGAACTCAACGTGTTCAAACCGATGATGATCTATAACTTCCTCACTTCTGCCACGCTCATCGCCGACGCTGCACGGAGCTTTAATAATAATTGCATCGCAGGCTTACAGCCAAATTATGAGCGCATCAAGGCCAATTTAAATAATTCACTCATGCTGGTCACCGCACTCAATACAAAAATAGGCTATGACAAAGCAGCAGAAATTGCCAAGAAAGCCTATAAGGAAGGTACGACCTTAAAGGCTGCAGCCATAAATCTTAAATACCTCACTGCCGATGAATTTGACCAATGGGTAAGACCCGAAGAAATGGTTTAATTAATTAATAATGAATAGTTAATAATGAATAATTATCGCGTCCAAAATCTAATGTCTAGCGTCTAAAGTCTAACGTCTCACAAATGAATTACAAAGCACGCAGAAATAAATTAATTGAGTCCTTCTCCAAAAACGAGCTCCTCTTCTTTCCCGGCAACACCTTTAGCCCAAAAAATTACAAGGATAATTATTATCGATTTCGACAAGATAGCACCTTCCTGTATTACTCAGGATTGGACTTGCCAGATCTTGCACTGGTGATCGACACCACGACCGGGGAGTCTCATCTCTTTGGCAATGAGGTTACGACCAGCGATATTGTCTGGACAGGATGGCAGCCTTCGCTCACAGAGCTTGCAGAAAAATCTTCGCTAGAACAGGTGCATGAGCTCAGTTCATTGCCCGAATTTCTACAAGAGGAAAATCGCAGCATTTTGTATTTGCCGCCCTACCGCGGTGAGACTCAAATCATGGTCGCCAACTGCCTTTCGATCAATGTGCAAGAAATGCTGGATAATGTTTCTGTAACCCTCATCGACGCAGTCGTAGCACGACGCGAAATCAAGGAGGAGGCCGAGATAACAGAAATGGAGAAAGCCCTGACCATCACACGGCAAATGCATCTTGAAATGCTCTACTCCGCAAAGCCAGGGGCGACTGAAGCGGCGGCGCTCGCTGCCGCAATAAAACTAGCGGAGGAAAATCAAGTCTCCCTGGCATATCCCGGCATTGTCACCGTAGACGGCGAAATATTGCATAATCATCACCACGGCAATGTGATGAAAGAGGGCGACTTGCTCCTTTGTGATGTCGGCGCAGAAAGCCCCAGTTACTATGCTGCTGATATTACCAGGACATTTCCGGTCTCCCTTACATTCGGAGAGCAACAAAAAGCCATCTATCAGCTCGTTCTTGACATGCTCGACTACAGTGTGACAGAGCTCCGACCAGGGCACCCTTATCGAGACGTACATATCGGTGCCACCCGCATTATGATCGAAGGTCTCAAGCAATTGGGATTGATGCAGGGAGATACCGATGCTGCTTTGGCTGCGGGAGCCGGAGCGCTATTTTTCCCACATGGTCTCGGACACATGATTGGACTCGATGTACACGATATGGAAAATCTGGGCGAAGACAGAGTGGGCTATGGCTCGGGCTATGAGCGCGGTGATCAATTTGGAATTCGATCATTGAGATTGGGCAAAGAACTGGCGGCCGGGCATGTGATCACGGTAGAGCCCGGTATTTATTTTATTGATGCGTTGACGAATCAATGGGAAGCTGAAAAAACACACAGTGATTTTATTAATTATTCTGAGGTACGGAAATATATTGGCCTGGGTGGCGTACGACTTGAGGACAATTATTTAATCACACAAGAAGGGAGTCGACTTTTGGGCCCGCCAATTCCGATTCAGATTGAAGAAATAGAATTCTTAAAAAGCACCACCGTCGATTTTGGTGGCAGGGCCTAGTACTTAATTCGCCTCATTTTCCTCGCGAAGCGTTTCCTCTTTTCCTCAGCGCAGCTTTCCTCTTTCCTTTTCCTCGCGAAGCGTTTCCTCATTTCCTGATCAAGTCACAGCCTACGCACCTTTACACTCCGAAAACTCACCGCATTGCCATGATCCTGCAAGAGAATGTGGCCTTGGGCAGCTTCGCCAAATGCTTTCCAGTCTTTGTACTTAGAGCCCCTTACCAATTTTCGAAAAGCACTTGATCCACGCGTGTAGCTCACCACTTTCACTCCATTGAGCCAATGCTCAACAGTTTTATTCGGACGAGCAATAATACGCGCATGGTTCCACTCACCCGGTTTATTGACAAAGCGGTCATCTGCTATTTCGGCTTTGATCAGGTCATATAAAGAACCCAGTGTGCGATTGCCAGCGATACCTGCCTTGGCATCCGGATGATTTTCATTGTCTAGCAATTGAAATTCCGGGCCAATAGCTGAGCCTTCCGTCATTCCATATCCCTCTGTGACAAAATATTTTATTCCACTGTTTGCACCTTTGGTCAACTTAAAATCTACCTGAAATTCAAACGCATCAAATTCATCTCGGGTCACAATGTCTCCGCCATTTTGAGATTCGGCACCACCAGACTCTACGACCTGTAATTCTCCGTTTTCAATTTTCCACCCATTGGCAGGGAAATCTTCTCGATGAGCCCCTCGCCATTGATCTGTATTACCATCAAAAAGTGAAACCCAACCTAATTTTTTCTCGGCATCAGAGATGTTGTTCGGGATTAAATTCACAACGTACGGCACCGTTCCAGCTCGCTTGACCAGATCGCTGGTCTTAATCCGAATATTGCGCCACTTGATTTCTCGACCCACCAGTTCGGCCCGATCGACGGAATGAATTTGCAATGCAAGAAATCCTTTTGGAGTCATGTTATCTACCACGTGGGCTATGGGCTGGTCGTTGAGAAAGGTGCGTATTTCCGATCCGATCGCTTCCACAACCACTTTATTCCACTCATTTTGCTTGAACGCCTTGGCGGCATTAGGATTCAAATCGCCTGGGTATAGCCAGCCGCGCCGCGACTGATCATAGATACCTGCGGTCCACCCACGATCTGAGGGATCAATCTCGATCTGGTAGCCGTGCACATTGCCATCCTGGTAGCTGTTACTTTCACTTCTTATCTGGACTCCGGAGTTGATGTAGGGGTCGACATGAAATTCGTATTCTAGAATAAAGTCTCCATAGACTTGCTCTGTAGCAAGAAAGGTGTTTGGCGTATTGCGCTTGGTACGCCCTACGATTTCACCCTCTTCGACAGTATAGACTGCGTTGCCATTGAGTCGCTTCCAGCCGTCTAGGGTTTTGCCATCAAAAAGCTCAATCCAACCATCGGCTGTGGTCAACTGGGCTGGCTCTGAGCTACATCCAAGTAGCAATCCCAAAGCAAATACAAACAGTAACACCTTTCCTCTCATAACACACTTTTACCTTAAACGCTTCGGCAGGACGATTTCGTTCTCGCCACGTCGTCAGGGATGAAAAAAGCGCAAAGGTAAATTTTTATGTATGTCTTTCGTTCCGCCCTTCTATCGACCGATGATCACTTTTTGCACTTGGAGTCCATGCTCATACTCAAACTGTACAAAATAAACTCCCGGTGCAAGGTCCGTTACATCAAAAGTGCCAAAGTCATACATTTCCTGTCGAAAATGCACCTTGCCCTGAAGGTCTGATAAGACCACCTCCGTTCTAGACGAATACGGATTTTCAACAAAAAGTCTCTGCCAGGCAGGATTCGGATACACTTGAATCTGCTGCTCATTGTAATGGAGATTTTCAGTTGATGTAATTATGTCAATTGTGGTTGTATTATCCATGCAATTTTCATCAATTGTTCCGTTGGCACCTGGTATGTATATTTCGAGGCCCGCAGTTAATGGGTATGGGGACGACGAGTGAGAACATTCGATGAGGCGTGTTTCGCCAGGGGCCAAAGCCTCAAAATCGCGATGTGTAAAATGATTCTCAAAATAAAACCCAGAATAACCCTCACTAAACATGCTGAAATCCTCGATGGTATCAATGCCGTCATTGGTCACATTAAATGTAAGATCATACTCATACTGATGGTAAACATTGGAATCACCATCGTAAAAGTCTCTCCTATTTGTCAAAGACAGTGCGGCCTCTCCTACGGCTATATCAACAGTATAGTAGGTGGGCTGTTCTAAAGGTCGTAGAGTCTGGCTGAGTGCTACGGGCCCATCAAAGTGCTGATGTCCCACCAGAAACAACTCATCGCCGTAAGGCAAAATAAACCTGTTGCGCATATTAGGGCAGGGGTAGGAGTATACCTTATCCCAACCCTCCTGTTGATTGTAGCTGTAGATTGAGCTTACGTCTCCCTCAGAGATCCCAATGTAGTACTGATCGCCCAAGAAGGCAATGTCCTGCATAAATTCAAAGTTGTCAGGAAATACCATTTCTTCCAAGAGAAGACTCAGTACCCCATCATAGATCTGGATCTTGTCAGAAAGCACAAGCGCATAATTGCCTGTTTTAAGTCGAATTAGATCTTGGATATTGCTTTCAGCCGTCAGCACCTGTTGAAATGTGCTATCAAATTTAAATAAACGAGCATCCATGCCCGGGTCGAAAAAATATTCATCCTCAAAATCTGTGCACGATTGACATCTTTCAAAAGGGCCAATGATCATCTCCAGATGATCTCCGGATTCGCTAAGCAAATGAAAATAGTCATAGCTATTGACCAAGATCTCTTTGTTGGGTAGTTTCTTGATGAGCAGATATTCGTTGTGTTCTTTCTCCCAAACATTCGATTCATCAACAAACGTCGTGTCGCTCGTATGCTCAATGAATATATACCCAGGAACAGTGACGTCAATTTCAAAAAAGTGGGCGAGGTATATTTCAACTGTATCTCCCGAGAGCCTAAAATCTGCCTCGACAAAGGTCCACGGTACATTGTGCAAAATTTCAGCCTTTTGCTCCTTATCTAAAAAAACTAAGTCTGTTCCATTGCCAGATTCTCGCAAATAGTACACTCCCTTTTCAGTCTGATAGACTGCTGTAATTTCTACATGTTTAGTTCTGTAATCAAGCTGCATAAAGTCTTGGGCTACCAGTGTATGACTTGACAGGGACATAAGAAAACTAAGCCCAAGAATCCAAAATGCAGACAATCGATATTTAAAAGGGACCAACCACACGACGGCAAGTCTCTTGAAATTACAGCTACGATAAACGATGTTCCGCCTTATGGGCAAACAGGAAGGTCGATGATCTTGCATTTGTAGAATGATTTTAATCGGAATCTACAACTATTTTGATCACATTTTACTTAAGACTGCCTAAGCCAGCGATTACATGATGATAAATCGCAACAAAAAAATACTGCTGCTTCAATAAATCACGAGAGAGACGCTCCCCTGCCGGAAGCGTCTCTCTTCTTTTAAAAAGTATATCTCTTACAGAAAAACCGATTCACTTATTTTATCACGGATGATCGGTGAGATGCGACTCAAGGCATCTGCAAACATGGCCTGATCATTCGGAAAAGGCAAGACATCATACCTCAATGCTTTGGTGTCTGTCGGTTTCAGTGCACGCTCGTCGCCGCGATATGCTGAAGCCGAGTGATCAAATATCACCTCAGAATGAATCGGCAAATGATCGCTCTCATTGCTGACCAGGTTGCGGCAGACGATCTCTCCAATGAGCAACGTGGATTTAAATTGCTCGACGGTGAGTACCTCCGCTCTTACATCTACGTAGCGTTTTTCGGTCAGCTCATTTCCTAGCGAATCTGTCACCGGTACTCCGGACGCTGCAAGGATTACTTGCTCTCCATCTTCAATCTCGGCAACTCGCTGCTCCAAACTTTCACGCACCTGCTCAGGACTCACTTCGATGCGATCCAACAGAATCCTTATTTCAAAATCTGCCTTTGCTTTGCGATCGAGGGAATATGCAATCCAACTGGATTTAGGCAATCCCTGACTGACAAGCTCATTGTGCATTTGGCGAGGTATCAGTTGCCCAGTGTAATTGTCAACATTTACGCGCACATGTACCATGCCCAAAGCCAACGCTTCATTGCGCAGTCTCTTTACTTCCTGATCAGTGGGCTGGTAGGCCAAATATCGCTCAAAGCGACTGTGTGCATTTCGTGCGGCACGCTTATCGCCTTGCCGCCCCTCACCCAAGAGCGATATTGCCTCGAGCTTTAGATAGTCTGTAAATTTGTCTTCCGCGGCAGCAATCAATTTAGCCACCTTGACAAATCGGAAATTGGCTTCATAGCCATCTTTCGAGACAATCGGCAAGAGTGGTACGATCCCCTCTTGTCTGCGATCGATTTGGTGATAAAGATCGAGGATACTGGCCCAATCTTCTGAGCGTTCAGAAGCCGCC
>Ga0114956_1003241_pt1 | contig 12618 bp, 10 predicted proteins | sample MaitaG_FD_87304 | JGI IMG/M metagenome (GOLD analysis project Ga0114956, IMG submission 87304) | Marine algal microbial communities from Maine, USA - Maine_Asex2 metaG | ecosystem: Host-associated > Algae > Red algae > Unclassified | place: Maine, USA | collected 2015-01-05 | reverse complement strand
TTAAATAGTGTTGACATACTTGATATGCAAATTGGAGATATTTTTATTATGGGAGGTTTTCCGGGCCATGCAGTAATTGTAATTGATATGGCAGAAAATGAAGCTGGTGAAAAACTGTTTATGTTGGCCCAAAGCTACATGCCTGCCCAAGAAATGCATGTACTTAAAAACCCAACGAACAAGGCTATAAGCCCTTGGTATAAGTTGAGTAACGCTGAACAAATTGAAACACCTGAATGGAATTTTACCAAAGACCATTTGCATAGGTTTTAGAAATCCTCCAACAATTTTGGCTGCAAAAAAAATATTAGATCGACCAACCTATATACAGCAGTCTATAATATAACCTTACTAAAACAAAAAAATGTAGTTTGACTTTGCCAAACTACCTTAAATTATAATATTCATATTGTTTTAAAAAACTCTATGGACATTAAAATTACCTGAAAGCGATTGTTGCATACTGCCAGTTGAATCAGCAATGGTACCAGTAAAACTTCCTCTTACATCTCCGCCAATTTGATCGAATCTTGTTATGGTGCACGTCATTCCTGACCCTGCGATATGTCCTAGTGGTGAAAGAGTAGAAGCGGCAACAATGTTTACACCTTTTGTTACAGGAAATGTACCAACTGAATCACCTTCAATAACCATTACAAAAATGTCAGTTCCTGTTGGAGTATTTTCAGCAATAAGATTTATGAAGGGCAATCCTGTAACCATATCAAAATATCGCTCTGCGACTAAATAACCTTTGATGGTTGTATTGTTACCACCGTTTAGGCTGTAAGTTAAATAATATGTTGAAGGAGTGCATACGCTAACATTACCTACGTTAACTGCTGGCGCTATAGTATGCGAACTAGAAACACTTTTATTACAGTTCGCTATATCAAATCCCTGCAAATCAAAACTTGTGGCACCCGAACAGTTAGAAAAACTGAAACTAAACGCACCGCCTCCGCTCACTATTCTTATATGAGATCTTCCACCAAACTCAATTTTGGCATAGCCATTTATTACTGGAGTTCCGCCACAATCAACCAATGTACCCGTAATTATTGAATTGTTTGGAACTGGCACTACTATGTTTGGTAAGATTGTATTTGTGGCAAATGGACCAATTGTAGCAGTATAAATAACCATACCACAATCCTCTACCTCTATAACAAAGGTTTCATTAGCGGGTATTGATCCACTAAAAGAACCGTTGTTGTCGGTTATACCAGCTCCTGTTGGTAATTGGCTCATTATATTTCTGGTTAGTACTATATAATAACCTTGTAAATTGTTACCCATTGGATCTTTTAATGTTCCCTTCATTTGCACTAAAGGAACCAGAGCACCTCCACTCCAAAAACTAAAATGGCCTACTTGACCGACATAGTTATTGCCTTGTAATGTTGCTTTACCTTCTTCACGCCAATAACCCCATTGCTCATCAAAAAACCATAGTGGTATTTCACCAGGTGCATCAGTTAAAACTGCTGCAGACAAAGGCACGGTAATTTCAGCTGTATTTCCTTTTTTTAACTGTAAAGGTTCTCCAGCACTTCCTAATAACTCTAATGCCAACATGCCAAAAGTTTCCAAAAGTACATTGCTGCCATCTGTGCTGGAAGCATCTAAATTACCAGGCATGTATTTAGGTAATTCGGACGCTTCAGGATCTAAATAAGCCATGGCAACATTAACTTGTCCGCTGTAACCGCTACCATCAGCCTTTACAATTGCACTAGCTGGAAACTTTACAGAAGAGTTGTTAGGCATTGTAACTACTCCACCAGCGCTTTCAGAAAAACTACCTACAATAGTTTCTTGCATCAATTGTATTTCAGTAAAATTGCTTGAGTTGGCTAAAGTCCAAAGGGCTTTTGAACCTAAAAAGTATCCTGCAACATCTGTTGTTAGATAGGCTCTTTCTTTAATATTAACATCCTTAAAATAAAATACTCCGTTATCATCAGTGGTTTGGGTATATCCTTCCAAATTAACAACTGCACCAGATATTGCATTGCTGCTTTGGTCGGTAACAATTCCTCCAATAGAGGTTTGTATCATGGGATGAATTGTCTCATCAAAGCCAGGAACGTTATACGCAATTTCGTTTTCCTGGGTTGGTGGTGCGGGGGGATCAATTGGATCAACATCTTTTTTACATGATGCGATGGTTAAAAAAATTAAGCAGCAAAAAGGAAATGAAAAGTAGAAATTTTTAATGTCCATATTTAGTTATTTCGGGTTCAGCATAAACGACTTTTTTTGTGTGAATCTTACAATGTCTGCAGAATCGTTTACAAGAAATGTCTACGGTTCAACTTAGGCAAATAACTTTGGATGCTGTAAATCAGCTATCACAAGATAGTGTTTTTTATCGATTTGCATTAAAATTGGCTTTTTTTGACGGAAAAATGACTCCTTAGGATTTGCCCATTTATGCAATTGATTTCGCTAACAAAAAAAGGCAAGCCTAAACGGCTTGCCTAATGTTAGTTTGAAGACTTTTAAAATTTTAAAAATTTCGTGGTACATTAAATGAGCCACTTAGTGTGTGTGAAGCTCCGCCTGTATCGTTAAAAGTACCTGTAAATGTGCCTGTTATGTCACCACCAACAGCACCATATGAAGTAACCGTAGCGTTCATAGTATAATTAGGTATTGTCTGATAAGGTGAAACGCCAAGCCAATATATAAATGGGAAAGTACCTACCGCATCTCCGTCAAAAGAAAAGTTCATGTAATCATTTGTTGAATTATCATAACCTGACATTTCAGTATAGAAAGTCATCATGGTACTATCTTGTTGGCGCGATCCTGAAAGATTATCAATCAATACCTTGTTCGCTGCTCCATCTATACTATAAGTTATGTGATGTGTTATGGTTTGACAAACTGAAATTGAACCTAGGTTTACATTTGCTGCAAAAGCATGGTTCGAAACAACGCTTTGCTTAGTTGCTCCATAGTCAACTCCAAATACATCAAAATTGGTAGCTGAGCAGTTGGAAACATTGAAAGAAAATGCACCTGTTCCACTTACCATTGCTATTTGTGCTATTCCACCATATTCAATTTTAGCATAGCCATTTGTTACTGCAGCTCCGCCACAATCAACTAGCGTACCCGTAATTAATGAATTAGTTGGAATTGAAACTACAATGTTTGGTAAAGTTGTGTTTACTGCAAACGGACCAATTGTAGCTGTATAAATAATTATGCCACAATCATCTTTGATTTCTATTATGAATGTCTCATTTTTAGGCACTTTACCACCAAAGCAACCTGCAGAATTTGTATAACCATAACCTGCCGGCCTGCTGCTTATGGCGGTCCTAGACATTTTAACTCTTTTGCCTGATAACAGTTTGCCAAAATTATCAACTACAACTCCCTTAAGTTCAATTAAAGGTACCTTGGCATCATAATTCCAAAAACTAAAGTGAGTTACTTCACCCACATATTCGTTACCTACCAATTGAGCTGAGCCTTGCTCGTACCAGTAGCCCCATTTTTCATTAAAATGCCATAATGGAATGGTTGATGGAGCAACTCCTAAAATTGTTGAAGGAATAGGTACCGTAATTTCAGCCTTATCTCCTTTCTTAATTTGCAATTCTTCCCCAGCAGCGCCTCTTAATTCTACAGCTAGCATGCCATAAGTTTCTAGCAACACTTCACCACCGCCAGCGCTAAAGCCTTCTAAATTTCCCGGCATATAATCAACTAAATCATCATCTTCAGGATTTAAATAAGCCATAGCAACATGCACCATACCTGCATATACACCTCCACCATCAATTTCAATTGAACTTGGATCAAATTTCACTTTACTCCCGTTTGGTAAAACAATGGTGCCGCCAATTGCTTCATCAAACGAACCAATCGTGTTTTGTGTAATCAATTGAATTTTACATTGATTAATGGTTTTATCACCAATCCACAATACTCTTGAACCATGATAGTAACCAGTATGATTAATGGTAACAAATGCACGTTCTTTAACTTGTACTTTATTAAATATGAATATTCCATTATCATCTGTAATTGTTGAAAATGATTCTAATTCAACCAATGCTCCAATAACAGGATCTCCATTTTCGTCAACAACTTCACCACCTATGGTGGCTTCATACCTTGTAAACCTTGGGGGGTCAGGATCAGAATGTTCAATAACGGGTCGTTTCCGTTCTAAATGATCATCTTCCGTGTACTCTTTGGTACATGAATTAAATGACAATATCATTGTGGCAAAAAGAAATAGAGGCAATGCGAATTTTACAAATTGGTTTTTCATAATTATTCGCGTTTGTAATTGATAACGCAAACATATTACAGAAGTTGGGTAGCAGGCACTACAAATTTTACCAATTATTTCAAAAGATTTATATTTTTAATCCTTTATTTAGTCTAAATTTAAATTCATTAAATATTGATAAACAAAATATTAACAACTTAAAAATAACCTTACATCATTTATGTTTTTCGGTAATAATTATTTTTTTCTGCCAGCCTAAATAACCTGTAAAAAGATAATTTGAATATAATACCGTTGGACTTTTTACTCAATTAAGAGGTTCATAGATAAACCAATCATTAGAATAATACATTTTAAATGTATTACCATTTTAACTACTTGACATTGTATTTTTGCATTTCAAAATTTGAAGCATGAGTCAATATGATGTAATAGTAGTAGGAAGTGGCCCAGGGGGCTATGTTGCCGCCATTAGAGCCAGTCAGTTAGGTTTAAAAACCGCTGTGGTTGAAAAAGAGTCATTAGGTGGCATTTGTTTAAACTGGGGTTGCATCCCTACTAAAGCATTGTTAAAAAGCGCACAAGTTTTTGAATACATTAATCATGCTGAAGATTTTGGTATTACAGTAAATAACGCAAAAGCTGACTTTACCAAAGTAGTAAAGCGTAGTAGAGATGTTGCAGGTGGCATGAGTAAAGGCGTTCAATTTTTGTTAAAGAAAAACAAGGTAGATGTTTTAATGGGCTATGGAACCGTAAAAAAAGGCAAAGTAGTTTCTATTAAAGATGACAAAGGAAATAACAAAGATTACATTGCTAAAAATGTGATTATTGCCACAGGAGCTCGCTCAAGACAATTGCCCAACCTACCGCAAGATGGTAAGAAAATAATAGGTTATAGAGAAGCCATGAGTTTACCAAAGCAACCAAAAAGCATGATTGTAGTTGGTGCTGGAGCCATTGGCGTAGAGTTCGCTTACTTCTACAATGCCATGGGTACTGATGTTACCATTGTTGAGTACATGGATCGCTTAGTGCCTGTTGAAGATAAAGATGTAAGTAAAGAATTGGAGCGCCAATTGAAAAAAGCTGGCATTAAAATAATGACTAAAGCTTCAGTGGAAAGCGTAAACACCAAAGGAAGACTTAGCAAAGCAAAAGTTAAAACTGCTAAAGGTGAAGAAACCATTGAAGCTGAAATTGTATTATCGGCAGTAGGTATTGCTCCAAATACAGAAAATATTGGATTGGAAAGTGTTGGCATTAAAGCTGAAAAAGGAAGAATTACCGTAGGTGATTTTTACGAAACCAATGTTGCTGGTTATTATGCCATTGGCGATATTGTACACGGCCCAGCATTGGCGCATGTTGCTAGTGCTGAAGGGATTATCTGTGTAGAAAAAATTGCTGGTCATAGCCCAGAACCATTAGACTATAATAACTTACCGGGTTGTACCTATTGCAGCCCCGAAATTGCAAGCGTTGGTTATACTGAAGAGCAAGCCAAAGAAGCTGGTTACGATTTAAAGGTTGGTAAATTTCCATTTACTGCGAGCGGTAAAGCAAGCGCAGCAGGACATAAAGAGGGTTTTGTTAAACTAATTTTTGATGCCAAATATGGCGAGTTTTTAGGAGCGCACATGATTGGTTACAATGTTACTGAAATGATTGCAGAAGTTGTGGTTGCTCGTAAATTAGAAACTACAGGACACGAAATCATCAAATCAGTGCATCCACACCCAACAATGAGTGAAGCCGTTATGGAAGCTGCTGCTGCTGCCTATGGTGAGGTGATACATATGTAAGGTTAAGGTTAAGTCTGAGTGCAATTTAAGTTTAAGTTTCAACTTATTACTCTATACTTAAAATTCGATAGGCATATACAAAATTGGCATAGAACTTGAAATACATGGTGAAACTAATTGCCATGAAAAATTTTAAATTCATTTTATTTCTACCTGTGGTATTGTTCCTATTCTCTTCTTGTGAAGATGAAAAACTATCTATTGATAAAGGTGGAATATATGGTGTGGTTTATACACCAAACGGACAACCCTTGCCTAATGCATCAGTGGTAATAAATGGCAAGCAAAACCAAACGCAAATATCTGATGAAAATGGCAACTATCGTTTTAGTGATTTAACAGTGGGCAACTATACTGTAAATGCCAGTACCGAGCAGTTTTCATCACCCAACATTAATGTTAGCGTTTTTATTAATCAATTTGTATTGCAAAACATTACAACCGATTACAACGGAATGTTAAGCACCAATTTTATTGAATTTACCAATACTGATGAAATTACTGTTGGCGTAACCAACATATTAAACGAAACCATTGATGTTAAAATTGATGAAGGCGTTAACTGGTTGTTCACAGGCACCAATATTTTAGGCCTGCAACCTGGTGAAACCGACTATTTTACGGTGGACCTTAGCCGTCAGTTTTTGCAAAGTGGTGAAAACCGAACAATAATAACAGTTACGTTTGAAGAAGACTTTGGTTTTGATGTTATTGGAAGTGAAACTGTTGAGGTAGTAGCTTACAAGTAAGCTTGACTATTGACAATTAACTGTTGACGATTGACAGAACTAAACTTCTAAACTTTCTTAGCTTTACTGTATGAGATTGCACTTTGTGTTTGTCATCACATTATTACTACTGTTTTCATGCATAGAAGGAGACAATGAGCCAACTCCAAAATTGGTGCCCATACCTGATGTTGAGCACAAGCACTACCGCTACGACATTGATGTGTTAGAAAGTCCTTTGTATGTAGATGGAAAATTAGCCAATGGATGGATTACTGTTTATGATAGAACCAATGATTGGCTAGCCATAAAGTTTGGCGTAGTGGATGGAATAAAACAGGGAGAATTTAAAATGTGGCACGCAGAAGATACCTTGGCTACCCAAAGTTTTTATGTTGATGGAATACAGCATGGAAACCATAAGGAGTATTTTACAAACGGTAAATTACAAGCCGAAAAAGTTTATGAAATGGGCACTATAGTAAAAGAAAAACTGCAATCACCAGAAGGGGAGGTGCTTAAAAACATTGTGGTTCGAAATGGCCGAATCTACGGACTAAAACACGGCACTTATTGCAAAAATGGAGTAGTACGAAATCCTGAAAACGACTCCATTGCATTTTATAAATTAAAACAACTCAATGACTAAGCCTTTATTATTGTTTTGCAGCATTGCATTGCTGTGCTTAGGTTTTAACAGTTGCCAAGTTAAACCCGAACCTACTGGCTTGCCATATATTTTAGATAATACTTATACACCTGAATGGTTTCATGTAGAAGATATTAATCACGCTAAAATGCACCGCATTGCTGATTTTAATTTAATAGACCAGCAAGGCAAACAACTAAACAATGCCACATTTGACAACAGTATTTATGTAGCCGATTTCTTTTTTACCACCTGCCCTACCCTTTGCCCCTTGCTAACCAAAAGCATGAAAAAAGTGCAAGATCATTATACGGAAAACGAACAGGTAAAATTAATCTCTTACTCTGTAACCCCATGGATAGATACCGTTGCACGCATGCAAGTATATGCCAACCGATACGATATAAAGTATGGCAAATGGTTTTTAGCTACCGGTGCGGATGAAAAAGACATTTATGCTTTGGGCCGTACCAGTTATTTTGCTGATGAAAATTATGGCATGAGTGATGATGAGCATGAATTTTTACATAGCGACAAACTAGTATTGGTAGATAACCACCGACACATTAGAGGTGTATATAGTGGCATTGTAAAAGAAGATGTAAATCGGCTAATTGAAGATATAGAGATTTTGTTGGAGGAACTGAATTAAGTTAAAACATAAGCTTAAGTTTAAGCTTATCCCGATATTTATCGGGATTAAACCTGCATTATGAAATTTGGACACATAGAAATAGAAAGCCCTAACCCTTTAGAATTGGCCAACTTTTATATTAACCTTTTGGGTTTTGAATTAGAAGCCAACCAAAACGATCAGTTTATTTGGATACAAAAAGGAGAACTTCACTTTTTAATAAAGCCGGGTAAAGCAACTGCCAACCATCAATTGGTATTTTATAGCACAGATGCTGCCGCAGAAGCAGCCAAATTGCAAGAACAAGGTGTAGGTGTTGAATTGGGACCAGACAACTGCTATCACTTTAAAGATGTTGATGGCCACGAGCTACAACTGGTAAATCCTGAGCGAGATCATAGTGGGTAAAATTAAACTTCAACCTTAAACTTCAAAAAGTCAACTTCAAAAAAAAGGCAATTCTGATTGGAAAACCTTTGAAGTTTAAGTTTCTTTCATTGAAGTTGAGGTTTCTTTCATTGAAGTTGAAGTTTTAATCCAAAATCCTAACTTTACATAAGTCACCAAACCTAAACCCTAAAATTGCAGTTACCAATAATAAAAAGAATTATAGCTAAAGGTGAAGGTGTGCGCACTGAGTTTAAGGAGGCGCACACAAAATTACCAAAAACCCTTTTTGAAACTATTTGTGCCATGCTAAACCAAAAAGGTGGTGATATATTTCTAGGGGTTAATGATAAAGGAATAATTATTGGAGTAAATATAAAAGTCATTGACAAACTCGTTGCGGATGTGGTAGGTCTTTCAAACAACAATCAGAAGCTCAATCCTCCATTTATTTTACACCCAGAGGTTTATGAAATAAACCAAAAAACCATTGTTCGCATACAAGTGCCCGCAAGTTCGCAATTACATAAATCGGCTGGAATAGTTTACAACCGCAGCAATGATGGTGATTTTAGGGTTAAAGACCCCCACCTTATTGCCGAACTATACAATCATAAAAAAACTTTTTATAGTGAGGGAATTATTTATCCTCATGTTAAAATGAGCGATTTTAATAATAAGTTATTTCCAAAAGCTCGCAACTTAATTAAAAGCGCAAAAGCAAACCACCCTTGGCTAGCACTAACAAATAAAGAAATGATGACCAAAGCTGGTTTGTATAAAATGGACTTTAAAACTGGCGAACAAGGTTTCACTTTAGCCGCAGTTTTACTTTTTGGTAAAGATGAAGTAATACAACAAATACTACCCCATTTTAAAATTGATGCCTTGGTCAGGCGACAAAACACAAGGCGCTATGACGATCGCATTTATATACAAACCAACCTAATTAATGCCTACGAACAGCTAATGGAGTTTACCGCCAAACACTTGCCCGATAAATTTTATACCAATGGTGATCAACGTATTAGCCTCCGCACTGCCATATTTCGAGAACTAATAGGCAACTTAGTAGTGCACCAAGAATTTACCAATGCCTTTCCCTCAAAACTTATTATTTACAAAAACAGGGTTGAAACTGAAAATGCCAATATACCCAACGGCAAAGGACCTATAGCTAAAAATAACTTTTCTCCATTTCCTAAAAACCCAACCATTGCCAAATTTTTTATTCAATTGGGCAGGGTTGATGAGTTAGGCTCGGGCATACTAAACATTAACCGTTTTGTAAAAGAATATTCGGGCAAAACTAAAGCCACATTTTCTGAGGGCAACACCTTTAAAACCATCATTTCTACACCGACAAATGTCGGTGTAAATGTCGGTGTAAATGTCGGTGTAAATGTCGGTGTAAATGTCGGTGTAATTGATGCCATTTTTTCGGATAAAACCCCCGCCATTAAAGGAAAATTTAAAGCCATACTAAAAGCCATTTCGCAAAATCCTGGGCAAAGAATTCCTTACTACTTTAAAGCTACAAAACTAAAAGTAACCGAACGTACCGTTGAGCGATATTTTAAGCAATTACGTGATGCTTGTATTATTGAATTTGAGGGTGATTCGCCCAAAACTGGAGGATATCATTTAGTTGAAAAATCAAAAGACTAAACTTTAAAAAGTTAGTTTTAAACTTATGCTTGTAGTTAAAACCTTTGAAGTTGAGGTTTCTTTGTGCATTAGAGGTACTCTTCTTTGAAGTTGAAATTTTAATCCAAAATCCTAACTTTACAATAATTACTAAAATCAACTTAAACCTTGAAACCCACAACCCAACAATTAAAAATAATTAATGCCAAGGGCAATATAAAAATTAATGCTGTTGCAGGTTCGGGCAAAACAACCACACTAATTGCCTATGCAAAAGCCCAACCAAAAACCACAAAAATATTGTATTTGGCCTTTAACAAATCGGTTAAAACAGAAGCGTTAAGTAAGTTTAAACAAGCCGGTCTTACCAATGTAAAAGTTGAAACAGCACATTCATTAGCCTTTAAACATATTGTACGCAAACACAACTACACCATTAAAGCCAATGGTTATAAAACCTACGAAATTGTTGAAATATTGGGTTTAACAGGCAATGGCGAGCAACACGCAGAGTATATTATAGCTAACCACATCAATAATTTTATAGCCTACTTTTGCAATAGCACAGCACAAAAAGTTGAAGAGCTAAACTACCTTGATGTTATAAGTGATGAAAAAGCCAAGACCTTTGCAAAAAGTTTTTACAACTATATTTTTAAGCAAACTCGAGCGTTGTTGGCAAAAATGAACAGCGGTGAGATTGAAATTACCCACGATTTTTATTTAAAGAAATTTCAGCTTGCCAACCCTAAGCTAAATTACCATAATATACTTTTTGATGAAGGGCAAGATGCATCACCCGCCATGCTTGATGTGTTTTTAAAACAAAACGCAATAAAGGTAATTGTAGGCGACAGTCACCAACAAATTTATAGCTGGCGCTATGCAGTTAACTCACTTAACCAAGTTAACTTTAAACCACTTACACTTACCACCAGCTTTAGATTTAATCAAAATTTGGCCAATCTATCGAACGCTATTTTAGACCTTAAAAAATACCTAAGCGCAAACGTTGATACCAAAGTTGAGGGAGTTGGTAAAAGCAATACTACTATAAATAAAGCCGTTATTGCCCGCACCAATTTGGGCTTATTGGTTAAAGCTATTGAAATGGTGGTTGAAAACGAAAGCGTTAAAAATCTATACTTTGAGGGTAACATAAACTCTTACACCTATGCAGATGATGGCGCTTCATTGTATGACGTATTAAATCTTTATAACGGTAAAAAATGGCTGGTAAAAGATCAACTTATTAAAAAAATGGCAGATATGGATGCCCTTGAAGATTACATTGATAAAACGGCTGATGTGCAGTTAAATCTAATGGTTGAAGTGATAAATGAATATGGCAATAAAATACCATCACTTATTAAAAAAATAAAAAAACTGCATGTTAATGGTGATGAAAATCGGAGCAATGCAGAAGTGATTTTTACCACCGTACACAAAGCAAAAGGCATGGAATATGATACCGTACAACTAGCTGAAGATTTTATTAATGAAGCCAAGCTAATTGAGTTTGCCGCGCAAAAAGAAAAACCAAATGAATTGGAGCGTAACAAACTAAATGAAGAAATTAATTTGCTTTACGTAGCGGTTAGTCGAGCAAAAAGCAAAATTTTCATTCCGCAAAGTTTACTCCCTAAAGGTTTTGAACCAAGTAAGCAAATTGTAGTTTTTAATAATAAAAGTTATGAGCAACACAACCAGCAGTTTTATAATAAGCCAAAAGTAAAGCCAAAAGCCTCTACTCAAGCAACTACAAAAGCCTACTCAGTTGAAACTATAAGAACCAGCCACAAAAAAGCCTATATGCCGTGGACGGATGAGCTTGATAATGAGTTAACAGAAATGTTTTGCGAAAACAATAGCACTAAGCTAATGGCAGTGCATTTTGGCCGAACAACAGGCGCCATACGTTCGCGCATAAAAAAATTAGAACTTAAAGAAATTTATAAGTAAAACTATTCAACTTGTGGTTTAAACCTCAACTACAAAAAATAAAGCTTATTCTTAATCTTAACCTTAGTTATAAACTTAATCCTACTTTTAATCTTAAACTTCAGTAAAACGCAAATACAATGCGCTTAGCAACCATATATTGCAGTTATGAAACGCAAATATTTTTTGGCAACATTGGGTGCATTGGCAGGTTCATTGGTTTTTGGTAAAACTCCAGCAGTACTTCCAATAAAAAAGGATGTAATTTTTACTTGTTTTATTCGCGGTTACCAATACCATAAAGGGAAAAAGCACGAGCAACATTTTAAGCCCAATCAGCCACTGCAACTAGTGCGTGAGCCCGAAAACGAATATGATCCTTTTGCAATAGCCGTCTATTACAAGAAAATTAAATTGGGATATTTGCCTGCAGAACACAATGCAATATTAAACACCAAACTAGCTTTAAAACACAACATTACTGCAAAATTAATTGCTGTTAACCTCAATGCACCAGATTGGGAGCGTGTTGAAATTAATATTACAGAAGAATTTTATGCTTGAAAAGATAG
>Ga0114956_1003235_pt1 | contig 12626 bp, 8 predicted proteins | sample MaitaG_FD_87304 | JGI IMG/M metagenome (GOLD analysis project Ga0114956, IMG submission 87304) | Marine algal microbial communities from Maine, USA - Maine_Asex2 metaG | ecosystem: Host-associated > Algae > Red algae > Unclassified | place: Maine, USA | collected 2015-01-05 | reverse complement strand
TGCTGATACGCAGCTGCTTCCTCAATAGCATTGAGGTCGGCCCGATGCAGGTTCTCGACGAGGGCATGTTCGAGCGAGGTCTGATCTTCAACCTCGCGCACGATCGCAGGAATCGTCGTAAGCCCAGCCAGTTGAGCGGCTCGCCAGCGCCGCTCCCCCGCGATCAGTTCGTAGTCATCATCGGCCCGCCGACGCACCAAGATCGGCTGCAACACGCCAAGCTCCCGAATCGAGGTCGCCAGACCCTGCAACTCTTCTTCATCGAAGTGATCACGGGGCTGGTAGCGATTCGGTTCAATCGTCGTGATCGTCAATTCACGGAGACCGAGGTCTGGCGCAGCTGGCGCTTCGGGCGCCGCGACAGGTTCGGTTGGAATGAGTGAACCAAGGCCCCGGCCAAGTCCACCCTTCTTTGGATTAGCCACCGACAAGCTCCTTGGTTACGGCCCGATAGGCCTTGGCTCCACGCGACGATGAATCGAAGACGGTAATGGGTTGTCCATACGACGGCGCTTCTGACAGTCGTACCGTGCGAGGCACCACGTTGGTACACACTCGGGACTTGAAATGATTGCGCACTTCATCGACCACTTGGCCCGCCAACTTGGTGCGCGCGTCGTACATCACCAACACGATGGTCGAGATCTCAAGAGTTGGATTCAAGTTGGCCTTCACCAAGCTGACGTTCTTCATCAACTGGCCCAGACCTTCCAGTGCGTAGTATTCACACTGAATAGGCACCAAAACCTCTTTGGCCGCAGTCAACGCATTCACGGTCAGCAAGCCCAGCGATGGCGGGCAATCGATCAAGACGTAGTCAAAGTCCGCCAGCACTGTGTCGATGGCGGCCCGAAGGCGATGCTCTCGACTGAATTGCGGCACAAGCTCAATCTCGGCTCCGGCCAAGTCCAGGCTCGACGGTGCAAGGAAGAGGTTCTTGACCGCGGTGGGCTCAATGCAGTCTTCCAGCGGCATATCTCGCAAGATGACGTCGTACATGCCGTGATCCAGTGAGCGGGGATCGATCCCCAGACCGGTACTGGCGTTGGCCTGCGGGTCCAGATCAACAATCAACGTCCGGTGACCGAGTTCGGCCAGGCACGCCCCAATGTTGATCGTTGACGTCGTCTTGCCGACGCCACCTTTCTGGTTCGCGATGGCGATGACTCTCGGCAACGGCAACGGTGGCGGGCGCACATCGGTGACCTCACCAACCGCCGAGACCGGCTGACTTGCCGGCGCCGGAGGAGTCGGCGGAGGCGCCGGTGACGGTGGTGAGACCTCGGTCTCCACGGCATCGAGGTCGGGGAGTTCGTCTCTCCCAGGAAGGTCTCGAGGACCCTCGGGGTCTCGCTGATCAGGCGTACTATTCACAACACTCGATCTTAGCCACATGAGCAACACGAGTGGTTGATGTTTCACGTGAAACAGTAACAATCCCCGAATCCGAGCGATCGGCGTCAGAAAAAGCCCGCCAATCCGTGATCTTCCGATGTTTCACGTGAAACATCGGCGTGAGTGCGAGGCGTCAGCGGGTCGTCCGTTGCGACTCACCGCCGGGGTGCCGAATCGGATGTTTCACGTGAAACATCCCGGCCAAGATGCGACCTAGAAGTAGGGTGATCGCTCCATGGCCGACCGGCGGCGGGGGAGTGCCGACTCGATCGTTCCCATCCGTTGCATGCTGGCAAACCGATAGGTCTCGGTGTGGAGCTCAGCCGGGCCGAGGCCAAGTTCGGCTAACGGCTTGGGTGGCCAGCGCTGCTCTGACGCTACGTCGCCCGCAGCCGTCGGGGCCGGAGGTTCACTCACGACCAGCCGACCGTTGGGCCGAAGAAAGGGTGCCGCACATTCAGCCGTGATCGCAGGGCTACCAAACGCCCGGGCGGTGACAAGATCAGCGGAGCCCCGGTATTCGTCCTCATGAGCGGCTTCTTGAACGTCTCGGTCCCAGACGACAACCTGATCCTGCAGCTGCAGTTGGCGAACTGCGCTCTGGACGAACGTGGCCCGGGTCCCGCGAGCTTCCGTCAACAACCAGCGGGATTCAGGGTTGGCGAGGGCGAGCGCTAACCCGGGGAGCCCAGCCCCAGTGCCTAAATCAACACAAAACGCTGCGCCGAGAGGGCCAATGACATCTATCCATGCCATTGCGTGGGAGTAATGGTCGGCGATATCGCCACCAATGATCCCCACATGCTGCCCTCGACGCAGCGTTTTCGTGAGATTCGTGGGTATGTCGTCGCTGGAGGCCATGAGATCACCAGGCCTTCGACGTCATCACATCATCAGGGTTACTCTCCAGCTGGCACCAAAACGACGTACCGACGTGGATCGTCGCCTTCCGAAATGGTGTCAACGCCGTCGACATCGGTGATTGCATCGTGAACGATCTTACGATCTGCGGAGTTCATCGGCTCAAGTGCCTTCCGACCGCCGTTCTCGCGAACATCGTCGGCCAACTTCACTGCGAAGGCCTGCAACGCACCACGGCGGCGGCTTTTGTACTCGTCGACGTCGACCCGAATGCGGTGGTACCGGCGGCCAGCAGCCACCCGCTGCATCGCCGTGCGGGACAACTCTTCAACCGCAGTGAGCGTGTTTCCGTTTGGACCAAGGAGCAAGCCCAGGTCGTCGCCGTTCACATGGGCTTCGAGATTATCCTCATCGAGCGTCGTCGTTGTCGTCGAGCTCGGATCGAACAGCTTGGCGAGGCCACCGACGAACGAAACGAGCGCCGCTTCCTGGTCAGGCGTGCTGAATTCTTCGTCCACGCGGGGCTCCTTGCGATTATCGCGCTTGTCGTTACGGTCACGGTTGCGACCGCCATCATTACCACCGCGATTTCCATCACGGTTACCACTGTTACGACCGCCGCCATCACGGTTACCGCCCTGATTGCCGCCATCACGACCGCCCTCGTCACGACCGCCGCCATCACGGTTACCGCCCTGATTGCCGCGATCACCATCGTTGTCACGGGAACTCATAGCTGCGGCACCACCAACTGCGGCGGCCCCAGCAGCCGCGGCCTTCTTGCCGCCGCCGTCACGGTTGCCACCGTCACGACCGCCGCCATCACGGTTGCCACCGCGATCGCCGCCGTCACGACCCTTGCCGCCCTTGTTCTGACCACCCTTGTTCTGACCACCCTTGTTCTGGCCGCCATCGCGGCTTTTGCCGCCGCGATTGCCGCCACCATCACGACCGCCACCCCGGCTGCGGTCGTTGCGACGACCACCCCGGTTGCGGTCGTCCTTGGCCGGTGCGGCCTTTGGCTTGATACGGGCCCGGACTCGGGCTTCGGTCTTCACCCGGCCAAAGAAGCCGGTCTTGCCTTCGTCTAGCACTTCGATCTCGGCGTCTGATGTGTCAACACCCAGTAGATCAAGCGCCCGGTTGGATGCATCTTCAACCGTTGGTGCCGTGGTTTCTACCCACTCCATGTTTTTCTCCATTCGCGGTCGCTGGCGGCGGTTCTGGTTGAACCGGGCCGCGAGCCGTTACTTTCGCTTCTTCTTGTTGTTGCGAGTCTGGCTGTGAGGCTTTCCGTCGCCCTTGGCCGTTACCCGCTTTGATGACTTGCTCGCCGGCTCACTCTCGGGTTGTTGTCGACCTCGCCGGCGGGAGGTTGACCCGTTGGTGCTGGAGCGCGAGTTCGATGACTCATCGCTGGCAGCAGTTCTATTGGCCGCGTTGCGTTTGGCTCTACCCCACTTCGATTCGGACTTGGTGCCGTTTGACGAAGTGTCGGCAAACCGCTCCGCCGCAGTCTTCGGTTCGCTCTTCGGCGGGGTGGTGTCGCGGGGTGGGCGGCTGCGGTTGCGAGGTGAGGTTGCACCAGTTGCTGGTCGTCGGCTGCCGTGACGATCGCTTGGTGCAGCCGTCTTCGTGTCGGTGCCGAGGAGGGTGCCGAGCATTCCGCCGGCGCCAGCGGCCTCGTTCGCCGGTGCTTCACTCTTCGCGCGTGCATTCGCGCGCTCTGTGTACGTTTCGCCATCATCCAGGGCGACAGTATCTACCTCACTGCTACTGAAGTCGTCGTCGTCGCCGTAGTACCGGCGGGTGATGACGGCTTGCTGGCCAACGCGGAAGAGCGCCGACACGATGAAGTAGACGACCAGGGCCGCCGGCATGGTAAAGGCGAAGACCGGCAGGAACCAGGGCATCACCTTGGTGATCATCTGCATCTGCGGATTCATCTCCGCCGTCGACATCCGGCCCTGAATTTGTTTCTGCTGGAACCAGCTCAGCAAGCCAGTAACAACGACCATCAACAGGTAGGGGATCGACGATGGAATCGAACTCGTCAGAACTTCCGACGCCGACTGACTCAGGTCGATGCCCAATGACAACATCTCGTTGCTGTTCGTAAGGTCGTCGAACAGGGCGCTATCGGTCAGATCATCAAGGTATTCGGGGTTGAAGTTCTTGGTCGGCGCGTCAATCGTTTGCGGAATCGTGACTTCGATGCCGGTTTCGGCCAGGCCGCCGGCACCAGTGGCATTGCCATTGACGTAACCCACGTCGCTCGTTCGCCGGGTAATGCCGCGCACGACCCGAAAAAGCACGTAGAAGACCGGTGCCTGGAACAGCACCGGCAGACAACCACCAACGGGATTCACGCCCCGTTCTTGGTAGAGCGCCATCATTTCTTTGTTCAGCGTCTCTTTGTCGTCTTTGTATCTGGCCTGCAGCGCCTTGAGTTCGGGCTGGATACGCCGCATGGCGATCATCGACTTCGTGCTCTTGAAGGTGAGCGGCATGAAGACGATCATCACGATCATCGTGAGCATCGCGATTGCAAAGCCATAACTGGGGATCAGGTCGTAGAAGAAGGCCAGGATCCGGGCAATAAGTTCAAACATCAGGCAACCTCAGATGCGGGGGGAGTTGCAGACTCGGGAAAGGCAGATGGGGGAGTGCTGGAGCCCGATGCGGCGCCCGCAGGGGCCGGAACGGGGTCATAACCGTGGGATCCAAGTGGGTGGCAACGACCGATACGCCGCATCGCCAGCCACAGCCCGCCGATGACACCGTGGCTCTCGACCGCTTCAATCGCATATGCCGAACAGGTCGGCAGATAACGACAAGCCGGGAGCGATCCAGCTCGGAGGCCACGACCTTGCCCAAGTACCCAGAGCACGGCTCGAGCACCGGGAGAGTGGTGGACCGTCATTGGGGTGCCATCAGATCAAGATCATTGGACAGCCGCGGTCGGTTCGCCACAAAGTTGCTGCTCAACGTCGGCCGAAAGGGCGGAAAACCGGGTGTTTCGGGCCGATGGGTGCACACCGATGAGGTAACAACCAGCGGCAAGTCGTCCGTCGCCTTCCAAGGACGCGACGATGTGACGGAGCTGACGACGGATCCGATTTCGGTGTACTGCTGAACCGACCTGTTTCCCAATCGCAAAGGCGATTTCGACTTGTCCTCGAGGGTTCGACACGCACCGGATCCAGCAATATCTGCCCCGGGTCGCCTGGCCGTCACGACGGAACCGGGCGAACGTCGCACGATCTTCTATTGGCCGTGTTAGGCCGACAGCTTGTGCCTTCCGCGGCGACGGCGGGACTTAATGATGTTCCGGCCGGCCTTGGTTGACATGCGGTGGCGGAAGCCATGCTTCTTCGCCCGCTTGCGTACATTTGGTTGGTACGTGCGTTTCACGATGTTCTCACCTTCAGCGCCCCACGCGGGTCGCTTCCATAGCTCGGCCCCAACGACCGAGGACTAAGAAGAGGTGTCGCCGGGCCAAAAATCGAATAGGGCTGCGGAACGCGCCTCCGATGAGTGAAACTCAGCGGAGAAATCGACGCTCATCCACAACCGTCCCCGCCACGCTAGGCCGCGCGTCAGGGCCTGACAACATCAGTCCCACCGCCACCGATTGAACCCTCTGGCCCCTCATTCGACTGGTCGAACCTATCGCCGTTGAAACTACATGAATGTAGTTCGAGTTGATTCTGAACGAATTCGGGCGCGGAGTGAACGTTTGGTGATGAACGTAAACGAATCGCAATCCGTACACCGCGATTCGAAAGTCGATAAAAACCCGCTCTGACCTGGGGTTTCGCGAGTTTTCCACATCCTTGTGGCGGGAATCGGATATCAGATGCTACGGTCCCGTTTCCTCCCTTCGTCGGTTTGCACGCTGGCAATCGGGAGACGGGGCCGCAGACCCTGTCCACGGACCGGATCTCTTTGATCCGACCACCATTTCGCCCTCATTTTCCACGTTCTCCACACCTGTGGACAGAACTGTGGAAGAACGGTGGGCCCTATTCGTACGCGGAGACGATTGTTGTCGGAAACAGAATTGTGGGCACTGGCTATCGCATTACTGCGATCTCAGCTCAGTGACGGGGTCTGGCACTCCACATTTGCCGGAATCCAGGTGGTCGAATCGGATGGAGAAGCCGAAACCGACCCCGAAGCCATGCCTACAACCATTCATCTACGGGTACCGAGCGCGATCGTCAAAGATCGGGTGGAGAATCGGTACCTGACCCTTGTGAAGGGTGCATTGGCCGATTCAGGCGCACCCGCACACGTCAATGTTGAACTATCCGTTGTCGCTGAACCGGCGTCACCGAACCTGTTCGACGCGGAGGAGCTCGCCCAACACGAAGTCCCAAACCTCGATGAGCTCTCGCCGACCGACTGGGCCGAGCCGACGACGACGCGCACCGGCGGCACCAGCGAGCGACCGGTCGTACCTGATCTCGCCGGGTCGAACCTCAACCCTCGGTACACGTTCGAGAGTTTTGTCACCGGCACGTCAAACCGTTTCGCTCATGCCGCCGCATTGTCGGTGGCCGAAACTCCAGCCCGGTCCTACAACCCGCTGTTCATCTACGGCGACGCTGGTCTCGGCAAGACGCACCTGCTGCAGGCGATTGCCCACTACGTGCGCGAGAACTATCCGAGCTCGAAGGTGCTTTACGTTTCGACCGAGACCTTCCTGAACGAGTTCGTCGATGCGATCCGTACAAACACGACCCATGCGTTCAAACGTCGGTATCGCGAGATCGATGTGTTGTTGGTCGATGACATTCAGTTCATCGAAGGCAAAGAAGGTCTCCAAGACGAGTTCTTCCACACCTTCAACACGCTGCATCAAGCGAACCGGCAGCTCGTGATTTCTTCGGACCGTCAGCCTGATGCGATCCCAACGCTCGAAGATCGTCTTCGGAGCCGGTTCAAGATGGGGCTTATCACCGACATTCAGCCCCCCGACGTCGAAACGCGCCTCGCGATTCTCCGCACCCGGGCCGAAGTCGACAAGATCGATATCGGCGACGACATTCTCGAATTCATCGCCACCAACATCCGTGACAACATCCGGGAACTCGAAGGCGCCCTCATCCGGGCGACGGCATTCGCTCGGCTCACCAAAGAGCCGCTCACCTACGAGCTGGCCCAGACCGTGCTGTCCGACCTCGTCACCGAGGCCAAGCCCCGCACCGTGACTCCCACCCTCATCCTCGACGAGACCTCATTGAAGTTCGGCTTCAGTGTCGAAGAGATCCAGGGTGGCAGTCGGCGTCGTCCGTTGGTCAACGCTCGTCAGATCGCCATGTATGTGATGCGCCAGCTCACCGAGCTGAGTTACCCGGCCATCGCCCGCGAGTTTGGCGGTCGCGACCACACAACGGTCATTCACGCTGTCGACAAGATCGACAAGCTGATGTCGGAACGGCGCCAGATTTACGATCAAGTAACCGAGCTGATCCAGGTCATCAAGACCGGCGATCGGCAAGCGGCCTGACCCCACAGCAGTCGACCACGGACCATCTCTGGCAGCAAGCCTGGTAGAAACACCAGGATCAAAGCCATATGAAACCGTGGGGATTGCCTGTGGACGTCGCCGGTTGATCGGTGGACGCCGGTCGGAGTATCCCCCGCGCTGTCACATGGGACATGTCAGGCTGTGGACGGTGCCCTTCGCCATACACAATGCGAAAAGGGCACCTGACCTGCACCTTTCGTACGTAGTCCACATATCCACACACCTACTACTACTACTAGTTTTTTATCTATAACTCTCTAATCAGAAAGAACCCACAGGACCGTGAAGTTCCGTTGCGAACGAGACACCCTGGTCGATGCCCTCGGTACTGCTGGCCGTGCGGTATCGGGTCGCGGTGGTCAGCTGCCCGTGTTGTCGGGCCTCCAGTTGCAGTTGTCGGGAGACGATCTGCTGATCACGGGTAGTGATCTAGATCTCACGATTACCCGCCAGGTCGTCGTAAGTGGTGAGACCGATGGTCAAGCCGTCATCCCAGCGAAGTTGCTGATCGATGTTGTCCGCTCACTCGAACCCGGCGCAGTCGAGGTCGACTGCAAAGAGCTCGATGCCGCGATCCGCGGTGGTCGATCCGAGTTTTCGATCCGTACCATTGCGACCGATGAGTTTCCGCCGCTGCCCGCGGCTGAGGGCCAAGACGTCACGATCGAAGCCGGGTCGTTCGTTTCGGCGCTGAAGCAGGTTGTGCCGGCGGCGAGTAGCGATGATTCCCGCCCGATCTTGACTGGCGTGTTGTTGGCGGCGGAGGCCGGCGGCCTGCGCCTGGTTGCGACCGACTCGTATCGGCTTGCAGTTCGGGATCTGCCGGGAACGTCGGTGTTGGCCGAAGATCAGAACGTCCTCGTGCCGTCCCGAGCGCTGAATGAGGTCGCCCGATTGGTCGGCGACGCCGAGAATCTGACGCTGCGCCTCGGCGATCGCAATGCGTCGTTTGAGGTTCCGGGTCTGTCGGTCACCACTCGACTGATCGACGGCGCGTTCCCGAACTACCAGGGGCTTATTCCCGAGAAAAATCCGAACCGCCTCACGGTCAATCGTTCGTCCCTGCTCGATGCGGTTCGACGGGTGCGCCTCATGGCACAAGAATCGACACCGGTTCGGCTCACCATGGCGACTGACGGCCTCGAACTTGTCGCAATCACCCAAGACGTCGGTGAGGCTCACGAAAGCCTCGATGGTTCGTATGACGGTGAAGAGCTGACGGTGGCATTCAACGCGGCGTTCTTGCTCGATGGCGTCGAGGTCTCGGCGTCTGATGAAGTTCACCTCGACACCGTCGACGCGTTGAAGCCTGCGGTTCTTCGAGCCGGCGACGATGAAAATTTCTTGTATCTGCTCATGCCGGTTCGAGTCCCGTAGCCGCGGCCCGACGTTGTTCGTCGCGGCCACAGTTTCTCGCTGAGGGATCCGTGTGCACCTGCGCCAGTTGTGGCTCAATAATTTTCGTACCTACACGGATCTTGAACTTGAACTTCCGCCCGGGCTGACCTGCGTCGTTGGCTCCAACGGGATTGGCAAGACCAACCTGCTTGAAGCCGTCGGCTATGCGGCAACGCTTGAATCGTTTCGAAATGCCGACAGCTCGACGATGGTCCAGCTCGGTGAACCCCGCGCGATCATCCGGGCCGAGGGTGCCGGCATCGGCCGCGATGTCCTGGTCGAAATCGAGTTAGGGGCGCGCGGTCGGGGTCGGGTGCAAGTGAACCGGCAGCGCCTCAATCGAACGAATGACCTGCTCGACATGTTGCGCCTCAGCGTGTTCGCCCCCGACGATCTCGAGTTGGTCAAAGGGTCGCCGGGTAATCGCCGTGATTTGCTCGACCGGGCGTTGGTGTCAGTGCAGCCTCGGCTCGATTCGGTGCGGCGTGACCTGGCTCGGATTCTCAAGCAGCGCAACGCGTTGTTACGCCAGGCTCGCGGTCGGCTCGACGACGACGCAGCACGCACCCTCGATGTGTTTGATGATCGTTTCGCGGCGGTGAGTGAAACGATCGGAGCGGCTCGCGCCCAACTGGTCGCCGACGTCCAACCGTTCGTGCAGCAGGCCTATGAGACCCTCGCGGGTCCGTCGAAGTCGGTGGTGTTGACCTATGACCCGGTGTGGATGCAGGCCGGGTTGCACGCGGAGTTGATAGCGCAACGCCGTGAGGAACTGCGCCGGGGAGTGAGTCTGGTCGGACCGCACCGTGACGACCTGACGGTGGAGCTCGGTGGTTTGCCATCGCGCACTCATGCGTCGCAGGGCGAGCAGAGGTCGTTGGCTTTGGCGTTGCGGTTGGGTGTGCATCTGTTGGTGGCCGACGCGGTCGGAACCGCGCCGATCCTGCTGCTCGACGATGTGTTTTCCGAACTCGATGCGGATCGGAGCAGTGCGTTGTTCGCCGCGTTGCCGCCGGGTCAGGCGCTACTGTCGACGGCGGTCGAGCTTCCGCCCGGTGCTGAACCCGAGCTGATTCTCGAAGCATCGCCGGGCGAAGTGACGCCGCGAATCGGTTAACGAGAGCGCCGTTACAACTCGATGACGGCGAAGGTCACGACTTAGCATTTTCAATTTTGGGCCGATTGGAACGTCGCGTCATACCACCCAATGTACGAACTTCGACCCGGTAAGGATCGCCCTCGTGACCGGCGAACATCGACTGATCAACCGAACCCCCACCGACGATTCATGGCCAGAAGCTGTACCCACGGCCCCGCTTCAGACGCCGAACTATGTCGTCCTCGCCGAAGTAACGCGAACCGCGATCGACATTGGCGACCATCTCGCAACCTCGGCGTCGAGTGATGCGACCGAGGCGCTCGCCGATGCGTTTGCGGTGCTGGGACTGGCCCTTCGAGCCGAACACGTGTCGTTGTGGGTGCATCCGGGCGCGGTCGGCGATGAGGTCGAGACACCACCGATCCGGTACGTGGCTGGCTGGGCGCGAGAGATGTTCGTCGAATCGCAGCTTCCGCGGGCGACGGTGACGATCGACGGTGACGGCCTGATGGTCGGTGTCCTTTGTGATGCAGAACCGTTCGTGTTTCCGATCGTGTTGGGCGGCCGACTACACGGAGCGCTCTGTGTCGGTCTTGGCTCCGACACCATTTGGGACCCCGGCGTGCTGGCCGAACTCGATCGACTGGCCGGGATCATTGGCCAGTTTGAGGGCCGCACTCGGGTCGAGCGCATGCTTGATGAAAAGAGCCGGTTCAGCGATTTTCTGTCGCGGCTATCAGAGCGGTTCTTCGAACTGGTTCCCGGCGATGAGGAGGAAGCCTTCCATGACGCGCTGTCGGAGCTTGGCCGACTGCTGAACGCGACGTCGATTGGGTTCTGGGAGTCGGTCGGTGATGCCACGGTGCCACCGCATCAGCATCATTGGGCCGCGGCGACCATGGCGTCGCCGGAGGTCGCAGCGCACCGGATTCCGGAGCCGAACCCCGCGCCGGTGCCGTTCGACGAGCTGAACGAGCCGATGGTGTTGGGTCAAAACCAGTTGTCGTCGCAAGATGACGCGGACCTTGGCTGGTTGGTGGCGCCGGGTAAACGGGCCGGCGAAACGAAGTCGGTCATCGTTGTGTCACGGTTCTCGGTCCGTCCCTGGCAAGACTGGGAAGTCGACGGCGTCTGCCGGTTCGGCAAGCTGGTGTCGGTGGCCCGGCACCGGTTGGCTCATGAGGCATTGCTCGTGGCCACGTTCGAACAGGCGCCGAGCGGCATCATGTTGATGTCAGAGACTGGACTGCTGCGCGACTGCAATCAGGCCGTGGTCGACTTCCTCGGTTTGAAGTCGGAGTTCGAGATGCTCGGGTTGCCGTCGCGTGATTGGTTGGCGACCGATGTTGCCAGCGATGTTGTTGTCGATTTGCTCCGTCAGCCCCGTGCGACTGGGGCTGTCGAGGTTCCATTCCGTCATCAAGACGGCGGTGTGGTGTGGGCGCGAGTCTCGGTTGCCGAACTGCGTGATTCGACTGCGGTGAGCTGGCTGGCGCACGTGATCGATATCACGAACGAACGCCAGGTCCGCCTCGAGATTGATACCCGAGCCCGGGTTGATGCGGTCACCGGTCTGGCCAATCGTCATGAATGTTTGCAACGGCTCGCAGCGCTGCGTCGAGACGGCGCGGGTGTGTGTGGGCTGCTGCTTTTCGATCTTGATCGGTTCAAGAGCGTCAATGATTCGTTCGGTCACCAAACCGGCGACGACCTACTTGCCGCGATCGGCCGTCGAGTGCAAGCCAATACCGTTGACGGTGAGTTTGCTGGCCGGTGGGGTGGTGACGAGTTCGTCGTTATCTGTGCCGGTGTGGTGGGTCAGGCCGATCTCGATGCCGCGATCACTCGCCTGCGAGCCAGTTTCGAGGATCCGTTTGTTGTCAACGGTCACCGGTTTGACGTGACGGTCAGCATTGGCGGTGCCCTCGGCGATGCCACCGATGACGTCCTCGACCTTGTCGCCCGCGCCGACGAGGCTATGTACGCCGAAAAGGTCCGCAGCTAAGGAGCTGCGCCGGTAGGGCGAGGAACGAGCCCTGCTGGCAAGGCGACCAGACAACAGAGCGCGCTCTTCGCCGAGGAACGAGGCGAAAAAGGAACTTGTCGTAGTGAGCGCCTGCACCTACCCGCGCGGCCCCTAAGACTGTTCGCTCCTGCGTCGCCGGAGGCGATAGGGGTGTGGCTGCGTGCAACGCATGAGCCGGAGGCGATAGGGGTGTGGCTGCGTGCAACGCATGAGCCGGAGGCGATATCAGTGATATAGAATCCTCTTATGGCTTGGGAACCGCTACCGACGGCCGAAGGTGGCACGAAGGATCCCCAACAGCTGCGGGCGGG
>Ga0114956_1003234_pt1 | contig 12629 bp, 7 predicted proteins | sample MaitaG_FD_87304 | JGI IMG/M metagenome (GOLD analysis project Ga0114956, IMG submission 87304) | Marine algal microbial communities from Maine, USA - Maine_Asex2 metaG | ecosystem: Host-associated > Algae > Red algae > Unclassified | place: Maine, USA | collected 2015-01-05 | reverse complement strand
TCATTCCCATGGAAATGGGAATCTTCTTGGACAGAGATCTCCGATCAAGTAGTTCGTTTTAGAAGGTGTGAGTTATCCTATAGGCGGGGTTCTGTTCACGTAAGAACAGTGGCTGTTTGTGGTGGTTAGTTATTGCTTGTTAAGGTGTGAGTTATCCTATAGGCGGGGTTCTGTTCACGGACGAACCGTTTGGTAACCATCCATCTATGCGATCTACCAGAGGTTTTGCAACAAAGCTTAGACGGACCGCCCAGCCTCTATATGATCTTGCTCCGAGTGGGGTTTACCTAGCTAAATAAGTTGCCTTATCTACTGGTGCGCTCTTACCGCACCTTTTCACCCTTACCTACCGCATTGCTGCGATAGGCGGTTTGTTTTCTGTGGCACTTTCCTGCGAGTCACCTCGACTGGCCGTTAGCCAGCACTCTGTCCTATGGAGCCCCGACCTTCCTCAACCAGTTTTGCATATGCGTACTGGCTGCGGTTACCCGGATAACTCACAGATTTAGGATACTATGTGATGGTGTCAACAGGCAGCGAAATGAGAAACAATAGTAAAACATATGATTGGTCATATGTTTTAGGCCAGATTGCAGCTGGCAATGATCTGACAGAGCAAGAATCTAAAGATGTTTTGACTCAAGTTTTAAACGGCCAAGCTCAGGATGCTCAACTTGGGGCTTTGTTATTAGCGCTTAAAACAAAAGGAGAATCGCCGCTAGAGCTTCTGGGGTTTTCGGATGCAATGGTTGAGGCATCAAATCAGATCAAGCTGGCAGATAATGTTATCGATGTTGTAGGGACTGGTGGTTCAAAACAGGGCCGTGGCTCTGCTTTAAACACTTCTACAATGGCTAGTTTTGTTGTTGCTGCCGCTGGTGCTAAAGTTTGTAAACACGGTAACCGCAAAGCAACTTCGACTTCTGGTTCTTTTGACTTCTTAGAACGCCTTGGCGTAAATCTGAATCAGAATAGTGAAGACATTGAGCAAAGCGTTGAGCAGCTAAATCTTGGGTTTGTTTATGCTAAAAGTTTTCATCCTGCGATGCGTTTTGCTGGTCCTGTAAGATCTCAGCTTGGAGTACCTACAGTATTTAACCTGCTTGGACCGCTATCACATCCGGGTCGTGTTAAAAAACTTCTTCTTGGGGCAGCTAATTTAGCCACGGCAGAGTTACTTGCTGAAGTCCTTATGGCCAAGGGCGTTACTGGCTGGGTTGTAAATGGTTCTGATGGTTTAGATGAGCTTACTTTAAATGGGGCAACTAATATATTTGAAGTGTCTGAAGGCGAAGTTAAACAATCCCAGATCCATTCAGAGCAATTTGGTTTATCTAGTCGATCTGAGCCTGTCCTTGGTGGTGATTCAAGCGCTAACTTAGCAATTTTTGAATCAATATTAAAGGGCGACTCAAGTCCTCAAAGAGATTTAGTTGTCTACAATTCAGCTGCTGGACTAGTTGTAGCCGGGGTTTGTAATGATTTAGCTGATGCAATAGCTTTGGCTGAAGAATGTATTGATAGTGGTAAAGTTAATGAGCTAAAGAATCGCTATATAAAGATTTGTGGTAATAAATAAGAATCAATAAGAGTGCTATTCTGTAGAAATAGCATGAAGTTAGAGCATTCGAATTCACTTGATAAATAACTGAATTTTTCAGATATTTAGCCGATCATGTAATATAGATACCAAGTGCTTACCCATGTCCGAGTTTTGAAAGAGCATAAATGCTTAACAGCCCACATCTAAAGAGAACATGTGAATTTGCTTTTGAGATTCTCCGCTTAGAAGTTTTACAAAAAAATAAGACCTCAGTTCCAAAGAACATTTTGGATATGGTTAAGAAAAAGCGTTTTAATGAATCAGATATAAACAAAATAGAGACTGAACTAGATACAAATTCTGAATTCAGGTTGTTGGTAGCAGAAGTTGCTCAAGAGTCTAATATTGGCCGAGCCGGATACCTTTGGCTTGTGCGACCATCAAAATGGGAGATAGAATATAAGAGCATTATTAGTAATGGTGGGGAGGATTACAATGGCGAATTCTCTACACTGGGTAAGGTTCCAATTGGCGGAAATGGCGATGTGGAAAATCAGCTACAGAATTTTATTAGTGATCCTCCACCTAAGCCGCCGATCGACTATGGGCTGGATGGAGAAAATGAGATGGCAGAGTTAACAGAAGTTGAAGGCTCTAGCGGTTCAGACAGCCTGAGGAATGAGTTATCTAGTCTCAGAGGTTTAGTTGATCGTTTGGCTGACGAACGCGAACTCATGTCAAAATCTTCAAATAATGGTTTTCCAGTTAACACCTCAGCATTTAATGTTGAGATTGAAAGTTTTAAGCGTCGACTAAGCACTTTGGAATCTCAAATAAAACATTCAACAAATTCTGTTCGAGATTCTAAACAATTATCAGAAGCACTGAAAAGACAAGTAAACCTTGAACGTGAACTTGCAGATACTAGAGAGGTCCGCTCTTCTATCGAAGCGAAACTGTCCGAAGCTGAGGTAAAAGTTCGAGAGACACAAGACAAAATCGTTAGAGCTGAAACTGATAAAAAATCTTCTGAAAAGCTGGTTTCTAAATTAACTAAAGAAGTTGAAGAGGTATCTTTAGAACGATCTAAAGTTAAAGAAGAACATACTTCAATGAAGATTGAACGTGATGAAGCTGTTTCTCGATTGGGTGAAATAGATCGTCTTGCTGGTGGAGTAGATATCGGGACTTTACAAAAAGACAACAGATTGTTAGCAGAAAGGGCTTTCGAAGCTGAATCTGATCTAGTGAAGTTGCAAACCAGGTTAGATGTTGTAGAGAAGACATTTAATGAAGAGAAGCAACTAGCTGACACTTTACAGACAGAAAAATCTGAGCTCTTAAATCGACTAAGCGAATCTGACACGGCACTTGAGTCAGCTAGAGTAAGCCTTGGCACCTACAAAAATGATACTAAGCGAGTTGTAGTAGAGAACGAAGAGCTTCGTAATCAGGTTTCTGATCTTATGTCTCAAATCGATGAGTTGCAAGGCAGCCTTTCTGGAGCTCTGGCAGATTATTCGAAAGTGCGTTCTGAGGGCGATCATGACCGCGAGGCATTCCGTAGAATGCGTTCTGAGAGAGATTCGTTGTTGGCGAGGGTTTCAGAAGTCGAACAGGTTGATCAACAGAATTCTAGAGCTCTAAAAGACTTAGAAACAGAACGTAAAAAACTTCTAGAACGCCAAGATGAGTTAATAAATGAACGAGGACGTTTAAAAGGTGAAACAGCGGCTGCTCAACGCGAAAACGATCAGATGACTAACAGGCTACAGCTTTTACAAGATAAATTGGAGCCTCTTGAGAATGAGATGTTAATTGAGAAACGCAGAGTAGAAGAACTTTCGGCTAATTTAGCAGAAGCAAATAAAGAGCGAAACAAAATATCTGATGACATCAAAAAGATACAACAAGACCAAGCTCAGTCAAATATTGCTACGAGTAATTTAGCAGGAGTTGCAGAAACTTCTGAAAAGGTTGCATCAACACAACAGAAAGAGAATCTACAACCAGCTGTAGTTGAAAATCCTGAGATTGAAAAACTCAAGAAAGAGTTGGCTGAATCTGAGAGTTCTAGAGAAGTTTTAAAGCAGGAACTTGAAACTACTCAAGAAAATAATTTAAATAAAACTATTGAAGAAGATGTTCTTAACGAAACTGAAAAAGAACTTGTGTCTCCAACTGTTGCTAAAGAAGATTTAACTCAACTTGACAATAACCTAGATCTTGCTGAAGAAGTTTTTGTAGATGCAAATCCATCTACAAAAACAAGTGTCTGGGATCAAGACTGGCCACCTGGTTCTGATGATGATTTTGATGAATTTGATTCTTCTGTTAGAGAGGGTGCTTATGTTGCTGAAATCCCAAATATGCCAGTTAAAGATGACTTAGAAGATATTGACATTGATGAAATCTCTGAACTCTTGTCTAGAACAGTTACAGACTTTCAAGCTATTGATGATTCGTTGGGCATAGATGCTCCTCCAAGCGTTTTTGATTCTGCTACACAAACTTGGGTTACCGATGATGTGAGTTCACAAGAACCTGTAGCTAAAGATTCTGATTCTTCAGCATTTCAGCAGGCATTATCTGTTGAAAATTCTGTATTATTAGTAGATGGTGATGCTGTTGCTTCTTTGGGATGGTCACGTCTTTCAATCAAAGAACAGCGAAATTCTTTAGTTTCTTTCTTAGCTCATATTTCAGAACATTTTGGTGTTGCAGCTCAGGTTGTTTTTGATGGCGAATTTGCCGGACAGGACTCTTTGCCACATTCTCGATTAGTTAGAATTAGATTGAGCAATTCTCCTATGACTACAGGTTCTGTAATAACGGAACTGTTAGAAACCTTTCCTCCAGCATGGCCAAAAATTGTGGTTTCAGATGTTGCTAAGATATCTCAAGAATCGAAAGTTTTAGGTGCTTCAGTTTATAGTAATGAAGAGCTTCTAGATTTTATTTATAAGTTTGCATCATAAAGTTTTTGCCACCACTTCTACTCTTTAAAAAGCTAAGGTTGCATATCCGACTGCTTTGAGAGAAGACTATGCAATATAACGAAGTTATTGAAGAGCTTGGTATAAAAGATTTAATATCAGTTTCTAACGGTATAGATTCCTTTAGTCCAATTGATGGATCTTTATTAGGCAAAGTAGCTGAGACCGATTTAGCTGAGATTGATGCCATACTTAAGAGATCGGTAAAGGCTTACCAAGCTTGGAAAACAGTTCCAGCTCCACGAAGAGGTGAACTTGTTCGTCTCCTTGGCAATACTTTACGGGAAAAAAAAGATCTCTTGGGTCGCCTTGTCACTTTTGAGAATGGCAAAATTTATTCTGAAGGTCTTGGCGAAGTTCAAGAGATGATTGATATTTGTGATCTTGCAGTTGGGCTTTCTAGACAGCTACATGGTCTAACTATTGCTTCTGAAAGACCCGGGCATTCAATGAGAGAGACTTGGCATTCTATTGGCCCAACTTGTATTATTACGGCGTTTAATTTCCCTGTAGCTGTTTGGGCTTGGAACGCTGCTCTAGCTTTGGTTTGTGGTAATTCAGTGATTTGGAAACCATCTGAAAAAACCCCAATAGTCGCCCTTGCTGTTCAAAAAATTATTAATGATATCGCAGAAAACTTTTCGGATGCTCCCAAAGACCTTTGCCAAATAGCCATTGGGGATGCAGAAATTGGTTCAGCTCTTGTTGATAGCGATTTAATTTCATTAGTATCTGCCACCGGGTCTACGGCTATGGGTCGAGTAGTTGGGCAAAGAGTTGCTTCTCGTTTTGGCAAAAGCCTTCTTGAACTTGGCGGTAATAATGCAATGATTGTTGCGCCAAGTGCAGATTTGTCATTGGCCGCGACCGCTATTGTATTTTCTGCTGTCGGCACAGCGGGTCAGCGTTGTACCACTTTAAGAAGATTAATAGTGCATGCTGGTATCTACGATCAGATTGTTCCAAAAATTAAGTCTGCATATTCATCGTTAAAAATAGGTGATCCTAATCTAAGTGAGACTTTGGTTGGGCCTTTGATAGATCAACAGTCTTTTGAAGATATGCAGTCAACTTTAAAGGCAGTAGAAGATGAAGGTGGAATTATTTTCGGGGGTAGTCGTGTAGACACTGAATTTGATAATACCTACTATGTAGAGCCTGCCATAATAGAGATAGAGAATCAATCTGAAGTTGTTCGATCAGAAACTTTTGCTCCGATATTATACGTGATGAAGTATTCTGAATTTGATGAGGCAATCAAGTTAAATAATAATGTCCCGCAGGGGCTTTCTTCATCTGTCTTTACAACCGATGTACGCGAGGCAGAATTGTTTCTTTCAAACATAGGTTCTGATTGCGGTATCGCAAACGTAAATATTGGTCCTTCAGGCGCTGAAATTGGGGGAGCGTTTGGTGGCGAAAAAGAAACAGGCGGAGGCAGAGAGTCCGGTAGCGATGCCTGGAAAAACTACATGCGTCGGCAAACCAATACTGTAAATTATTCTTTAGAAATGCCTTTGGCTCAGGGCGTTAAATTTGATTTGGAGATGTAATGACATTTAACAAAATTGCTGTATTAGGTTTAGGAAAAATTGGTCATTTGGCTGCTGAGCTTCTAAACGAAGCAGGGTTCGATGTTCTTGGCATCGATCAGGTTGAATATAGTGGAACAGCAAAATTTAGCACAAAGGCGTTAGACCTTTCTGATCCTATTGAGGTTGAAAAAGGTTTATCTGAAGTTGAAGCTGTACTGTCTTGTTTGCCCTACCATCTAAATATTAAAGTCGCCGAAGTAGCTCACAAGTTGAAACTAAATTATTTTGATCTAACCGAAGATGTTCCTACAACTCAAAGAATTATTGAACTTTCCAAAACATCCGAAGCCGTTATGGCTCCACAATGTGGTCTAGCGCCAGGTTTTGTCGGAATAGTTGCAGCTGATCTAGCAAAAAGGTTTGATAGCTGTAGATCTTTGCGTCTTAGAGTTGGGGCTTTGCCAAGAAACCCAACAGGAATATTGGGTTATGCATTCAACTGGTCGCCAGTTGGTGTTGTGAATGAGTATTTAAATGATTGTGAAGTTATTGAAAACGGTGTTCATAAATGGGTTTCACCTATGGAGTGGACTGAAAGAATATTTGTTGATGGAAATGAACTAGAAGCCTTTACTACTTCGGGTGGCTTAGGCACAATTTGTGAGACATACTTGGGAAAGATCGATAATATCGATTATAAAACTATTAGATATCCAGGCCATGTTGATCTTATGAACTTCTTTTTTCATGAGCTCTTGATGCGGGATCGGAAAAAAGAAGCTGGCGAAATTTTAACTAACGCTAAACCTCCTGTAGACGATGATGTGGTTATAGTCCATGTTGCAGCAGAAGGTGAGAAACAATCGAAGTTAGTAAGAGATGAATTTGTTAGATCTTATTACCCTCGAGAACTGGTAGGAAAAGAACGCACAGCTATTGCTTGGACTACTGCTGGATCCGTTGCCTCAGTTATTGAGCTTGTAAGTAGCCAAAAACTAAAAAGTAGTGGTTTTATCAAACAAGAAGAAATTTCTTTCGAGGATTTCTGTCAGACAAAAACTGGTTCATTATTTTTGGACGGGTTTGACTCTTGATCACGGTGTAAGATATCGATATGGTTCAATTTGTTGATGTTAAAAATGTTTCAAGATGGATTTCTACTACTGGCTTAGATAATATTTTTGATGGCTTAGTAAGCTATGTCGAAAGTGATTTTAAACGTTGGGAAAACTTCGAAAAAAGACCTCGTGTAGCGAGTCACTCGCATTATGGTGTTATCGAATTGATGCCGACTAGCGATGGCTCAAATTATTCGTTTAAATACGTAAACGGTCATCCTATTAATACAAAAAAGGGTTTGCAGACTGTCACAGCATTTGGTGTCATCGCTGATGTCGAAAGTGGCTATCCTACTTTTATTTCAGAAATGACTTTATTAACGGCGCTTCGTACGGCTGCAACCTCAGTTGTAGCCGCGTCGCCACTACTAAATCCAGGCGTGGAATCTATGTCAATGATCGGGACTGGTTCACAGTCAGAGTTTCAGGCCATTGCTTTCAGATCAAAGTTTGGAATACAGAATTTAAAAGTTTGGGACACAGATCCTGAAGCTATGGAAAAGTTTGTACTTAATCTTGAACCACTTGGTTTTGATATTACTGTTGCAAAGAACGCTAACGAAGCGGTTGCTGGTGCTCAACTAATTACAACTTGTACTGCAGATAAAACTAACGCAACAATTCTGACTGAAGATATGGTGGCTGTAGGTGCTCATATTAATGCTTTAGGTGGCGATTGTCCTGGTAAAACGGAGTTAGATGCTGATTTGCTTCGTAAGAGTAAAATATTTGTTGAACTTACTGAACAGACTCGCATAGAAGGTGAGATCCAACAACTTGAAGCTGATTCTGAAGTTACAGAATTATGGACTGTTCTGAGAGGCTCAGCAGAGGGTCGTTCTTCACACGATATGATTACAATTTTTGATTCGGTTGGCTTCGCTATTGAAGATTTTTCGGTTCTGCGTTATCTACAAAATTCCGTTCAAGGTACAGATTATTTTGAAGAGTTAGATTTGATCGCTGAGCCGTCTGATCCTAAAAATCTTTTTTCTTTAATTTCTGAGAATGCTGTATGGTAATGAAAGATTCAAAAACCGCCACTAAACCAGATGATTTAGCTGATCAAACAATTGAGCTTGTAAGCTCTTGGTTGGAATCAGCTAAGAACTTGGAGTCTAAGCAAGATCTTGCAACGATGAACCAGCTAAAAGATTTGATAGAAGATGAATCTGGCGTCAGTTTCGTTATGTCGTTTATAGATCGGGTAGCTCGTCCAGATAGTAACGCTGTGGCTGCCAAGCAGCTGGCTTCTCTTGTCGCTAGCTCTGATTTGCCTAAATTTCTTTCGTTTGTAGATCGAATTATGCTTAAGTCTGGTGCAAAACTTGGTCAAAAATTGCCTGGTATTGTAATTCCGCTGGCTCGTAAAAGAATGCGTTCTATTGTTGGCCATCTTGTTGCTCCAGCTGAAAAAGATGGTTTAGCCAGTCATCTTGAAGAGCAAAATAAAGATGGCTTTCAGATTAATGTAAATTTATTAGGCGAGGCTGTCTTGGGTGAACAAGAGGCCGAAGCAAGGTTAGAAAATTTAATAGAAATATTATCTCAACCTGATGTTGATTACGTGTCTGTAAAGATTTCTGCTGTTGCTTCTCAACTAAATCATTGGGCATATCAAGAGAGCTTGAAAAGGACTATAGAACGTGCGGAGATTCTTTTTGACGCAAGCACTTCTGTAACCCCTAAAACATTTATCAACTTTGATATGGAAGAATACAAAGATCTTCATATGACTATTGAAGCTTTTAAAAAGGTTTTGGACGACCCTAAGCGAGTATCTGTAGACGCTGGCATAGTTCTTCAAGCATATTTACCTGATTCATTTCTAATTATGAAAGATCTTGTTAAATGGGCAAATAAACGCCATGAATTAGGTGGAGGGACTATTAAAATTCGCTTAGTTAAAGGCGCAAACTTAGCTATGGAAAAAGTTGATGCTGCTGTTCATGGCTGGCCTGTTGCTCCTTATTCAAAAAAGATTGACTCTGATGCTAATTACCGTAAATGTGTTAATTGGATTGTTAGTAAAAAGAATTTGCAAGGTGTTCGTCTGGGTCTCGCAAGCCACAACTTATTTGATATTGCTTGGACAAAATTGTTAGCTGAGCAGCGAGGTGTCATTGATAACGTTCAATTTGAGATGTTGCAGGGGATGGCTTCTGGTCAAGCTAAAGCTGTAAACATCGATGCGAAACATCATGGTTTTTCTGATTTGTTATTGTATACGCCAGTTGTTGCTAAGAAAGATTTTGAGGTTGCAATTGGTTATTTGTTTCGCAGGCTTGAAGAAAATGCTACAGATGAAAACTTCATGCGATCATTATTTGATTTAGCTCCAGGTTCAAAAGAGTTTATAAAACAAGCAGACTTTTTTAAATCCGGCTTGGCTCTTATGGAGAGTGTCAGCGATCAGCCAAATCGAATACAAGATAGGTCAAAGAAAGTTATTCCATGGGTTCCTGGTGCTGATTTTATAAATGAGGCTGATACTGATCCTAGTTTGGAAGCAAATCAGGTTTGGATTGATTCAATTGTTTCACTTAAATTTTCTGAGTGTAAAACCGAATTTTTAAAAACTAAAGCACAAGTCACTGAGGTCTTTACTAAAGCAAAGAAAGGTTTAACAACCTGGCAGTCTCTATCAACGGAGTCACGGGCTAAGATCTTACACAAAGTTGGTGATGAGCTTGCAAATAATCGTGCTTTATTAATTTCTACAATGATGAATGAGGCTTCTAAAACTATTTCGGAAGCAGATTCTGAAGTTTCTGAAGCAATAGATTTTGCACATTATTATGCGAATAATATTTCAGGGCTAGCTGAGTTTGAAGGCGCTGAGTTTAACCCTTATGGTGTTATTGCAGTAATTCCTCCTTGGAACTTTCCTGTGGCTATTCCTGCTGGAGGTGTCTTGGGTGCTTTGGCCGCAGGAAATGCTGTGATTTTTAAACCCGCTTTAGAGACACCAAGGTGCGCTGAAATTATTGCTGAATTATGTTGGTCAGCTGGTATAGATAAAGATGTTCTGCAGTTTGTTAGAGTTCCTGATAATGAGCTTGGCCAACAAATTGTAGAAAATTCTGATGCTGTTATCTTGACGGGTTCGATAGAGACAGCTGAATTGTTTAAAAGCTGGCGACCAGAGATGAAACTGTTTGCTGAAACTTCAGGAAAAAATGCTTTGATAATTACATCAAGTGCTGATCTTGATTTGGCTGCTCAAGATCTAATTAAATCTGCGTTTGGTCATTCTGGCCAAAAATGTTCCGCTGCGAGTCTGGCAATTTTAGTTGGCGATATTTATAAATCTGAAAGATTTAGACGTCAAATAACCGATGCTGCAAGCAGTCTAACAGCAGGTCCGTCTACTGATATCACAACTGATATTGCCCCATTAGTTGGTGGTGTAAATGAGAGGCTTCTAAAGGCGCAAGCTAGTCTTGAACCGTCTCAGAACTGGTTACTTAAACCTGAGGTTGCTGGTTCTTCTATGTCTCCGGGCATCCTTGATGGGGTTTCTTCTGATTCTTGGTTTGCTACGACTGAATGTTTTGGTCCGGTTCTAGGTCTGATGTTTGCAGAAGATCTTGAATCTGCTGTACGTATTTCTAATTCTAGTAACTTTGGTTTAACTGGGGGCATTCATAGTCTTGATCCAATTGAGGTTAATTATTGGAAGAACAATATTGAGGTAGGTAACGGCTATATCAATCGAGCTATAACAGGCGCAATTGTTCAACGCCAACCCTTTGGAGGCTGGAAACAAAGTTCAGTTGGCCCTGGGGTTAAAGCTGGTGGCCCAAACTATTTGATGCAACTAGGAACTTGGAATGTTACTAAAGACTTAAAGAATGATTATGCAGAGTCTTGGAGTTCGCATTTTTCTGTTGAGCATGATGAGACAGATCTTTTCTGTGAAGCAAATATTTTTAGGTATGTTCCATTAAAAAATATTGCTATACGTATTGGTCCAAACTCAGATCTTGAGGAAAGACTTGTTTCAGAAGCTGCCAAGATCGCAGGGGTGCCTACTTTAATTTCATATGTATCAGATGAAGATGAAGATGAGTTTATGTTTAGGGTAAAAAATTCTGGAGCTCATAGGATTCGTTTGGTTGGTGTCAAAGCTTCAAAAGAATTGTATCTAAATACAGCCAAGTTGAATGTAGAAGTGCTAGATGCTCCTGTTACACCTTATGGACGTATCGAGCTTCAGAACTATGTACAAGAGCAGGCCATGTCTATCACAACTCATAGATTTGGAAATATTGTAAAACCTATTACGGAGAAACATGATTGATAAAGATATAGCTATGATCGGCATTCCAATGGATCTTGGAGGCGCTAGAAGAGGCACCGATGTTGGTCCTACAGGTTTTCGAAAAGCTGGCATTGCTGAAGCGGTTCTTTCACTTGGTTTAAATTTTCGTGACACTGGTAATATCGATGTCTCAGATGTGGCTGATCTTAACTTTGAAGATCCCAATGCAAAGTATCTTCCAGATATCGCATCAGCTTGCAGCTCCCTTAGAGACCGTGTTCTAGAGATTCTGAACGGTGGCGAATTTCCTTTAAGTATCGGTGGTGATCATTCAATTGCTTGTGGCACAGTTGCAGGAGCTAGTAATTTTTTGTCTAAGTCTAATCAAGATCTAGGTTTGCTTTGGTATGACGCTCATGGAGATATGAATACTCCGTCATCAACTGAAAGTGGTAACGTTCACGGAATGCCGTTAGCAGCATGCCTTGGCCTAGGGACCGAAGAACTTACAAACCTTGCAGATATTTTTCCTATGGTTAAAACCGAAAATGCTGTTGTTGTTGGTGCCAGAAGTTTAGATGAGAAAGAAAAAGTTATTATAAAAGATATTGGTCTGCGTGTTTTCACAATGCGAGAAATTGATATTCGTGGCATGCACGATGTCATGATTGAGGCGCTTGAAATTGTGACTTCAAATACAGGAGGCTTTCATCTATCGTTTGATGTAGATGGCGCAGATCCGTCGATTGCACCTGGAGTTGGAACCCCAGTGCCAGCAGGTCTAGGGCTAAGAGAGAGCCATTTATTTATGGAGATGGTGGCTGAAACTCAGAAAATGATCAGCTTGGATATCAACGAGATAAACCCTTTGTTAGACAATAAAAACGCTACAGCAAAGCTTGCAGTAGATTTAACTCAATCCGCATTCGGAAAACTAATTTTGTAAATACTATGGAAGCAGTTCACGTAATCTAGAGACGTCATCCCCAACTGGAGACGTCATCCAACTAGAGACGTCATCCTAGTCAGAGACGTCATCCCCAACTAGAGACGTCATCCCCAACTAGAGACGTCATCCCCATCTAGAGACGTCATCCCCATCTAGAGACGTCATCCCCATCTAGAGACGTCATCCCCATCTAGAGACGTCATCCCCATCTAGAGACGTCATCC
>Ga0114956_1003228_pt1 | contig 12637 bp, 10 predicted proteins | sample MaitaG_FD_87304 | JGI IMG/M metagenome (GOLD analysis project Ga0114956, IMG submission 87304) | Marine algal microbial communities from Maine, USA - Maine_Asex2 metaG | ecosystem: Host-associated > Algae > Red algae > Unclassified | place: Maine, USA | collected 2015-01-05 | reverse complement strand
CCTGCCTCAACACATCTATGCGCAACTGATGAACCTGCCGGCCCACTACCGATAATTAAAATATCTATCTTCAAATTGGTTTTAATTTTATAGTAAGTAAAAATAGAAAAATGTTTGGATAAAAGGACAAGTTTATCTAAGTAATACTTCAAAAATAAATCTACATTCTGTCTTTACCATTTTCTGATATACTTCGTTGAAAAGCCTCGCCTTAGCCCCACTAAGTTTACGTTTTTCGTCTCGTCTATCAAAAAATGGTTTTGACATAATTAAAGATTTATTTTCTACGAATTACTACATAAAAAAGTAGTGGACACTTTTTTAATATTTTTTTTAGAAGCGAAGCAACCAACAACAAAAAAACACCCGTATGGCTCGTACCTACGCCATATCAATTTTTTTTGATACTTTCTCAAAACAGAAGGGAAGGATGCGCTGTATCTGGGCGATATCCCGCAAAATGCGCTCTTTTACGAGTGACATAGACGTGAAAGTAACAACAGTCTATCTTCCGTTCAAAGTCCTCGCCTGCCAACGCTTCAGGCTTAACTTCAGCTTTGGGCTTTCCTCTTCAATTGGGGCTAAACTTCCAAATCACTCCTATTAACAAACACTCCAAATGTAAAACCGTCAAATTAATAAAACCATTACAGTTGATTTGCAAACCTACCAAGCCAGTAGTTTCGACTATCAATTTGGCGACCAAACCCATCGTAGAGTAATTTTTACCTACTGGCTTTAATCTTTCCAGTTTTTTTTAATTAATTGATTTATCGGTTAGTCTGGCTTTCTTACAACAGCCAATCAGTAAAGTGGGTAAGGGAAGGTATAGCTCGTTTATCCTAAAACTACTGACAGAACAGATAAATCAACTCAATTAATAGTCAAAGTTAAAATATATAAGAGCAATTCCGACTGCCATATCAGCTTGCGGAATAGTGGAAATGCTAATAAAGTGGAAAAACAAAATTATTAGTATGCGGATTTGAGGTATTTTTATATTGGCTGATTTATTTTGATAATAAGTTATAGCTCAATAAAATAAAAAATGGCATAGGCTTGATAAGCATAAACTGATATTGTGCTAAAAAAATGTACTTTGCAGGTTAGTAACATTTTGTTTAATAAAAATTTGAACAGCAATAATAATTTGGTATAATTTTACCTTCTTAAAAAAAGAGTATTTAAATGCCAAGATTTACACACTTACATTGTCATACCCAATTCTCATTATTGGATGGAGCTACATCTATAGATGGAATGATTGCTAAAGCTGCTGCCGACGGTATGCCAGCTGTTGCACTTACCGATCACGGCAACATGTTTGGAGCGTTTAAATTTGTAAATTCTGCTAATAAAAAGGGAATAAAACCAATAGTAGGTTGTGAATTTTATTTAGTAGAAGACAGGTTTAAAAAGCAATTTACTAAGCAAAATAGAGATAAAAGATATCATCAATTGTTATTAGCCAAAAACCAAGAAGGCTATAAAAATTTAAGTCGACTATGCAGCTTGGGATATATAGAAGGTATGTATAGCAAATATCCAAGAATAGATAAGGAACTTTTAGTACGATATAAAGAAGGCTTAATTGCAACAACTTGTTGTATTGGGGCAGAAGTGCCTCAAGCCATTTTAACACAAGGAGAGGAAGCTGCAGAGGCCTTATTTTTAGAATGGTTAGAGCTGTTTGGAGAAGATTACTACGTAGAATTACAAAGGCATCAGCTTAAAAACTTAAATAATACAAAATGGTCGCAAGAGGGAATAAATAAATTATTAATAAAATGGGGAAGAAAATATAATGTACCTATAATTGCAACAAATGATTCTCATTATTTAGATAAAGATGATTGGGAAGCACACGATATGTTGCTGTGCATAAATACTGGTGAGCTGCAATCAACACCAAAAGGTGATGGAAAAGGCTTTCGTTTTGGTTTTGAAAATGATCAGTTTTATTTTAAAACGCAGGCAGAGATGCTAAATCTTTTTAATGATATACCTGAGGCAATTGATAACACCAATTTAATTGTAGATAAAATAGTAGCACCAAACTTAACCAGAGATGTATTATTACCAAATTTTACATTACCAAATGGTTTTACAAATCAAGATGATTACTTAAGGCATTTAACTATTGAAGGTGCAAGGCAAAAGTATGGGGAACTTACAGCAGAAGTTGTTGAACGTATTGACTACGAACTAAACGTAATCAAAAATATTAAGTTTCCAGGATATTTTTTAATAGTGCAAGATTTTACTAATGTGGCTCGAGAACTTGGTGTTTCGGTGGGTCCGGGTAGGGGTTCGGCAGCTGGCTCGGTTGTAGCATATTGTACTGGTATTACCAATGTTGATCCTATTAAATATAAATTGCTTTTTGAAAGATTTTTAAATCCAGATAGGATTTCATTACCAGATATTGATATTGATTTTGATGATGAAGGTAGACAAAAAGTGATTGACTATGTAGTTGATAAATATGGAAAACAGCAAGTAGCCCAAATTATTACCTATGGTTCTATGGCTGCAAAATCATCATTACGTGATGTTGGTAGGGTGATGGACGTTCCACTTTCAGAGGTAAATAATATTTCCAAAATATTTCCAGATCATCTGTCTGCCAGCATAAATAAAATAGTTAGAGCAAATGGTATTGACCCATCTTTAAAAGAAAAATTAAGTGGTGATCAGCTACAGCAAGCCGAACAATTTAAAACTTTGGCAGAGGGCAATACAACTATTGGTAAAATGATACAGAATGCTAAAAAGTTAGAAGGTTCTGTAAGAAATACTGGCGTACACGCTTGTGGAGTGATTATAGCACCAACTAATTTGTTAGATTTAATCCCACTTTCTATTGCAAAAGATTCTGACCTGTTACTTACCCAATTTGATAATGCGGTAGTTGAAGATGCCGGGTTATTAAAAATGGATTTCTTAGGTTTAAAAAACCTTTCTATTATTAAAGATGCAGTAGTACTAATTAATGAAAATTATCCAGATGTAAATTTGGATATTGAGGAACTTCAATTAGAAGATAATAAAACTTATGAGCTTTTTCAACGAGGTGAAACAAACGCACTTTTTCAGTTTGAATCGCCAGGAATGCAAAAGCATCTTAAAGAATTAAAACCCAATAAATTTGAGGATTTAATAGCAATGAATGCTTTATACCGCCCAGGCCCAATGCAGTATATTCCTTCGTTTTGCAGGCGTAAAAATGGAACAGAACAAATAGCCTACGACTTACCAGAAATGGAAGAGTATTTATCTGAAACTTATGGTATAACGGTTTATCAAGAGCAGGTAATGCTACTATCGCAAAAGTTGGCCAAATTTACAAAAGGCGAAGCTGATACTTTGCGAAAAGCAATGGGTAAAAAGAAGCGAAAGTTGATTGACGAAATGTTTCCGAAATTTAAAGCTGGATGTTTGGCAAACAATATTCCACAAGAAAAAATTGAAAAAATATGGAAAGATTGGGAGAAATTTGCCTCTTATGCTTTTAACAAATCTCATTCAACTTGCTACGCGCTTATTGCTTATCAAACTGGTTATTTAAAAGCGCATTATCCTGCTGAATACATGGCAGCCGTTTTAACCCATTGTAAAAACGATATAAAAAAGGTATCGTTTTATTTAGAAGAGTGTAAACGAATGCGATTGCCAGTATTAGGACCCGATGTAAATGAAAGTTATGCCAAGTTTGCTGTAAACAATAAAGGTGAGATACGGTATGCACTTTCTGCCTTGAAGGGCGTAGGTAGCAATGTAGTAGAGGAGTTAATTAAAGAACGACTAAACGCTGGTAAATACAAATCAATATTTGATATGGCAAAACGACTGCCTACCAATAAAGTAAATAAAAAAAGTTATGAATCGCTTGCAGTTAGTGGTGCTTTTGATAATTTTGAAAATACCCAAAACAGAGCACAATATTTTGCTATAGATAATCGCGAAACGAATGCCATAGAAAAGGCCATTAATTTCAGCAAACATTTTTATGCTAATCAAATAATGAACCAAACTTCACTATTTGGAGAAGGCCAGATGCCAGAAATTAAAGAACCAGATTTACCATCAGTAGAAGAGTGGTCGTTAACTGAAAGATTAAAGAAAGAAAAAGAAGTAATAAGAATTTATCTTTCAGATCATCCGTTGAATGACTTTAAAATAGAAATTAAACAATTTGCAACTGCTACAATTGGTGAGCTCGAAAATTACAAAGATAGAGAAGTAAAACTGGCAGCCATAGTTAGTAGTAAAAATGAACGTTATACCAAAAAAGGGGATAAGTTTGGTATAATTAGAATAGAAGATTATTCTGATACCACCGAGTTTGTTTTGTTTTCGAAAGATTATGCCAATTTTGGTGGTTTTTTTGAATTAGATAATAAATTATTAATTCAAGCAGATTATAAAAAGAGGTTTAACTCTGCTGAGGATTATGAGCTAAAAATAAAAAAGGTAGAATTTTTATGTGACAAAATGGATGATGTAAAACGCATTGAAGTTGATGTGCCAGTTCAATTGATAAACAGTAACTTCAACAGAGATTTTAATCAACTAATGTTAGATAATACGGGTAAAGTTCATTTACAAATTAACCTTATAAACGTTCAAAAACAATATAAAATTAAGCTATATTCTAAATCTGTTAAGATTGGATTGCAACAAGAATTGTTAGATTGGTTGCTGAACTCTGATTGTGAATTTAAAATTCATTGTTAAAAATGAATATGGTATATAGTAATTTACTATTTTGCATTAAGAATATTAGAAATAATCAATAAAACTAAGCTTTAACAGAATTTTATGCTGGATAGTAACAGAATATTTATTGAATTTGAAGAACCTATTGAGAAGCTGCATCAACAAATTAAAGATATTGAATTGCTTGGTGCACAGCAAGGGATAGATGTAACTAAAATAAAAACTGAGTTAGAAAATAAACTTTTAGCGGTTCAAAAAACCTTGTTTTCAAATTTAACACCTTGGCAAATAGTACAATTATCCAGGCATCCAAATAGGCCTTACACCAAATATTATATTAATGAAATTTGTGAGGAATATACCGAACTTCACGGCGATAGAACATTTGGAGATGATAAAGCAATAGTAGGTGGTTTTGGTTTAATTGATGATAAAACCTATATGCTTGTTGGGCATCAAAAAGGCTCAAATACTAAAGCAAGGCAATTTAGAAATTTTGGAATGCCTAATCCTGAAGGCTACCGTAAAGCTTTAAGGTTAATGAAGTTAGCCGAAAAATTTAATAAACCAGTCGTTTGTTTTTTAGATACACCTGGTGCTTTTCCTGGTTTAGAAGCAGAGCAGCGAGGCCAGGCAGAAGCTATAGCGCGTAATATTTATGAAATGATTCAGCTAAAAGTACCTGTATTGTGTATAATTATTGGTGAAGGCGCCAGCGGAGGAGCTTTGGGAATTGGGGTAGGTGATACTTTATTAATGTGTGAATACAGTTGGTATTCTGTTATTTCGCCCGAATCTTGCTCTTCAATATTATGGCGAAGTTGGGAGCATAAAGAAAAAGCAGCAAGTGCATTAAAATTAACAGCCGATGACTTAAAAAAAATAGGTTTAATTGATGGCATAGTAAAAGAACCTTTTGGTGGGGCGCATAACAAACCAGATGAAATGACCAAGATCATAAAAAAAACCATTAAAAAAAATATTGAACTGTTAAGTACTTTTAGTAGTGAGCAAAGAATACAGAATAGAATAAAAAAGTATGAAGCTATTGGTACATTTACAAAGCAAAAAAAAAGCAATTGAGGTGACTACCAAAGCAGTAGAAGAAGACTTAAAAGAAGCTAACTTATAATGGATAATGCTAAATTTAATGGACTTGGTATTGCAGTAATTACACCATTTACTAATAAATTAAAGGTTGATTATACTGCCTTAAAGAAAATTATTGAACACTTAATTAATGGAGGAGTAAACTATATAGTTGCATTAGGCACAACAGCAGAAGTACCTACTTTAAACGCAGAAGAGAAACTCGAAATTATTCAATTTTTTGAAACCGAAATTGACGGTAGAATTCCTTTAATAATTGGTATTGGAGGTAACAACACAAACGTAGTTATTGAAACCCTTAAAGCGTACGATTTTTTTTCTTTTGATGCTATTTTATCTGTAAGTCCGTATTATAACAAACCTTCTCAGCAAGCAATAGTTAAACATTACGAAGCAATCGCAACTGCTACAGAAAAGCCAATTATTTTATATAATGTTCCTGGTAGAACGGGTACTAATATTGAAGCAGCTACTACCCTTAAACTAGCAAATGAATGCGATAACATTATAGGTATTAAGGAAGCTTCGGCAGATCTGAATCAAATAATACAGATTATTGCAAACAAACCAGCTGGTTTTTTGGTAATTTCGGGTGATGATGCTTTTACGATACCAATATTAGCAGTTGGCGGCAATGGTTTGATTTCTGTAATAGGAAATGCCTTTCCTAAAGATTGGGCAACAATTGTTGAACAAGCGCTTAGTCAAAATTTCGACTCGGCCAGGTCAGTTTTTTATAAATACATAAATTTGTTAGAAGGAGTATACAGAGAAGGAAATCCAACTGGTATAAAATACGCTATGAATCAACTTGGTTTATGCGAAAACATATTGAGAATGCCTTTAATTAGCGCTTCTCAAAATTTGCAAAAAGATTTAAACGACTTTATGAAAAATTAAAGTTAAGCTTTATAAGTTAAATTCATTTATTGTATTTTAGTTTTCTATAAAATTAAAAAAACAGCTAATTACAATTTTCTATTTTGGCTGTAAAATTTATATTTCTTGAGGCTGAAAAATGATTACCCAAAGTAATGCTATTACCTGCGGTACAAATTGTATTGCTTAAAATTTCTTTATTTGAATATAAGTCTGATTGTGCCTTGTAAGTGTTTCGTATAGGAGCATAATTATTTAAATAAATAATTGGCTGGCAGTTTGATATACTAACTGAGCTTTTAAAACATTCTAAGCAATTAAAATATGTTGGTTCTGTTAAAGAAGGGTCAAGTGTATTTGTTTTTGAACTACCGCTTGATTCTATATTTACACGATGAAGATCACCAGAATAATTTGAGTTTGGTAGATCAGGAAGTGTAGTAAGAAAAACATTATCATAGTTGTCAAAAGCTAAACTAATTGAAGGTTTAAATAAAAGTGTTAAAAAAACTTCGGTAGTACCATCTTGAATATTATTAATAGTGATTATGTCGTTTAAAGGTAACTGATAGCCGTGTAGAATTAACAGCTCACCAGTATAACGATTATAGGTTATGTCAGAAACATCATATAATGTTGGCACCGAAATTGTTGAATTGGATATATCGTCAATTTGAGCATAATCGTAACCATATTCAAATGCACCTAATACAATATTTCCACTTGTTGGATCTATTTTAAATAAGAGATCATTTGAGTTTTGTATTGCTGTATTAGTTTGTTTGTCGTAAGAATAAATCCTATGACTTGCATATAGCGCATCCTCATAAGGTACGTAAGTAAATCCATAAACGTCATCTAATAAAATATTTCCTATTACTCCATTTCCACTTCCAATTAAACCTATCTCATTAAACTTAGCAGTTACAGGGTTAATTGTACCTAATACATTTTTATCAATAGCATAAAGTACATTTTTATTTTCTGATATTGCTAATGCTTTAATATTATTTCTATCTATTTTATCAATCAATCTCCATTGACTGCTATAGGGGCTCATTTCATATAGCATTGATGTGCCATTGGATGTAGTTGCAATAGAGTAACAAGGCAAATTGCTATTTAAGTTAGGCTGAGCGTTAACTATAATTATTGCAAAAATAAAAACAAAAGAAAAGCAAAAATGCTTAAAATAATAAAGCAATGAATACTTCATAAAATTAATTTAGTGCATTGTGTACATAATAAAAGTCTAATTTACAATAATTATACCTTTTTTCAAGATGTAATTACAAACAATATAATTTATTACTTGTTGTAGTAGTGATTTATATGTAAACCACATTCGGTATGATTGGCTTTGCCCTGCCAACGCCCACTTCTACCAATACCTTTAACCGTACAATGGCTGCAACCTATAGAACCGTAACCACTTGATTTTAAAGGATGTTGTAATAAATTATGCAAATACATATATAATTCTATGTTTTTGGCAGAAACATCAAGTATTGGGTGGAATTTAATTATGTCGCCTTGTTGTTCAAACACTCTTTTATGCAACCTAAGTTGTGTTTCTGTTGACAAAATGCCAGTTAACCAAATTTTGTAGTTTAACAAAAATGGGGTTAAAGGGGCAATTTTATTTATGGTACAACACATTTTTGGATGCTCTTTCCACCATTGCTGCTCTTTTGTAAGTTGGTGTTCTTTTCCTTTGGGTAATACTTCAATTACATTTAAATTATAAAGTTCTTTTAGTTGATGCATATAACTAATGGTTTCCTCAAAATGGTAAGTGGTATTAATAAAATGAACCTTTTGCTTCGGATTTATTTTATGCAATAAGTGAATTAAAAAAACAGATTTTGCTCCAAATGAAGTAGTATAGATAACTTCATCTTCAGAAAAATAATCGTATATTTTTTTTAATCGTTCTTCAAACTCAAGCGGTTCAAAAATTTTGTTTAGCGCTTTTATGTGTTCTGTATTTTCTAAAACTTGTATTTTTTGATTTGATACCATTAATATTTTCCAATTATTTTTCTACTAAGCTTTTGGTTAATTCATTTAATTTTTCAACTTTTTGTTCAAAGTTTAATTTCAGTTGATTTCTAATATGGAAAAGATTTTGTAGTAAGTCGTTAGTGTTGTGCGGTAAAATATCTTCTAAAACTTGCCTAAAACGTTTGGCAAAAGTTGGAGATTTGCCATTGGTAGAAATAGCTACTTTTAAATCGCCACGTGTAACAATAGCTCCTAAATAAAAATCACATAAATCAGGCGTATCGGCTACGTTAATTAATTTATCCATTGCTCTGGCGTAGCGATGCACTTCTAAATTTACCGCTTTAAAATTAGTAGCAGAAACAACTAAATCATAACCAACCAAATCAAAAATATCTACAGGTTTTATGTTAACTGATATTTGATTAGGGAAACGCTCTACCAAATATTTTACCTCATCACTTAGCCAAGTTGCTACAATTTTAATGTTCGCATTAGGGCTACTTTTCATAATAAATGAAAGTTTTTCGTAACCAACTTCTCCTGCACCCACAATAAGCATTTTAAGTTTATCTAACTTAAAAAATACAGGATACAATTGGTTTTTTGGAGTTGTGTAATCTATTGTTTCCATAAATTGGCTGTGGTTTCTATTAAATAATTTTTATTAGATAAAGCCACCACCGGACCAGCAATTATAATGCCTGGTGTTCCAATTTTTGCGTCTTGTACCGCTTCAACAATATCTATAACTGTAGAAAAAACTATTTTTTCTTTTTGGGTAGAACCATTTTGAATGATTGCAATTGGCCAATTTGCTTTTCCATTTTTGATAAGCATTTGTTGTATTTGTACCAATTTTTTTATGCCCATTAAAATTACCAAAGTAGCAGTTGATTGTGTAGCCAAAGCAATATCTTTACTTAATTTGCCATTGCTTGTAGTGCCGGTTAATACCCAAAAACTTTCGTTTACACCTCTTTTAGTTAAAGGAATATGATTTAAACCCGTTAAAGTTGTTGCGCTTGAAAGCCCAGGAATTACTTCAACTTCAATATTAAAGGCTTGTAGAAAAGTCAACTCTTCATGCCCACGGCCGAATATAAACGGATCGCCTCCTTTTAAGCGAACTACATGTTGGTAATTAAAAGCATTTTCAATTAGCAGTTGATTAATTTCACTTTGTTTAAAACTGTGTTTCCCATTACGCTTGCCAACATATATTAACTCACAATTTGGTTTGGCTTCTTTTAATAAAGCTTTATTAACCAAAGCATCATACAAAATAGCATCGGCACTTTTAATGGCATTTAAACCTCTTACGGTTATTAAATCAGTTGCACCGGGCCCTGCCCCAACTATACTTACTTTTCTTTCTGTTTTTTTCATAATTATGCTTTGTAATAGCTTTCAACAACTTCCTTATCGTTTGTGTTATCGGTTTTGCTTTTGTTATAGCTTAATAAAATTTCAATAAATGTTGCGGCATCTTTTAGGTAAGAAGTGGCAAAGGTTTCGCTCGGCTCGTGGTGGTTTATTTGAAAAATATATTTTGGGAAGGTAGTACCAATATTTATTTTTTCAGAAGCTATAAAATGCTCTTGAAAATCATCAACAATGCCAGCTTGTGTATTACACTTAACATCTTCACTTAATAGAAGTGCCTTTGCAGCAATAACCAAACTGGTGTAGCTGTAATAAATACTTTCGGCCCATTCTTGCTTTTCAAAATGCTTTTTGGCCATATCTATTTTTTCGTTAGCACCACTTAAAATACTTCCTACAACATCTAAAATAACGCCAGCACATTCGCCCACACCAATTTCTTGTTTGTATTGATGATCCTGCCCCCAATCAAAAAAATCAGTTGTGCCTAAGGTTTCAATTGCTGCCAAGTGTTTTAAAACATCGTAATAATCTTTTCTGCCGTATCTTAAATAATACTCATTAAAAGCTTCTCCTTCAAGTTTATTAGTTTCGTAATGTGCCAAAATTGTTCTAACAGCTTCTGGTATGCGTTTGGTAGGTAGTTTAATAATTCGCTCTGCAATTAAAGGTTTACCATCTTTATCAAAACCACCACCCAAAACAATTTGCATAGCTGGAATTACTTTATCTAACTTTTTAATTGAGCTACCGTGAAAGCCAATATTAGAAGCCATATGTTGTCCGCAACTGTTCATACAACCACTAATTTTTATTTTAATATCTTTATTTTTAAGGTACTGAGGAAACTCATCTTTAACCAACAATTCCAATTTTTTAGCCAAGCCAGTACTATTAGTAACGCCTAAATTACAAGTGTCTGTTCCAGGGCAAGCAGTTATATCTGCCAAGCTATCAAAACCAGGTTCTGCCAAGCCAATAGCATCTAAGGCAGTAAACAATTCTGGCAAATGATTGGGATGTACAAAGCGCAACATTAAACCTTGGTTTAAAGTAATACGAACATCATCGGCAGCATATTTTTTTATAATTGGAGCTAAGGCACGAGCAGTATCTGCACTTAAATCGCCCAATAACACTTTTACAAAAACACCTACATACTGTTGCTGCTTTTGTTGGTAAATATTGGTTTTTATAAAAAGATCGTATTTTTCTCTATTAGAAATATTCGTTTCTGTTGGTTCAAAATAAACTGGTGGTTCGGCTATTGTAACACAGTTTTCATCAATAGGGTAGCTTTTATGTTTTACCGCTTTCATCTGTTCTTGTACCAAAGCCATGTAAGCATCAATGCCTAATTTCTGTACTAAAAACTTCATACGTGCTTTGTGTCGTTTTTCACGTTCGCCATGTTTATCAAAAACACGCAAGGCGGCTTCCATAAACGGAATAATTTTATCGGCAGCTAAAAACTCATAAGCAGTAGGTGCTTCAATTGATTGTGCGCCAAGGCCACCACCCACTACAACTTTAAATCCTTTTTCACCATTTTCATTAATTTTTGGTAAGAATCCAAAATCGTGAAAATAAGTATAAGCGGTATCTTTATCGCTACTGCTAAAAGCTGGTTTTATTTTACGGCCCATTTCCTGACTAACTGGATTTCTTAAAAAATAATAAGCTACAGCATGTGCATAAGGCGTAATATCAAAAGGTTCGTTTGGGTCAATGCCGGCCTCAACAGAAGCAGTTAAATTACGCACCGTATTGCCACAAGCTTCACGACCTGTAAGCCCAGCTGCGGTTAAACCTACCCAAACATCTGGTGTGTCTTTTAGTTTTACATAATGCAGTTGAATGTCTTGCCGGGTAGTTAAATGCAAGTTACCAGTAGCATATTTTTCCGATACGTTAGCAGAAGCAATAAGTTGGTCAGCATTAATTTTACCATAAGGTATTTTAATGCGAAACATTTGTACCCCTTGTTGGCGTTGCCCGTAAACACCACGTGTTAAACGATAGAGTTTAAATTTTTCTTCATCTTCTTTGCCGCTTTTAAATGCTTCAATGCGCTGTTGCAATTCAACAATATCTTCTTTGTCGGCTTGCGGAATGTTTACTGTATCTAATTTCATATTGTTATAATTTTCAATGTACTACAATAAAAAAAGCCTTCCAGAAGTACTTCTGGAAGGCTTTTAAATATGTATATGATATAATATTTTACCTAATCAATCCAGAAATTGAGAATGTTAAACAACAACAACAGCAACAAAGAGTAGCAGCAAAAATGTTAGTTATGTTGTTTACAATTTTCAATTTCCTATTTTAAATTTTTTGCAATATAAACGGGAATATTTTAAATTTCAAAAGAAATTGAAAATTTATTAAAAAAAATGATTTATTAACAAAGTAGAAGATAAAAATTTGATTTGTATTGATGTAAACGCTACGATAAATTAAATTACAACTTTAAAAACAACTTAAACGAAGCTGCTTTTTCAGGTGCTGAAGATGACGTAGATAATTTTTCTGCCCT
>Ga0114956_1003219_pt1 | contig 12654 bp, 9 predicted proteins | sample MaitaG_FD_87304 | JGI IMG/M metagenome (GOLD analysis project Ga0114956, IMG submission 87304) | Marine algal microbial communities from Maine, USA - Maine_Asex2 metaG | ecosystem: Host-associated > Algae > Red algae > Unclassified | place: Maine, USA | collected 2015-01-05 | reverse complement strand
GAGCTTTCGGCTCATACACCTCGAAGCTCGGAGCGCGGAGGGATACGAGCTAGCGGAACGCGTCGACGTCTTACAGGCCAACCTTGTTGGGACGGAAAAGAAGCTTGAGGAACGCACTGCGGAGTTGGAGGCCAGCACAGCTGCTTCCCAGTTGGGTCTCGACGCGATCGAGCAGCGGTTGAAGTTCGAAGGCATTCGCCACGAGGCGCAAGAAAGCGAACGAGCCGCGCTCATAGAAGAACGTGATCACCGCATCGCCAACCAGGAAGTCACGATTCGCGAAACGGCCGAGCGAATTCAGCACCTGCAGGCGCTTCCGTCCGTAGTCGCAGCGTTGGGGCGAAAAATGGAGTCGCTCGCTCGTTCGACGACTTCTTCTGAGGCGTTCGAAGTGCATTCGGTGAAATTTCGTGCGCACGTCGCTGCACTCGATGGCGCAATCGCAGCAATGGGTGATGTTCACGATGATCTCGATGAAATGCGTGAGCGATTGTCCGCTACCGAGGAAGAGCGGGCAGGCTCGCTCGAACGTCTGGTCGCTCTGGAGCGTGCGATGCGGCCACACGTCGCCGAGGCCGCGGATCGACTCGATGCACTGAGTGAGCGGTTGGGAGTTCAGACCGATGCGAACCCAGAAGAAGGGCGAGCGGTCGACCTGACCAAGCTGCTAACGGAGAAGCGGCCTTCGATCACTGTCGTCGTGACGTGTTTCGATCACCAAGACTTCGTCGGTGACTGTCTTCAATCGGTGATGAATCAGACGTTTTCCGACTTCGAGTGCATCGTCGTTGATGACGCCTCAACAGACCAGTCCGTTGCTCGCGTGCGCGCACAGGTAGGGCAGGACAGCCGCTTCGTCGTCCTAGAGCATCACGAAAATAGGGGACCCAGCGCAGCGCGCAACACGGGTATGCGGCACGCTCGCGCCCCATTCATTTGTTTCCTCGACTCCGACGATTTGCTGCTCGCAAACAGTCTTGAGGAGCGCTTCTTTGCACTTCTGCGAGTCACCGACCGCGACGTTGCAGGCGTGTACAGCGGCGTTGCTTCGAGACGGCAAGACGTGTCGCTGGACGAACTCCCACCTGCCATGAAGTGGTCGGGCGGACCTGTCGCTGACTTCGTTACATCGCGCGGCGAATGCCCATTCAATCTCCATGCGCCGATGCTCCGAACCGACATCCTCCGTCGCTCCGATGGTTTCGATGAATCGATGCGGTCAGGAGCCGAGGATTGGGAGTTATGGCTCCGAATCCTCCGCAATGGATTCCGTTTCCTTCCTACGGAAAGCACGCTGGGGATTTATCGCCAGAAGCAGGACAGCTTGGTTCGAGCATTTCCCGCCGATCATCTCGCCGCTTCGACACGGCTCTTAGAGAGTGTTCACTCCGATGCCGACCAATCGATCCACATGGCCGGCGGCCGGTTCTTTTACGCTCTGCCGCTCGCACACTACGACGCAGAAATAGTGCGTTCTAAACGAGCTTTCCAATATATAGGGCTGGCTGCGCTAGCACCTGACGAGCAGGAGTTGCACAGAGCACTGAAGAGTGTTCCAAAGCACCTCGCGCCGGTATTGCAGTGGCATGCGAGCCCAAACGACCAACTCAGCGATGGTCTAGCCCGCGGGCTTGGTGTTTCGGGTGAGGATCGCCTTGCCCTGCAAACCAGGCTCAATCAAGTGAGCAATGTGCTCCTCGAACTGGCTTACTCACTGATGAAACGTATCCACAAGAGGTTGTCCCACTCCCACTTGTTAAGAGCTCTCGGCGTGCTCCTCGACCAATAGAACTCTTCTGGTGGAAGGCAGCAGAAGGAATTCCAGGGATGGGAAACTTCGGTGACGAACTAAGCCCAATGCTCGTCTCACTTGTCTCAGGGCGAGACGTCACGTGGGCTGACAATGAGGCGTGCGAACTTGTGGCTCTCGGCAGCATTCTGGACCTTGTCGTCGGTTCACAGCACCAGAGCCCAACAACATGGGGTACCGGATTCATTAGCGAGGGCAGTGCTACTGGTGCCGGCCTTCACATCAGCAGCACACGCGGTTTCGTTTCTTCACAGCGTTGCGGCTCGATCGGTGGTGTTGGCGATCCAGCCTTACTCACGCGCCACTTAGACGTGAAACCGGGCGACAGTTGCCGAGTTGGACTGATTCCGCACTATGTCGACTGGGACCTACCTATTGCGAGTGATTTCGAGGACGAGGTTCAAGGGTCGATCGTCATCAATCCGCTCTGGCCGCCAATGGATGTCGTCAACGCGATCGCCGGCTGCGATTTCGTTTTCTCATCAAGTCTGCATGGATTGATCGTCGCCGACAGCCTAGGCGTTCCAAACGCATGGATTGAGCTCTCGAAGAAGGTTGTCGGCAATGGCTACAAGTTTGGCGACTACTACTCATGCTTTCCAATCGATCGCCCTAAGGCAATTCGTCCGAGTTCGCCATCAGAACTCGACGCGCTTATTCCGAAGCTCGAAGAGCAGTACACGCGGCCTGGACTTGATGCACTGATCGCTGGGGTGGTGGACAGCTTCCCTACCCACCTCTGACTTCACGGCGGCGACGAACGGTGGACGAGCGAGCAGCTAGAGGGTTGGCTTGGACCTAACGAACTTGAATAGGACTTGGCGTTTCCACTCGGCTTGGTGGTCGACACTGAACCCAACTCGTGCGAACAAATCGACGAGAGCGTCGGTCGAGTACTCGTTTACCCATCCATGCGGCTCACGATCGCCCGGGTTCAACTCGGTCGGCGCATATGAACAGACGACTTCGTCTACCGAAGAAGCGAGTCTCTCCACGAGGCGAGGGAGATCATGAACATACTCAAGCACACCGCTAAACAGCGCGACATCTGCAGCCGGCAGAAAGGGAATCTTCTTTGCGTTTAGATCGATCGCCAGCGATCCAGTACCTCGCAGAACGAGGTCGCTACCGACGTAGCCACACGTTTCAGGAAGAAAGCGCTGCGCCCCGAGCGGCCCAGATCCGTACTCGATAACAGTCTGCCTATCAGACACAAGCGCTGCAAGATCTTTTGTCCGGTCATCCCAGTTCGAGTGAAAATTGCTGTCTTCACTCCAGCGCGCGACATCTGAGCCTGTGTCACTGTGCCGCTCCAAAGTCAAAAGATGCTTAACGGTGCCAAGCAGGCTACGCCTCACGAGTTATGCCCACTGGCTACCCCAGCTGCACTACAGGAAGTCACACTCGATCGACCTCCGCTACCCAGTGGGGTAGTACATGCGACGTACCACTTGGCGCGTATTACCTGTGTCGGTTCGATAGCCGAGATACGCCCCCGCATACTGCGCTATGCGAAAGCCAGCAGCCTTGCGAACTGCGCTGTAGTTGCTTTGACTGAGAGCGGCTCGAGTGTCGCCGGTGATGCTTGCGATGGCTAGCCCGACCGCCTTGGGGAGCGTGATCTCTGAGCGGCCAAAGATTTGCTGGTACGCCATCGCCTCGCGCCGATAGCGGTTGAGGGTTTGACGAAAGCCTTCTTCATGCACGTGGGCGATGCGCGCATTCGCGACATAGCTGATCTTGTGTCCGCCTGCCAGCATGTCGCGTGCAAAGGCAAGGTCTTCTAGTCCTGGTAGTGCCTCGTCGTACGACTGGTCCTGCCACACTGCCTTACGGATCGCACAGTTGGCGTTGTTGCAGAACGGGTCGGATTGATCGAAAACGCTCTCGCTTGGAAACCACCGGTCGAGCAGACGTATCTCGGCAAAGTTGCTGCGATGGTCACCCGTCTGACCGCCATAGCTGAGTCCGACATCTGGGTCCTCAAACGGTTCGAGCAGCTTGTGGAGCCAGGATGGTTCCAACGGGTAGACGTGTGCGGACACAAAAACGAGGATGTCGCTCTTAGCGGCATCGCATCCCCAGTTCAATGACCGCCCGAACGTGAACTCGCTCGGTGGCATATGAATGATTCGACAGTCGAATTGCTCAGCGATGTCGACGGTGCGATCTGTCGAGCCCGAGTCAACCAAGATCACCTCGTCGGCGACGCGAGTCTGAGCGGCAAGCGAAGCGAGCAGCCGGCCGATATGGGGTGCTTCGTTCAGCGCTCGAATGACTACCGATACTGTCGCGTCCATCGCCTGAACGATAGTCCAGACACAGATGTCTAGAAGCCCTGGTACACAAATTCGGCGTCGGTGACACTGACAATTAGCGCCCACAAGACCAGAGCTGCGAGGGCAAGGCCGATGACCGATTCAGCTATCGCAGTGAGCAGGCGCGAGCGTTGAGGTTTCGCCTCGATCTTGTTCCCATCTTCGCTCACAATGAGATGATACTCGACCGCTCGTCGCCCCTCTACGTCCTATTCAGGTAGCCGGAGGGTTGCGGCGTAATTCACGGGGAGTGGGTCTACACCTTCAGATCCCGGCAGCGTCATTGCAAGGTGGTTCTCAACGGCAAACCCTGCGTCCGCAATCATGGTCTCGATCTCGGCCACATCGTTGAAGAGGTAGACATGATCCTCTGCTTCAAGGTTTGCGACGGTCGAAACGAACGCGCGACCGTCTTTCTTCAGCAAGGGCTTGAGCCCGCGAAGCATGCTGAGTGGATCATCTACGTGCTCAAGCACCTCACAACAGATGAGCCAATCGCGCCTGTACTGTTCCTCGGTATCGATTGTCGCATCTCGAGTCTCAAGCGAGTACCGGTCGGGGTCGATACGAAGGGCTTCAAGAGACTCCTTGCAGTACTGAATGGAGTGTGGGCTTATGTCGACGCCGGTGTATTGCACGCCTGGAGTCATCAAGGCTCTGCTCGCCATGAGGCCATGGCCGACCCCGACCTCGATGATGCTGTTCGATGGCGCAAGATGACGGATGACCTGTTCATCGAAGAACTGCAGCATGCGAGTGTGGTTCGGCCAGAGCGCGTAACTCAGCAACAGGCCTGAGAGGTAACGGCCACGCATTTGGTCGGCGTCGTTGTATAGCGCGTCGCTGAGGCCAACGGCCGACTCTCTGGCATAGCGGCCGGTCTTGAGGAAGGTCGCCTGGAGCCGAAGGAAGTCGAAACTCAGTTCAGCGAACGAGTCCAACGCCTCGTCAATCGTGGTGCCGTCGCTTTCAAGCCGCAGCGTCGCAAAGTCGAGGACCTGCTGTGCAACGGCCAGTTGCTCGGGTTCATCCCTGAGAATGTCGGGCGTGAGGTTGCTCGCTATGACCGGATAGTTGTCCCGTAGCCAAGCAACCGCTTGATTGAGTGTGTACCCCGTCATCAGGTTCCTTGCAGTAGCTTGCGAAGTGATTCCACTACCGTTGCAATCGAATCCGCCGTTTCGACGGGCATATTGGTCATCGTTTGATCTGATTCCATTCGGGGCCAACGCGGGCAATCAAACCGCACGAGCGCTTCTGCGCTGAACGACTCTGCCCACGCCTCCATTGCGATCTTGGACTCTGAGTATTCTACAAGACCTGCTGGTGCAGTATCTGCGGCCTCGGACGAAGGTGCGAGGAAGTAGTTCGTTCCCATCGTTGCGTAGTGTCCCGCTAGTGCTTGTAACCCATCCTCATAGAAGGCTGCGAATCGAGCCCGCAAACTAGTGGACTGCTGTTCGCGACCCCCAACGAAGATCGGTGGCGTGGCCATATACAAAACCACGGTCGGCGGTGCTCCATCAAATGGCTGGTATGAATCGAAGTCAGGCTCACGAACGTCTAGGGCAAATGACTCTGCGGATGCTCCAGCGGCTTGGAGTTCACGGACAACCCGGTCGGCGTCGTCCTTGCCTGTGTGGAAGGTCACCGCTATCTGAGCTCCGCCCGCTGCCAAGGCCTTTGAAGCGAGTTCGCCAAGGCCCCGACTGCCTCCGACGATGAGCGCGCGATGGCCAGCAAACTCGTTGGGGGCGATTTTGGACTGGAGTCGAGTCAGAGCCGGCTGCTCGAATGGCGCTGGTCGAAGAAATGTAGAGATCTCGCCGGACAGTGTTCCGGTAGTTATCGAGAGCCGAGCCCGCTGAAATCTGCTGTCGAAGCGAGTCACTTCGAACTGCATCTCAGGTCTATCCGCTATGTCTCCAGACTCAGCGAGTTGAAGGCTCGAGTAAATCGAGTGCAGGCCAGGGCAGTACATGCCGACGAGCCTTGACGTTGTCGCAAGACTAGCCAGGTCGAACGACCGAACAGCGGCGGTGAGATGAGGGAACACACGCGTAGCCTCCGACCTGTCCCACAGCACGGGAATAGAAGCTTTGAGATTCTCGAGATCAGAAGGCCCAAGATCTTGTGGGGAGCGAATTTCCCAATCCGGGTTGTCTTGAGCTGGTTCGTCATTGCCGGGTCGAAAAACAAGCTCGGCGGTCATTGCGAGTCGACCGCCTCCGCGTAGATTAATGGCTACTTCGAAATCAGGTCCCTTTTCTTGCTTCGTGTACTCGATCTCAACAGCAGTCTCCATAAAAACTGGGCTGGGAAACTTGACAGAGGCTGACGCGATGGATACTAGAGCTTGTGCTCGTTCTTGCTGCCCAAAGAACAGCTCAAGCGCTCGCAAAAGAGTGTGTATGCCGTGCACAACGACATCGCCATATGGCAGCCGACGTGAATACTGAGCATCGATGTGCATCGGATTGAAGTCGCCCGAGACCTGTGCGAAGGACAACTGATCGGCCGCGGTGAATCGCGTGCGAGCCCTAAGGCCTTGCGGGTCAGAGTTCGCCACTGCGTTGGACATTTCGAGGCGCGCGACCCGCTAGGAGCTCTCGGTGGTACCGAGATCGATGTGACTCGGCGCTGCGCATCGCTGCTCGATTTGCTGGGAGAACGTGGTGGCATCGACCTCCTTGAAGCCGCCACGTTCGTAGAAGTCCGCGACTTGACCGTTTTTCAACGTCGACTCGAACTTGCCGACGACGCTAGCTACGCCAGCCTCCGCGGCATGTTCACAAGCCGCTGTGAGCACCGCAAACTCGACCCCGCGTCCAAGCACGCGACAGCTCAGGAGAAATGTGTCAAGCTCAGCGGTCTTACCTTGCAAGCCGGTCAGGATCACGACGCCTACGAGGCCATAGTCGCCGAACCGATCGGTCACTTGGCACGTGAGTACTGCTGAGCTGGTGTTGCGTGAAAGTGCGTCGACTTCTGCCGCGGTCCGCCGGATGGTCGTGAGGTTGAACTGGTTGGTCTTATTGATGAGCTGTGTTGTTCGTTCGAGACTTTCGGGCGCCATTTCATGCACGCGTACTTGAAGTCTTAGCGAAGCAAGGAAATCGTCATGTGTCATGGCCTCGGTGGCTGACTTGCGCTTCGCCTCCTGCTGAATTCGGCGCGTGCGTTCGACGTCGTCGTCGTTTGCCGTAAGACCCCGGAATATGCTCGAAGTGGGTAGAAGCTGTGGGATCTCGGCAGGTTCTTCTGGAACCTTCAACAGCCGAACTTCCGGGAGCGCCGCGCGCACCTCATTGATTTCGAAGTGACTGTCATCGACAAAGACGAAAGCATCTGTAGCGAAGTTGAGTTCATCGGATAGGGAACGGATGTTCTCACTTTTTGGTGTCCAGTTGACACGCCAAGCGGCAATATCATCCTCGGTCAGGACCATGCCTGGATGCAGATCAAAGACCTCTTTGACAGCTTCGTGGTCGTTTTTCGAAACGATGGCGAGCAGGATTCCTTGATCTTTGAGTCGCCGAAGCTGTAGCTGCAAGGCCTGAAATGCAGAGCCGGGGAAGTCGGTGCTTAGCACGATCCCTTCAAGACCATCTTCCCCAATAACACCGCCCCAGAGAGTGTTGTCACAGTCGACAGCGATGCACTTTGGGAAACTCCGAGTTCGGGTGATAAGCGAACGCCCAAGTTCTGCGCCAAGCAGAGCGAAAAATTCGTCGGTGTACGGCTGGCGGTAGAGAAGATCCTTTCGGCGCGCGTAGCTGGGCAACCGTCCCGCAGCAGATACGAGGACCTCCAGATCAAAGAGAGTCACACCCGCAGCGGTGGCCAGGCGAGCATCGATAGCATCACAGAGCCGCCGGTGAAGTTTCCGCAACGAGCGCTGCGCTACTTGATCCAGCCGATCGACGTTCGGATCATCGATTGCAGGCGGAAGCCCAAATACAACTGACACGTGCTGTGATGCGGCCTTGGCTAGCTCTGCGAGTTCTTCTGCATCGGCAATAATTGCGTCGAATGCGGCTTGGTCACCAGCGATCGCACCGTCAGCATGAGTCCAGAAGAGGTCCTCGACTCGCCATAGCAGAATGAGTGTGTCAACTTCGGACTTGAAATGGCTGGCGGGGTCAAGGCAACTTTGATGGAGCTGGTTGTGTTCACCGACAATAAGACTTGGGCGCTGGGAGGTCTCGGCATACCAGGCCATGCCTAGCTGTGGCACCAGCGCATTGACGGTAAACGAGGTTGCGAGGCCAATCGTCGGGCCCGCTTCGGTTTCGTCAGGCTGCAGAGCCTTCCAAGTACGAGCGTTCTGTCGCCAGACCGGTGTCTCAGACATCGATCTCTTTACCGCGGAGAACCTGTCGGGCGATACCGATCGTCTGCATCTTCATTATCTCGCGGGTCGAGAGTTCTACACCGAAGGTGTCCTCGATGAGCGACACCATTGTCATGGCTGCCAGACTGTCCCATGTTTTCGTATTATCGGGAGAACTGTCGTCGTCTAAGACTTCTACTGGGACCGCAAGGCCCTCGCTAAATAGCTCGATGAGTTTGTCGGTCATAGCGATCTCCGCTTTGTAGCCGCCAAGGGCGGATGTGCAGGGGTAAGACTATCGACCCGCCTGCGCGACATGGCGACCATCAGTCGCCGGGCGATGCGCTAGCAATCAGCCAATCGGGCTGTGCTGTTGAACCAGCCCGATATTGCCATTCGCCAATCCCGCCAATGCTCATCATCCAATCATGTTTCTCAGGCTCAGCGACAGATGGGCGCAACTCAAGGAGGTCGGTGGTGCCGTCTGCGTTGAAGTCGCCTAGTCGTAGGTCGGCGAGTTGGGTGGTTGCTGGCTGTAGTTGTTGCCAGGGTTGGCTGGCGGAAGGGCTGTATTCGTAGTGGTTGTCTTCGGAGATGCGCAGCAAGTCCGTTGCGCGATCGGCGTCAAAGTCGCCGAGGATCACGTCGTCCTGCGCATACGCGACGCCTTCGGTCCATAGGGACTGGGCCCCCGGTGCATAACGAACGACTCCGTCCAGAAGTAGCCCGAGTACGTCGCTTGCGCCGTCGCCGTCAAAGTCAGGGAACGAGGCCGACTGCCGCGTTGCCAACGGCGGTTGTTCGCATGTCTGATTGAGAGACGCCAAGTGAGCGCAGATGTCGTTAACGAGGTGGTTTGCGACGGGCCCAGCTTCGGCGATGTGCACGATGTCTTTGAATCTAAATGGCGGTACAAGCCGAGATAGCGATGTGGTATTGAAGCTGTGGAACGGCTCGTTGTAAAACGACGCATAGCTGGCAACCTCACTCTCAATTCCAGCGAGTGCACTATCGATGACCGGCTCGGCAATCGCTTTATGATCAATCGGAGCCATGTAGGTGTACACCGGGATACGCCGGTCTGTGGTGAGCTCACCAATTCGGCGGATCACGTCAGCGTTGACCGTTCTCTTATCGAGTACTGAATCGAGGATGAACTGAGCCTGTCGATCGGCCAGTGTCTGTCCGGGAACGGGAACATTGCGGTAGTTGCGCCAAAAGGAGACCGGTATTTGCATCTCCCGGATACGCGCGAGTTCGCTAGGAGGCTCGGCTTCGGGTTCGATCTCGAACTCACGAACAAATGGTGAGAAACCCAGAACCCTCTCGTTTATCGATGTCGAGGTCTGCAAGCGGTACCGCACCGCATCGGAGACTGCTGACGCCGTGGCGAGGGCGATGTCGCCGGGCGCGAGGTAGCCAGCGACGAGCGGGATAGCGGATGGTTCTCGAAACGTGGTGCGCACGATCTCAGCGTCTAGTTCGCTCCAGTCGTGGTTTGCGGTGTTGTTAAGCACCCACAGCGGGTTCCACGCAATGACGAGTAGGTCTGGCTCGTCCTCAAGGGCTTCGAGAGCAGCGAAGTAGATGTCAGTAATTCGAATTCCGGAAAGGAAATACACATCGACAACCGTCTCTCGGCCATCTACCGTCGGCATAAGTAGCTGGGTCTCTGCTGGCACGAAGGTGTAGTGGTGAGGACCGATGCTCTGAACCGATGAGCCAGCGATCCACGCAATCTTGAATTGGTCATCGGTCGTGTAGGTCGATGTAAACCCGCTGATGTCATTTCGATTCGGCGACACGACCTGGACGGCCGGGTTGCTCCGCATCCCAGCAACGTTGTTGTAGGCACTGTCAGTGAGTTGGCGGCCTACGAAAGGAGCACTGATTCCGAGTACGACAAACCACACGAGTGTCCACGCCCCGATTCGTGCCAAGCTCGCCCAGCTTGAGCCGGGTTGTGCGTGTTGCGACAAGCGTTTGAGCGTGTTCATGCGCCTACAAGCTTCGCGTAAAAGGGCAGGACTTGGTTGGCATCGAGCGAGACAAGAGGGATCGAGAACGCATAATAGAAGACGAACAGCAAAACGGTCTTCAAAGATCCGATGAGCCGGTTGTTTGTCGCCGGGCGACGGCTGCTCATGATGCGATGCGCAACGAGGCCGGCCGAGTGGTAAACCCCAAAAATCACGAGCGGAATTGAGATGTCGTGCCAAAGAGCGATGACCATCATTGTTGCGACGAGCGCGAGGTGTTGACGCAAGGGTTGACGCCGCATGCCGCCAAGCGGCACGAAGACATTGCGCTGGGCGAACGCAGAGAGGCTCATATGCCACGAGTTCCAGAAGTCACGCGGGTTTTGCTTGGTGAGCGGTGAGTTGAAGTTTGGGCTGAGGCGCACTCCAAACAGAGATGAAACAGCGATTGCTAGATCTGAGTAACCAGCAAAGTTCCAGTAGAAGAACAGGACGTAAATGATGAGTTCAAGCCAGACCGCCCAAAGGGTGTTCTCCTCGTAGTAGATGAGTACATCGACCGCAGAGCCTGTGATGTGCGCGAGTACGAACACCTTGAAAAGCCCGGAGATTAGGAGCTGTAGTGCGTTCTTGAAGTCATCGAGCTGTGGACGTCCCGTCGCGATCTTTAGCTCTGTTGACTGTGCCACTGGTCCGATAATCTGTATCGGTGGAAAGAACCCAATGAAGTACACCTCACGAGGTGATCGGGTTGTGCGAAGGCCAAGGTTCGACTTGACGAGCAGATCGATTGCTCGAAATACAGCGAAAGACATGCCAATTGGCGTAATGATGCTTCTCGACAGGTCGACCTCGTAGATCCGGGTGGACAACGGCTCAAGAATATCGTTGAAGAACAAGTTGAAGTTGACCACAAACCATGTCTCTCCCAGACGCCAAATAACCAACAATGAGGCGAGCGCCACGATTGACGCCAACAGAATGGGCGTGCCGATACGAGTTTCGGCTGTGCGGGCAACGGCGACGTCCAATACAGCAACGACGGCCCAAAAGACGATGTAGAAGGCGAGTAGTCGCGGCGCGATCAGAAAGAGAAGGTACGCCCCGACAAGCGTCAGCAGCGTCTCGCGAGCCCGTCGCCATGGCAAGAGATAGAACACAGGAACCGCTAGCAACACGATCGCGAACAAGTTCAGGAAATAGTCGAATGTGTCGAATGAGAGCAAGAAATGAACCAGATTCGCGAGCCAGGCCTTGAAATAGTACCCCCGTTGTGCTGGGTCCTATAGCCAAGGCAATGATCTCGTCAAACAACTGTCAACGGGCACCGGAAATCAGCAGCTCATAAGTTCTTCACTTGGAATCACCGATGGATCTCGCGGCTGCTTGAGCGCAATCATCGCGTCCACGAAGACAATCTTCGACGTGCTTGAACCGCTAATTCAGGCGGGGACCTGGATCGCGTTCGACGAACTGATTGGTCTGCGCAGCTGGAGCAGCACGAATACAAGGCATTCATGGAGTTCATCGAACGTACGGACCTTGGGTACGAGGACATCGCGTACGGACTCAGCTACACCATTGTGCGTTTGCACGACTCGTGAAGGAGGCCGAGCCGTGCTCTAACTCGGCGGCGACGCAAGGATCTCATCGACGATCGCGGCGACGCGTTCCGACTCATCTGGCTGAAGCGGCTCGATGAGCCCGAGTCCTCGGGCAATTCCACTCCCAAGTAGTACGCGCTGTGAGAAGTGGCGGTTGGCTAGCGTGAGCCCATCTTTGTCAATGGCCGCCACGATGAGCCGTGCCTCGGCGACCGATACTGAAACGGCAGTGATGCCGGCAAAGCGGAGAGAACGCTTCGCTATTGCAAGTTCCAATTGATAGACGTTGTATGGCAAGTCATGCGCCGACGATGGACGACTGGCTCGATGATCGCTAACAAGCGGTTCATGGGCCGACAAGAGCAACTGTCTTGCTACCTCAAGATGGCGTTTCGCATCAGTCCGTACCATGCTGGAACGCCGCTGGCGATAGACACCACCGAAGAAACGCGACGGTACGAAATAGTAGCCGTTTCGCATCAGGCGCAACCAAAGATCCCAATCTTCGCCGCCGGAGCGCATGGTCTCATTGAAGCCACCCAGCGCTGTTACGACGCTGGTGCGCAGCATTGGGGCGTGGCAGTTGAAAGGGCAATCACCCTCGGTGCTC
>Ga0114956_1003218_pt1 | contig 12655 bp, 11 predicted proteins | sample MaitaG_FD_87304 | JGI IMG/M metagenome (GOLD analysis project Ga0114956, IMG submission 87304) | Marine algal microbial communities from Maine, USA - Maine_Asex2 metaG | ecosystem: Host-associated > Algae > Red algae > Unclassified | place: Maine, USA | collected 2015-01-05 | reverse complement strand
TGGCAATAAGCTCATTTATTTCCCGTCACCTAGTTATAACGGTGAAGATTCGTTTTGGTATCAGATTACGGATGCCTTCGGACGAACCAATAGTGCGAAGATAACCATCACAGTGAGTGGTGGAAACCTCGTCAACCCACATCCAGTGGGTAAGTCCGATTCGGCGACTGCGACAGTTGCAGCGATTACGATCGATGTTTTGGCCAATGATGTTGGCACAGGCTTAGTGCTGGACGCGCTCAATCCCTGGTCTTTAGAGGGGGGTAAGGTCGCTATGGCCTCCAATAAAATTGTCTACACGTCCAAATCAGGATTTAGTGGGCAGGATAAGATTTGGTATACCTTTAAGGATGTGGAAGGACGCCATAGTTGGGGTGAAGTGACGATTACTGTCAACAATGGGGCTATCGATAATCCAGTTCCCGTTGGAAAAGCTGACTCAGTCGATATCCCCGTTAACTCAACCATTTCTATCGATGTTCTGAGTAATGATACTGGGAGTAATTTAGTCCTTGAGGCGCCCAGTGTGTGGTCATTGAAAGGTGGAACTGTCTCAACGGATAGCAACCTTATTATTTATAGTCCGGCCGCCGATTTTAGTGGGCAGGATAAAATTTGGTACACATTCAAAGATCAGTCTGACCGATCTAGCTGGGCTGAAGTGACAATTAATGTACAAGGTAGTGCGTTGGATTTCAGAGCAGAGACCAATGCTGCTGCAAGTAATTCAACCGAGTCAGACACTGACAATAACAGCGGTGGAGGGTCACAAAACATTATCTTTCTCCTGATGCTGTTCAGCTCGGGGTTACTACGATTTTGCAAGTTTGGAGGTCGCAAAAAATACAATGGATTGAGATAAGTCATCACAAGCCAAAGTGTAAAGCACTTTGGCTTGTCGGTGGTCCAAGTACTAAGACGTTAATTCCTCCAGCATCTGTTCCAAACTCTCAACTCTGGCTTCCAATGTTTCGATACGTTTCATTGCTTCACCATCCACACTTAATCCGCTTTGACGCGTGCTGCTGGATGATTCAACAAAACTAAACGATTCAATATCAACGTCCCCTGACAGCGTATGAGAATAACGATCTTCTCGTCTACCCGGCCCTTTGCCAAGCAATACTAATGGGGCGTACCTTCTTGCTAATAGCGCATCGACAGTTTCCTGAACTTTCTCAATACTGGCAAAGCTCACCATCTTATCGGTTCGGGCTTTTATTTCACTAAGGGTTAACGGTTCCCGGAGTATCAGTATACTGAGTATCGCAATTTCTTCACGTGTCATGTTTAGTGCACGCATTGCTAAATGGCTAATTTTGTTGGTGCGGCTGCCGTACTCTATGCGGGCTAACCCAAGCTCGACTAATTCATTGCTAACATGACCGACTTCACCTTCAGTCAATGCCATCACAGGATGCCGATTGGTCTTTTGGTTGCAGGCAGTCATCAAGGAGTTGATCGTCAATGGGTAGTTATTGGGTGTGGCCAGATGCTTTTCGATCAAGCAGGCGAATCCGCGCGCTTGTTTAACTGTTAGTTCTGGTAGCGGCGAATCCGGTATATCTGCACTAAATTCATTGGTTTCATCAGACATTGATTTTCTCCAGTTTTATTATTGGTATGCGCTTTGTTGCAAAGCGATTGATTGGAGATTATTTTAGCAGTGAGTATCAGGTCTGTATATCAGTTACACAAAAAGGCGGCTCAGTGAGCCGCCAAAAATTGTTGGGGAGAGAGGTCAACAATTTTAAGAACCAGAAGCTTCTCTAGCTGCTTTACGTTCCATGCGCTTTTGCTTGCGCGCTTCTCTGCGAGCTTTACGCTCCGCTTTCATTTCAGCCATTTTAGCTTTTTGCTCATCGGTCAAAATTGCTTCAAATGCTGCGCGTGCCGCACTTCTCGCGATAAACATCTTTTCAGCAAGCTCGCCTTTTGTCTTTGCTAAGGCTGCAACCGCATCTGTATCGCTTGCATCAACGTTTTGCATGGCAGTACGCAGTGCCTTCATTTCTTCACGCAGCGCTTGATTGTCAACTTTCTGTGCCTCACGTGTCGCTTTCATTTGTGCTATCTGGTCATCAGAAAGGTCTAATTTCTTAGCCATGCGCTTCATCATGTACATGCCGCCGTGTCTTCCACCGCGCTTGCCGTGTTTACCACCGTGATGTTTTCCGCTATGGTGTTTCCAGCTGCGTTCTCCGTCGCCGCTACCTTGAGCGATCGCAGCCGCTGAACCAAAACCTACAACACTTGCTAAAACGGTTGCTAATACTAAGTTTGTCTTTTTCATCTCTAATACCTGCGTCTAGTTAAATTTGTTCGACTCGTTGTGAATCGATGGATGAATTATGAAGTATGTAAACGTTAAATAGGGTAAGCGCAGTGTAAAGTGTTTGTAAAGTGGCCAGATAGACGGTAGTAAAAGCCTTACAGGGCTCGGTTTTAGCTAAAAATTGCACTGTAGGCAGATCCTGTTGCTGTTAATCCGATTAGAGTCGTCTGTCTGATTAGTTAGTAATTGAACAGAAAGTTATTACAGAATCTGTAAACTGAACTATGGTTCCAAGCAGGAATACCAGATATTTGTTGTTCAACTCAAGCCACTAAGCACATTCTGATGAAACTCAAAACTATTAAACAGCAGCTCAATCAATTGATAGCGCATCATGAAGGTGGCGAATCACCCGACTTAGCACTAATCGAAAAACTCAAGTCAGCGCTGAAAGACAAGAAGGCCTCCTGCAAGCATAAGCTTAGGCATGGCGTTGATTTTGCGAAATGGCAACGTGCCGAAAAGAAACTAAAGAAAATTAAGTCGCATCTGAAATCTATTGATAAACTTGAGGAAGAACTAAAAGAGTCAAGTCAATAGATCAGCCAGTTTCAAACGCTGCACTTTGCCGGAAGGTCCCTTTGGCAATTCATCAATAATATAAACTTGCCGAGGTGCTTTAAACTTGCCAAGTTCTGCCTCAGCAAATACCCGTAGCGTTTCACAATCCACCGAAGCATCTTGTTTCAACACGACGCAGGCCATTACTTCTTGCCCATATTCTCGATGTGCAACAGCAAATGCGGCGGCTTCCAGTACAGCGCTATGGCTAAATAACCCCTCATCAATTTCACGAGGTGAAATATTCTCTCCACCCTTTATGATGAGTTCTTTCAAGCGGCCAGTGATAAAGAAGTAGTCGTCTTCATCCTGCATGGCTAAGTCGCCGGTGTGCAGCCAGTTGTCAGCAGTGATCGCTTCCTTGGTTGCTGCTTCATTTTTATAATAAGCCGTTAAGACATTATCGCCTCGGATCATTAGTTCACCGGAAACGCCACGGCGGCATTCTTTGCCTTGCTCATTAATGATCTTTGCTTCATTGCCAATAGCAATACCCGGAGAGCCATATTTGATCTTTCCTGGGGGCAGTGGATTAGAAAGAATTTGCGCGGCGGTTTCCGTCAAGCCCATGGTTTCAATGAGCGATACACAAAACTTTTCCTCAAATTCTTTATGCATTTCAGGTGATAGCGGAGCAGAAGCAGAGCGTCCAAATCTAACCTGAGTGCGAATATAGTTTCTAAGCTCAGGACTCAAGCCCTCTCTTTCAGCATGATCGAGCAGGTAAGCCACAATCGTAGGAACCAAGCTAAACCAAGTGCATTTCTTTTCAGCAATTAATGACCAGAAGCTAGAGACGCTAAACTTAGGTGGCAGTACCAAACTTCCACCGCTGACTAAGGAGCCTAGTACTGAGACTATTTCAGCATTAATATGGTAAAGCGGCAGCACACAAAGTCCGCGATCTGTGTCAGTCAGTTGATGTGCATCAGCCGTATTTTGTGCGCCAGCCAATACGTTTTTGTGCGACAGCTGAACGCCTTTAGGTCTGCCCGTTGTGCCAGAGGTGTAGATGAGAACCGCTGCGTCTTCAGCATCTATTGAAGCTAAAACTTCGGGAGCTTGCTTGCTGTTTTTGCTTTTAGAACTAGCGCTCCCAGCTATTTTGAAGTTGCGATTATCAACCAAAGAAACGCTAATTTTCGCCTCAGCTTTAGCGACCAACTCAGGATACTTTTCCTGGTAATACGGCGATACAAACAACATGCGTGAATCACTGTGATCCAGCACATAGTCCAGCACTGACGAACCAGCTACAGCATTCATGGGTACGATTACCGCACCGGCATACATTGCGCCCAACATAATAGCGACCGTCCAATAGCCATTGTCCAGTAGCATCGCTACCTTGTCGCCTTTCTGGATACTGTCTTGTAGCAGCCGTTGACTAAAGTCTTGAGCATGCGTTTGCAGCTGCGCATAAGTCATGCTCTGATCTGTTTCTGGCGTAATCAGGTAAGTCTGTCTAGGTCGGAACTGGGCTTGAAGGTCTATCAGCTCTCGAAGTGTTGCACTTTTAGGCATATCAAGCTCCCGTCTGCTCGATGCGTTGTGATTTCCAGTAGTCACCGAATATTTCTGCAACGGTTGGCTCATCAGTCGGAATCGTTCGAGCGATACGCGTGATATTCATATAATGGCGATAGTTCAAGTTGTCATAAATGCTATTGCCGCCCCATGAACCACAGCCCATTGAAAGAGAGAATGGTAAGCCATTGTTGAAACCACCACCCGTTCCAAAGGTATGTGCCTGATTAACGATAACGCGACTCACTGGCAATTTGTGGCCTAGAGAATCTATGTGCGCATCATCTTTTGAATGAATACTCACCGAGTGTCCTTGACCCTTATATTTCAGTACGCCACTGGTAATTTCACAGGCATGTTCAAAGTCCCAAGCGCGATAAACGGTTAGTACTGGGCTGAGTTTCTCGTCAGAGAACGGGTAGCCTTCACCCCAGCCTGATTCTGAAACCATGAGAAACTTTGCTCCTGCTAACGATTCACGCTTTAGACCCGATGCACCAACCACCTTGTCAGCACTTTGCGCGATAACCGTACGGCTTAAGTGGCCGTGTTGATCCCATAGTGTGGATTGCAGTTGCTGTTTTTCATCATCATCAAGCATGCGGCCACCCACTTTTTCTAATTCAGCGATCATCTCATCATAAATGGTGTCGAGTATCACAATGCTATTTTCTGAGGAGCAGCTGGTGGCATTATCAAAGGTTTTAGAGGCCATGACTTTAGCGGCAGCATCAGCTAAATCCGCTGAGGTATCAATAATCGATGGTACGTTACCTGAGCCAACCCCAATTGCAGGTGTACCACTGGTATAAGCTGCTTTCACATTATTCTGAGAGCCTGTTACCACAATCAAATCAACCTGACGCATCAGCTCATAAGTCAATGCTTTGCTGGCCGGTATTGGCAGCATCTGCACTAAGTTGGCAGGTGCGCCAAGTTTTCCCAATGTCTGGTGAATTAGTTTAAGTATTTCAGCGCAAACTTTTTGTCCAGCAGGCGAGGGGGCAAGGATGATTGCATTGCCACATTTCAGCGCGTTTAATGATTTATTATATGGCGTTGCAACGGGGTTGGTTGATGGCACTACCGCACCAATCACTCCCAATGGACGCGCAATCTCAATTAGACCTTTCTCAGGAATTTCATTAATCACGCCAACGGTCTTGGCATGTTTTAAATCCCGCAGGAGACCCAGAGTCTTGCGGTGATTTTTAGTAATTTTGTCGTCTACATCGCCCAAGCCAGTATCGGCTACGGCTTGTGTCGCGAGTCTGCGGTTATTCGCAGGTTCCATTAAGCTCCAGGCAACACCCAACACAACTTCATCTATCTGCGCCTGACTGTAGGTCGCGTAAATTTCTTGTGCTTCACGTGCCTTTGTCACCAAGTTTGAAATGGTCTCAACGGCAAGTCGTTGTTCTTCTGTTGCTTCGCTCATGGTCTTTATTTCTCTGTTAAAAAAGGCTACTCACCTAAGTAATGATGAGTAGCCGATTCTTTTCTATAACAAGCACATCACACTAATAAGGTTTATCAGTGAGTGAGCCTCAATCAATTACTTCTTCAGGTCAGCCAAAAGCTCTGTCAGATAAGCTTGACGCTTCTTCCACATTTCCTGAACAGCAGCACGATCCATAATGCGAAGTGGTGATCCACCTGCCTTCATTTTTCCAGCTACACGCTTGTCACCAAACATCATGTGAACACGCTCTGCAAGATAGTCAATAGTCTCTTGAGGAGTGCCCTTTGGCGCCATGATGCCACGGAAGTTTACGCTTGAGTCATCAACATCAATGCCTTGCTCCATCAGTGTTGGAGTATCAGGTAAAAACTCTTTAGTACGCTCAAGGTCAGCAACCCCTAAGATTTTTATACGGTCTTGATTACGGAAAGCATCAGATAGGTTGTTAAAACCACCCATTGTCTGTCCACCCATCACAAATTGCAGGGCTTTTACACCACCGCCAGCAGGAACGTACTTGGTCTCAATTTCCGCTGCTTTATCAAACTGTAGTGCAGCGATGTGATGACCTACATAAAGGCCCGCACCAGAAACCGTTAGTTTGCCTGGGTTCTCTTTGGCGAACTTAACCACATCAGCCATCGAGTTGAACTCGCTGTCTTTACCTACGATGAAAACCGCTGGATCAGCACCCCAGTTAGCTACTGGCTCTAGGTTGTCGATGTTGTATTTAACCTTCTTTGGGAAAGCAATCGACTGGGCGATAAAGTGAGGCACATTGTAAGACGCAAGTTCATAACCTGTTGGCTTTGCTTTCGTTGCAAAGTTGTTCCAACCTACCTGACCACCTGCACCAGGACGATTGATCACGACGATAGGCTGTCCACCAAGGTATTTTCCTTTGCCTTCGCTATCAACGGCACCAGACATCATAGTAACGATGCGTGCCTGGAAGTCAGTTGCTCCACCAGGACCATAGGCCACTACAACCGAAATCGGGCGATCCGGGAATTCATCTTCGGCTACTACAGGCGCACTTAGCGACGCTGCAACAAAGCCTGATATAAATAGTGTACTCAGTTTTTTCTTTAGATTAGTTGTCATCATATCCACTCCTCCTCAGGGTGAAAATTTGTTAATTTATTTTGCTTTAACAGATAAGCCGCAAGAGATGCCTATATGAATCATCATATAAACAAACCTTGTGGCGCTTGGACACGCAGTAACACGGAAAAAATAACATAAATAAAGCCGGTAAATAATAGCGCAACAGTCAGGCTACTGACAAAGCGCTTAACAATGCTGTCGGCTGAATGATAAATAAAGGCAATCAAGAATAATGCAATGGCAGAACTGCTGTACATCCCCAACCACTCGATACAGTAAACGTAGCCCGCCAATAACACCAACATTGGCAATAATTTTATGATGCTTTTCATATCAATAGACTGAATTGCGACATCAGGGTTCCCAAAATACTCACGAACCACGAGAAGTCCGCACAGACCCAGTAAGCTCCCTGCGATTATTTGCGGGAATAAGTAAGCATCTGCACTCTCATGGCCAAAGCTGGCGTAACAAAGGAATGCAGCAAGTGCGAATGCAGCGATTGCAATTAGTGGTAAGCGCTTCATGCTGTTGCCTCTGCTACTTTAGTTTTTTTGCGCATCTCACTGTAGACACTGAAGCCAATTGACAGCACACACAGAGTAATCAAAATTAGATTAATCGTGCCTGTGAAGAAATAGCTCCAAACCCCATCTTGGCTGTCGCCTAGCATGCGACCGAGTTGAAAGTTTTCCTCGGTCAACTTACCCAGTATCAGACCTAGCACTAATGGTGCCGCGCTGAAACCTGCTTTAGCAGCGAAGAACATGCCGACACCTAACACCAGCATGACTGCAACATCCGAAATGTTGTTTTGCACACTATAGGTGCCAAATATTGCTAAAACGGTAACGGTAGCAGCCATCATGTGATTAGGAATTCGAGTAACAAATCGACTGTATTTACTGATTGATAAGCCGAAGATCATCATCAAAACTTGTCCGACTAACAAAGAGTCAATGAAAGTCCATGTGACCTTTGCGTGGATGGTGAATAGATCTGGGCCGGGAAATAATCCGTTGATGAGCAGTCCACCGAGTAGTACTGCAGCGGTTGGACTACCAGGAATGCCGAGTGTCAGTAACGGCACTAAGGATGGCCCTACCATTGCGTTATTGGCACTCTCTGCGGCAATAACCCCGTCTGGTTCGCCCTTACCAAAATTGTCTCTGTTTTTGCTGAATTTGCGGGTTTGATCATAGGCAACTAAGCCTGCAATCTGTCCACCTGCACCAGGGATGACACCAACGATACAACCAGTAACTGTACCAATGACCAGTGCCTTAACGCGGGTGATAGTATACTTGAGTGACTTGAGCACACTGTGTTGCTCCATGACATTCATTTCAACTTTGCCATCTCTGGAGGTTTGTAGCAGTGTTAGTACTTGAGGAATCGCAAATAAACCAATGAGAGCAGCTATAACGTGTACGCCACCAGCGAGATGCTCGGTGAAGACAAAACGCTCCTCACCGAGTACCGGATTGTAACCTATGGTCGAAATCCATAAGCCTAAAGCACCAGATATCAAGCCCTTGATAACGTGCCCACCGCCAATCGAAGCGATGATGGTGACCCCAAATATTGCAATCCAAAACAACTCAGACGGACCAAACTTCAGTGCAAGGTCAGCGAGTGGTGGAGTAAAGAAGATCAGCACGGCGACACCGATGAGTCCGCCAAACAGTGAGCTGATGAAAGAATAATGTAACGCTTCGGTGGCACGGCCAGATTGTGCCAGAGGGTAGCCATCCATTACCGTTGCAATATTAGCTGGAGCACCGGGAATGTTCACTAATATGCCGCTAACTGCACCACCAGCAACGGTAGAAGTGTAAACTGCGCCAAGTAGAATGAGTGAGGCTGTTGGCTCCATTTGAAACGTAAATGGAATAAGCAAAGCCACCGCCATAGTTGGACTTAGCCCAGGTGTTGCCCCGAGTATTAATCCCCCGACAGTGCCAAGCACCAAGATGGTAAAGTGGGTTAAAGTAAAAACTTCACCAAAGTATTGTAGAAATTCCATAACGTTCCGCGTTGTAAATGATTCCCCTCCTGTATGAGTAAGCCCCCTCACTCATGCAAGTCATGTATATGATTTACATCATAGCTATTATGTTGTCAAGTTTGTGCTAGGATTAGGGCATTAAAAAGAATTTAGTAGGTACCTCCAAAGTATGAATAGACGCGCGTCCAAGCCGCTGTATCAGATCGTTGAAGACCACATCACTGGATTAATCGATAGTGGTGAGCTTGTACATGGTGATCTTGTGCCTGCCGAACCAAAGCTTGCTGCTACGCTTCAGGTCAGCCCTGGTACGGTGAAAAAAGCCATCGATAATCTGGTTTGGGAAAAGCGTTTGTATCGACATCAAGGCAAGGGCACGTTTGTCTCTGCGATTGATTTTAATAACTCCCTGTTTCGTTTTACTTCCTATGGTGATGCTGAGGGTGTTGATGTTCGCATACGGAAAGAAACATTAGTTCGTGAAAAGCGTGTTTGCTCTGAGTTGGTAGCTAAGCGCCTGGATATCGCAGCAGGTTCGGATGAGATTTATATTGAGCGGGTTGGCTCTGTTTCTGGTGAGCCGGTGCTGATTGAGTATATGCATTGGCGCGGGGATAAGGTTGTTGGTTTGGATAACGATAATCTGCATATCCCGGATTTGTTGTATGCGCTGATTGTTGAGGAGTTTAATGTGCCGATTATTCGGGCGGAAGAGACTCTTCTGGCGGGCGCGGCTGATGCTTATACGGCGCAGCAGTTGAAGATTGAGGAGGGCGCGCCGGTGCTTATTTTGAAGCGGACGACTTATACGATTGATAATGTGGTGGTTGAGCGGCGGACGTCGATGGGGCGGTCGGATAAGTTTAGTTATAAGACTGAGATTCGGTGATTTGGGTCGCAAAGCCGCTGTAACTACCTTCACTTCGCCGACGGCTGCGCCGAAAGGACTGCGTGAAGGTCGTTACAGCGGCTTTGCTGGATTGGTGTAGCGATAGGGGTTTCTCCAAAGTTTGCCGTATGGCCAATGAGAAATTATTTTTTACGTAACATTTCGTAAATCGCTGTCCAATCTTCAGCGCCATGTCCTTTGTTCTGAGCTTCTTTATAAATCACCTCAGACTGAGCAGCCAGCGTTAAAGGCACCGCTAAGTCCTCAGAGTATTGCAGCGCTATATCAAGATCCTTTTTAGCGAGATCAAGCATAAAGGCAGGGGTTAAATCGCCTTTCAGGACTTTGGCTGGATAAGTGGTATTCAGCATATGCCCTTGAGCCGCCGTACCGCTCATCACATCAATCGCCATGTCACGATCTAAACCGGCCGCATCTGAAAGCGTTAAAACCTCAGCGGTGAGTGCATTCGCAACCGTTGACATCAGATTATTGACAATCTTCATTCTTGTACCCGTACCAGGGCCACCACAATCGATTATCTTATTCCCCATACATTCAAGGTACGGGCGTGCCCGGATCAGATCCTCAGGTTCTGCACCGACCATGAAAAGTGCATTTCCTATCTTGGCATGAACCGAAGTGCGCCCAACGGGTGCATCAACCATCTTTAAACTTTTAACCAACAATTGTTTGCGAATTTCGTCTGTTTCCAATGGATGAATGGTCGACATATCAATAACAATAGCCCCGGAACGAGCCGTATCTGTCACAGAATTTTTACCAAAAAGAGCACGCTTTACCACCCCACCATTAGGCAGCATAGTGATAATAATCTCGGCATTTTGTGAGGCCTCTGCAGCTGAACTAGCGGTTAGACCGCCATTATCAGCATGCGCTTGAAGTGCCACCTCTGAAGGGTCATAACCAATGACAGAATGTCCGCCCTCAATGATATTACGGGCCATATCTAGCCCCATCATACCCAGGCCAATAAACGCTACCTCTCCCATTGAAAACCTCCATTTGATCGATTTTGAGCCATATGACCATTTATAGTACGTTAACTTAATGCAAACAACAAACCGATAGTCTCAACGTTGGTGAGTAAAACAAAATACAATCGATTGATATTTGTCAACCTTTATGGTCTTATGAAAGCGGTTACAAAAATAAAAAGTTTATTTTTTTATCAATGGAGGTTGGAAATCATGAGTAAAAACGATAACTCTGGAGTATCACGCCGCGACTTTATGAAGGTTGCAAGCAAGTATGGCATGAGCTCCACCCTAATGGCGGCTGGCGGTATTTCAGCAACTGCATCACTCAGTCAGTTAGCTAATGCTGCAGAAGAGACCGATAAAAAACGTTACGCGGTTGAGCCTAAGTTCAAACTGAAGTTTGGTGCGGCAGGCTTTAGTGAAGCCGCCCTGGACATACAAAAATCCGGGCAACTGTTCTTTGCAAATGAAGTAGAAGAGCGTACCAACGGCGCGATCAGAGTCGAGTTCATTGGTAACAATGCTATTTGTGGTCAAACAAACTGTGTAAAGAAGAGTCAGCAAGGTATCGTCGATATCGTGTCCGCTTCAACGCAGAACTCAGCAGGTGGTGCGCCTTACCTGAACGTTCTGGATTACGCTTATATGTTCCCATCCAGGGCCGCTCAGTACCACTTCCTTTACAGCAAGGGCAGTGAAAAACTCCTTCGCCAGCCGCTGAGAGATCGTCATAAGCTACAGTTCTTATTCTCACACTGTGAGTTACGCGGTATCCAGTTGGGTATGAAATACGCGGATAAGCCAGATATCACCAGTATTGAGCAACTAGCAGGCACTAAAAACCGTGTAACAGGCACGCAGCTAGGTCGTATTGCCATGCAGCTGATGGATCTTAACCCAGTACCTGTCGCGTGGTCTGAGACACTAGACGCATTGAAAACGGGTCTGGTTGACGGCGCTGAAACGTGGGCAAGTGCGGTTGCATACGCCGGCATGGCTCCGGTTGTTTCTCAATCAGTTGATCTTAAATTCTTCTGTGGTACCGAGTTCACTGGCATGACGCTACCTGTATTCGAAAGCCTAGGTTCTGACTTGCAAGATGATGTGATGGAAGCAGCGTACTGCTCTCAAATATACACGCAAGGTATGAATGAAGCGGGTCTATTTAGCATCTCTGGTGCGACTACGCCGCAACATCCAAATACTATCTTTGCTAAAAACAACACCCGTATGATTACACTCTCAGACGAAGAGTTGATGAAAGCTGAAAAAATGTGCTCGCCTGAATTCAACCCAAAGCCTTGGGAAGAGTGGCGTGAGCGCTTGAATAAGTGGTCTGGCGGTCACGATACCTATAAAGAAATTTATGATATCGCTCGTGAGATCCCGAAAGATATGGACGCGGTCAATGTAAGACCTCAGCGCTGGTGGAGAGCCTAAAGCAAGTTCTGATCTTTCATAGATAGCATTCGATGATAAGCATTGGAAGCACCTGTTTTATGGGTGCTTCTGCTTTTGGATGCTACCGGTTCTACTATTTAGCTCTACCGTTTAGTCACACCGCTTTTAAAAGACTCACTAAGTAAATGAGGGGGAGGTTCGCTTGGGAATACTACGTTTTATTTTAAACTGGTTAGATGAGAACGCTGAGAAGGTCGTTATCATTATTTCCTATGCTGCGATGGCAGGCATAATTTTTGTCGAAGTTATTCGTAGATTCTTTTTTAATGTACAAGCGCCATGGAGTACCACCGTCCCCATTCTC
>Ga0114956_1003217_pt1 | contig 12656 bp, 7 predicted proteins | sample MaitaG_FD_87304 | JGI IMG/M metagenome (GOLD analysis project Ga0114956, IMG submission 87304) | Marine algal microbial communities from Maine, USA - Maine_Asex2 metaG | ecosystem: Host-associated > Algae > Red algae > Unclassified | place: Maine, USA | collected 2015-01-05 | reverse complement strand
TCACGCATGATAAACTCGCCGCTTGCCGAGAAAAACAAGTCAAACTCGGAGACTTTATGGCGAACGAAAACGATCTGTTGCAACAAATCGAGGAGGGCTTGGTGGCCCACGGCGGCGACCTTGGCGGCTGGACCCAGTTTGGCCGACGACGAACTCAAAATCTTCGACGGACGCGGCAGCTTGCGCGCGGAAATTTATCGGTTCGAATCCGGGACTGCGCGCGTATGTCGGACCGGGGATCCTGCGCAACCTGCCCGATGACGCGCCGGAACTATAGGCTGCGGACCAGCCGTGGTTTTGCTTCGCAGCCGAGTCGGCGGCGCCGCGTTCGGTGCACCTGGCCAAATCGACGGTGACCCTCATCCCGGAGGAAGGGTGGACGCGCAGTTTGGAAATCGATGGCCACGAGGTGTCCCACAATGACAAGTGGGATTGCGACAGACCCTGGCGGATTTTGGTTACTCGACCCGCTGGGCGGTGTTCGAATATCCGCCGAACTCGAGTTACATCAAGGACCGCGCCGAACTCGACCGGGCCATCCGCCACTTTGTCACCCGCTTTTCCGAACTCCATTCCCGCCCACTCGCGCGGCCGGGCCGTCGCGGCCAAGCTTACGGAGACGATGTCGGAGGACGAACGGTTCAATGTTGCCGCGTACAGTGCCGCGTACAGTGCCGAGTCGAACGGCATCCTGCAGATTCTGGAGGAACACGACGACATCGATTTATCCTCGATATCCCTCTACCTCTGCGCCGCCCCGGAGCGGGATGCCCAGCTCCACGAACTGGGGGAGGCCAGTCGGGATCAGGAGCCGGAGAACGATGCCGAACGTGGCCCTCCGGAAGCAAAGAAGCCGTGGTGGAAGAAGTGAAGAAGTGAGTCGTTCGTTTGTTCGGGGACCGCGGCGGACGATGGTCGCTCAACCCACTTGGATCTCTTCCTCGGTTTCCTGCGCCTCTGTTTCTGGCGGCGCCGGCCGGAACGAGGCGTCGGTGAAATAGTAGCCGGGCGAGTCGGGGAAGGTTCGGCGTTTGTAGGAGCGAAACCTGCCGGTGCAGCGACGGCATTTCATGTACAGGGAGACGGTGATGGTGCCGACGAATAGCGCGAACACATAAACGGCGTATTCGCGTAGGGTGTTCCATTTCTTCTCGCGGTCGAGATCGACATCGCGGGTTCCACAGTATGGACATTTACAACCGAATATGTTCATGGTGCGCGTTTCAATAGCTACCATGTCCCGACCGCTCTGGCAAATTTCCGTCTGCAAAAAAGCCGTATGAACCCGCGCTTGAAAGCTTGGTTGGAAATCATCCGCCTGCCCAACGTGCTCACCGCGCCGGGCGACCCGCTGGCTGGCATGCTGCTCGCCTCGCTCGGCATCGCCACCATTCCGTGGCGCGACGGTCTGATGCTCTGCGCCGCCTCCATTCTGTTTTACATGGCGGGCATGATTCTCAACGACGTGATGGACATCAAGGAGGACACCGCCGACCGGCCCGGACGCCCGATTCCGAGCGGCCGGATTTCCGCGCTGATGGCGATTAATGTCTGCGGCCTGCTGTGCATCGTCGGACTCGTCCTCTGCGCCCTGGTCGGACGTGGCAGCCTGTTGATGGGCGCGCTGCTGCTCTTCTTTATTTTTGCCTACGATCTCGGCCTGAAAAAAGTGCCGATTTTCGGTCCGCTGAGCATGGGTATGTGTCGCGGCGTGAACCTCCTGCTCGGCGTGTCCGCCGTCGCGGTGCTCGACAACGCCGATGCGGTCGTCGATGCGGTGACCAAAGAAACGGTCAACGTCGCGTTTTTTCTGGTGACCATTTACATCGCCATGGTGACTATGCTGGCGCGTTACGAGACCACCACACGCAACCCTTTCATCCTCCGCTGGTACCCGCTGGCGGTGTTGGTGTTCGGCATGTTCGGCTTGATTTGGGCGATCGCCCAGCAGCACCAGATCACGCCGAGCATCTTCTTCTTTTTGCTCCTTCTCTGCGGCTCCATGTATCTCGCCTACGGCGCGGGCCGGCGCATCCAACTCGACCAGCGCGTCACCCCGCCGGTGATCGGGCAATTCCTCGCGGTGTTGCTGCTGTTGCAGTCCGCGTTCATCTTTCTCGCCAACACCGCGACCCCGCAACCCGTTTGGTGGATCGGCGCGTCGTTGCTACTCGCGTGGCCGGTGAACAAGCTGCTCCGGAAATGGATCGCGGCGAGTTAGGCCTGCGGCCGGTAGAGTGATCAGTTATTAGTAATCAGTGATCAGTGGGGCGGCCTGCGGCCTTTGGCGTGATCAGTAATCAGTGAGTGTCGGCCGTTGGCCGGTGGGTAATCAGTGACCCGTAACCGTGGTGGCTTCGGCTATTGAGTCTTTGAAAAGTCCCAGTTACGACGGATTAAAACCCGTCGGGCAAACACAGGTTGAAACCTATGTTACACACGCGCGTTGCCCTCTCCCCGAAAGTAGCGCGGGATTGTTCCCGCCGACTCCGCCGCAGGAAAGAGCGCGTCTTCAATGCGGAAATTCCGCGTCGATTACTCCCGGCCCGCAGAGCCCTGACCAGCCGTTCACTGATGACCCCTCCGGCCCGTAGGGCCGTGTTCCACGGATTACTGATTACTCATAACTGGTCACTCCACCGCCCGCAGGGCGGAGCCAATCCCGAACTCCGCCGAGGCTTCCAAGCCGACCTTCTCCATCAGTGCCGTCTCCGCACCGTGTTGCATGCCGAGTCGCATCGCCTGCAACTTGCTCGAACGACCGCGCAGCTTCAGTCCGAACCAGAACCAGCTCTGACGCGCGCCATAACGCAGCTTCGCGGTCAGGGCTGCCAGCCCGCTCGCGTGACGGCGGATGACGAACCGGCGGTTGCGCGCCAGCAAGTAATGCGCCGCCGGACTAATCCGGCCGCCGGCGTCGCCGAGGGTGTTGCGGGTGGTCGAGACCGAGACATGGTGGGTCAGGACCGCCTCGGGCAGATAGCGCAAGCGAACGCCGGCGGCCACCGCGCGCAGGCTCCAGTCGACATCTTCGCAGTAGGCGAAGAAGCGGTTGTCGAAGCCGCCGAGGCGTTGCAGCAACTCGCGTCGAACCAGCATGGAGCAGCCACAGACAAAGCCGGTGTCGCGTGCCGCCTCGCCGGTCGGTTCGTCCAAGGCGCCTTGCCGCTCGTGGGTCGCTTCAAAGGTCCACGGAGAGATTCGACCGCCCGCGTACCAGATGCGCGCGGCGGACTCGCCGTCTTGTTGTGGGTACAACATTTTTCCGGTGGCCACCCCGATCGCGGGATCGGCGTCGAGCGCGGCTACCATCACCGCCAGGCAGTCGGCGGCGACTTCGGTGTCGTTGTTGAGGATCCAGATGGCGTCGCAGCCGGCCTCGAGCAGATGGGCGATGCCGAGGTTGTTGCCGCCGGCAAAGCCGGTGTTGGTCGGTTGCGGCAGATGGTCGAGGTTCGGCCAGGCGGCGGCGAGGCGTTCAGCCGATCCGTCGGTGGAGGCATTGTCCACCACCGCCACCCGGTCGGGCGGACGGGTGGCGGCGAACAGGCGTTCAAGACAGACCTGGGTGTAGTCTCCCGAGTTCCAGTTGATCAGTACGACGCCGATGTTCATGCGCCGACTTCTGACGTCAAGGCTGCTTGGATCAAGTGCGGATCAAGTGCGGGATCACGTGTCGTCTTCAGCGAGCACGACGAGGCAGTCCTCGGCGTTGAGGGTGTAGCTCTTGGTTTTTTCCGGGATCAGTTTCACCCCGAAATTCTCGGCGGCGTTGTGTTCATTGGCTTTCACTTTCACGCCGAGGCAGATCTCGGCCCGTTTGTTGGCGATGCCGATGCAGTCCGCGTAGCTCACGGTCACTGGAAAGGTGTCGAAGTAGGTGGCGGCCGGCTTGAGATAGATTTCCGAACCATCCTCTTGGAACAGGTCGTCGTAGACTCGCTTCATGTCGGCCTCTTCACTGAGCTGCGCGAGCAGGTTAGAGATAAGACGGTTACTGATAATGAAGTCTTTCACCCCGGCGCGGCTCACCAGCTCCTGGTTGCTCGAGTCCATCACTTCGGTGATCAGTTTGGTTTCGAGTTCGGTGTCGGCGGCATCGAGAATGTTACGCAGGAGCAGTAGGATCATCAGAGTTTCCGAGTCGTTGGTCTCGCTGTCGACATTGTCGCCGCTGCGGCTGAGGATGATGATGTTGTTGAGGTTGGCGGGATCGACGCCGACCAGGTTGTCGAACTCCATCGGGTCCTGTTCGAGCAGGCGGATCGAGATGTTGTCGGTATCCTCGTCGAGCTGGCGGATGGCCTCGGCCACGTCGGGGGCGGCGGACCGCAGCATGACCGTGACCGAGGAGCCTTCGAGCACGTACTCGTCGTACTCGCGGATGAGGATCGGGGCCTTGGCATTCCAGCCGATGATCAGCTCGTTCTCGATCATCGGTTCGATGCGGCCCGGACGCAGCGCCAGATCGCGTGGGGTGGCGACCGGCTGGGCGACAAAGTCGATGGTTGAATCGTCTTCAGCCAGAATCAGCACTTCGTCGCCGTCGCTCAATTCGGTGCCGGGTTCGGGGTGAACGTTGAGGGCGCCATCTTCGCTGCGGATGCCGAGGCAGATGCCGTCGGTAAAGTGGAACTGAACGTCGTCGAACGACATCCCGCCCCAGTCCGCCCCGTAAAAATACATTTCGCAGCCGTCGAAGGAAAGGATCTCGGCGTAGACCACCGAGAGCCCTTCGGAACGGCTGGTTTGCACGATCACTTTTGCGACCACATCATTGGTGTCGAGCACGGTGATCGGGTGGGCGACGTTCTTTTGCAGAATGTCGGCGTGGCGGTGGTTGTAGAACTCGGCGACAATGTTGACCGGGTCGTCGTCGGCGCGTGAGGCGGCGACCGCCAGGATCATCTTGATCACCTTGGCGTCGCTTTCGTTTTTCTGCTCGGTGGTTGATTCTTCGGAGGTGTCGCCGAGCACGATGACGGATTTGGCAGACTCGACCGAGGCCACCTGCAAGTTGGGCAGCGAGGAGGTGGAACCGCTGCGGGTGACCACGCGGGTGTTCTGGGTCTCGGGCAGGACCAGGGCCAGGTAGTCGTCCATTTCCTCTTTCGGGGTTTCGGCGAGGACGACGATGGAGGGATTGTCCTCGCTTTCATTGGCGATGATGAGCTCGCGCAGGATCTCGACGACCCGCTGTTCGTCCCAGCCGAGGATCAGAGTTTGGCCGTCTTCAATGACCTTCGATTTGCCGCGGCGGAGATCTTCGAGTTTTTGCAGGATGGCGGTGGTGATAACCGCGATCAGGATCGAGGAGAGGATGATGCCGGCGATCCCGGCCAGCACGGAGGGCAGCCAGTAGAGCGGCGTCGAACCAATGTCCTGCGCCATGTTGCCGGGGTCGGTCATCTGCAACCAGGCGATGTACACTTGGTGGAAAAAGCCGTCGGCGACACCGTCGCCTTTGTTGAGTCCGTCTTGCAGGTGGTACTGGCTCCGGTTCGGCGCGAGCGCCATGATCACCCCGCGCATCAGGGAGAGAAAACCGAGGACGGCGAGAAAGACAACCGTGAGGCTGATGAAGATCGATTTCGATCCCTTTGCCATGAAATTATCGAATTTGTAGCGGAGGACTTGGGCCTTTGAGGCTTTGCTCATATTTGTTTCCTTTGCAGGGAGATTCCGTTCCCGGCTTACCAAGGATCGGGGCAGGGTACGAGTCCTCATTGTCGGCGCCGATCAGACTGAAACTCGAAATACCGGAGCGAATAAGATCATTCTCGCTCTTTACATATGGGAAATATTCACATAAGAATATGGAAAATTGGCTCTCTCCAAATTCCCAGTGATGCCTTCCAGATAGCACTACTCAACAACCGGTGAGCATCACGCGGCCCCGCCCTCCCCGGCGGGGCTTTTTTCGTTTTAGGACCAATCTGCGAGCTCTTACATTCAGATCTGGACACGTCAACCCGGTGTGTGATACTTTCACATAGGACAAAATAAGCAGAAAAATCTTTCAAAGACGCATTATGACGTGTTACTGATAGCAAAAAAGCTATCAATGAAGAAAAACATCTGCGCATTCCTCCTTCTCTCTCTACTTTTCTCCCTCGGACACTCCGGTGTGTCGCTGGCCCAGCGGGCCGCTCTCTACGAGAATCTGGCTGCCCGCAACACTGATGTGGCGCAACGTCGTGCAGCGGAAAACACCCAACTTGCAAAAGCGCGGGCCAGAGCCGCTCGGGATGGCTTGCCAATCAAATCGGATGGCGCGGATCTAATCGCGTTCGATGGAGACATCCCGATCTATTACGACATCAAGAATGTCAACGCGGCCATTTCGACCGGGGCGGACCTTGTTCGAGATACGGCACCCTACAACCTGAACGGCTTGGGTTTGACCGCCGGTGTTTGGGATCAGGCCAAAGTCTCGACGACAACGCCGGAGTTTTCCGGGCGCTTGCGCATTGCCGACTCGAGTGGTAAGTTCTCCTTTCACGCGACGCATTGCGCCGGGACGATCGGGGCGCTTGGCGCGCGGGCGGATGCGATCGGCATGGCGCCGGCGGTAAATATCGATTCTTACGATTGGTTCAACGACGCCTCAGAGATGGCCGCGACCGCCTCGGCAACCGCCACTGACGGTCGCTTGATGATTTCCAATCACTCGTACGGCACCCTGACAGGGTGGGCGGTCGTAAGAGGCCAACGCATTTTCTACGGATTAGATGGCGACAATCAGGAGGCGCGCGGATTCGGTCAGTATAGCAGCCGTGCCCGTTCGTGGGACGAGATTGTCCACAATGCGCCGTTCTATTTGCCGTTTAAATCGGCAGGCAACGACCGCAACGACAACGCGCCACCGGATGGTGGAGATTTCCGGTTCTCGAACGCCACCAATATCTTCCAGTATAGTGCCGCAGTCCATCCGCTAAAAGATGGTGGCGCGGACGGCTACGACTCGATCACGCATATCGGTATCGCGAAAAACATCATGACGGTTGGCGCGGCGAACGACGCGGTAAACGGCGGGCTGCGCGATCCCTCACGTTCGACGATCAGCAGTTTATCGGGCTTCGGTCCGGCAGACGATGGCCGGATCAAGCCGGACATCGTGGCCAACGGGGTCGGTCTCATGAGCCCCTCGATCGAGGGCCAAACGGCCGTGGTGGCGGTGGACAATTACCGCAGTTTGTCGGGCACTTCGATGTCCTCGCCGAACGCGGCCGGATCGGCGGTGCTCATCCAGGAAGCAGCCCAGGAAGCCGGTTCGTTTCTGCGCGCCTCCGCGTTGAAAGGCCTGATCATCCATACAGCAGACGACCTCGGCCGGCCCGGTCCCGATTATAGCTACGGCTGGGGCCTGATGAACGCCAAGGCGGCGATCGACCTGATCCGCGACGACGCGCAATCCCCCTCGAACCAACGACTCTCCGACGTCATGCTCGTGCAAGGTGCCACTGAGACCATCCAACTCGACCATGATCAGGCGGGTCCGATCCGCGCCACCATTTGCTGGACCGATCCGGCTGGAACGAGTTCCTCGGGCTTCGACAACCGCACGCCGGCGCTGGTCAACGACATCGATCTGCGGATCCGCCGGGTGGGTGGCTCGACCACGTTACCGTATCGTCTCAACGTCAACAATCCGACCTCGAACGCGACCCGATCGGACAACACCGTCGACAACACCGAACAGGTGTATACCGCCAATGCCGCGGCGGGAACGTACGAGATCACCATCTCCCACAAAGGGAATTTGAGCGGCGGCAGCCAGACGATTTCCCTCATTCACAGCGGCCTGAAGGCTCTCCCCAACGGCGTCGGCGTTCCGGTGGTTACCAGTGGTGGTTCGGCGGTCGGCACGGTCGGCAGCAGCTTTGTTTATCAGATTGCCGCGACGCAGAATCCGACCAGCTATAGCGTGAGCGGCACCTTGCCTCCCGGCCTGAGTCTCAACACGCCGACCGGCCGCATTTCGGGCACGCCGACCGCGTCCGGAACCTGGTCGGTGACGATCCGCGCCTCGAACCAATCGGGATCCAGTGTCGGTAAATCGCTGATCATCAATATCGCCGGGCTGCCGCCGGACATCACCAGTCCGGTGACCGCGAGCGGCACGCAAGGGACGGCCTTCAGCTATCAGTCGTCTGCGACCAACAACCCGAACACGTGGTCGATCACCGGCAACCTGCCGCCGGGCGTCAGCTTGAACGGCAACACCGGCCGGATCTCGGGGACCCCGACCAGCGCCGGCACCTATACGGTGACGCTCCGCGCAACCAACGCGCACGGCTTCGACGAGCAACAACTGGTCATCACCATCCAGTCGGCGCCTCCCGTGATCACCAGCGCCGGCAGCGCCCAGGGCACGGTCGGTTCGGTCTTCACCTACCAAGCGACCGCGTCCAATAATCCAACGGTCTGGAGCATCGCCGGAACGCTGCCTCCCGGCCTTAGTTGGAGCAGCACGACCCGGCGGATCACCGGCACGCCAACCAGCGCCGGCACATGGACGGTGACCATCATCGCGGCCAACGCGAGTGGTTCAGGAAACCGCAGTGTCAGCATCACGATCGCCCCCGCGGCAAACATCCCGGTGATCACCAACGATCCCTCGGTCGGCAACGCGGGAGTTGTCGGAACGCCCTTTTTCTTCCAGATCACCGCGTCCAACAACCCGACCAGCTACAGCCTCAACTCGGGGCTGCCCCCGGGGCTTTCGCTCAATCCCGCAACCGGGCGCATCAGTGGCATTGCGACAACCAGCGGAAACTGGACCCGTACGCTGCGCGCCACGAACGCCAGCGGAACCGGCGTGAAACGCATCACCTTTCGCTTCACCGGAGGTGGCCTCGCGCTACAGATCGCACCGGTCAGCCAAGACTTCGGCAATGGTCTCCCTCACGCCGCCAACGGATGGACCTATAACATGGACGCGATCGAAGGCCAAATCACTGTGGTCGACGGCGCCCTGCGTCTTGACTCGCTGCAAAACATCACCAACGCCAACAACGAGGTCATCCTCAACTTGAATGTGGGCAGCGGTAACAACGGGGTCGACTTCTCGTTCCGCCATCGCAACCGCTCTGACGAAGCGCGTGCCCTGCCGACGAGCTTTACCGGTTCGGTAAACGGCGACGGCGTGTCGATGAGCGTCGACGGAAACAACTGGGTCCGGATCTTTGATCTCGCGGGCGAATCGACCTCGGCTTGGCAGACCGAAACGCTCGACCTCGACCAGATCGCGCGCGACAATAATCTCAACTTCGCCGGCCACGTGCGCATCAAGTTTCAGCAGTATGACAATTACAGTGTGGGCACCGACGGGCGTGAGTTCGACGACGTCCTCGCCACCTCATCGGTTTCGCCGCCGGTGGTAACGGCACCCGCCTCGGTCAACGGCACGGTCGGCCAGTTTTTCAACTTCTTGATCACCGCCTCGAACAGCCCGACCAGCTACAGCTGGAACGCGACCATCCCGGGCTTGACCCTGAACACGAGCACCGGCCGCATCGCCGGCACGCCGACCCAGCCCGGCTTTTACACGCTGACGCTCACCGCGACCAACGCGAGTGGCAGCGGGTCCAAGACGGTGATTTTTGCGATCGCCGCCGCGCCGGTCCAAGGGGGATTGGCCATTCCCTACAGTCAGGACTTCGGCGGCAACGGTGTCCCGGTCGGGTGGGGCACGACGAGCAACAACGAAGGCCGCGTTCAGTTCATCAACGGCGAGATGGTGATGGATGACACCACCGGGAATTCGGTCTACTCGCTCAACACCGCCGGCTTGACGGTGAATCTTGCCAACAAGAGCAGCGTGATTCTGTCGTTCCAGCATCGCAACAACGCCGACGAGAATGCCAGCTTGCCCGCAACCTTCACCGGCCTGCCCAACGGGGATGGCGTCGCCATGAGCGTCGACGGCGAGAATTGGTTCCGCCTCGTGGACTTCAGTGGTGCCCCGAACAGCTTTCAGCCGTTCAGCGCCAACCTCTCCCAAATCGCCGCAGCGAATAACATCACCCTCACTGCGAGTACACGCATTCGTTTTCAGCAATACGACAACCATCCGGTGCCCGTGGACGGGCGGTCTTTTGACACGGTCCGCATTTTCGAAGGCGACGACCGCCCCATCATCACCAGCTCGGCCGCGCGAACCGGTCGTGTCGGTAGTGCATTCAGTTATCGTTCGACTGCTTCAGGTAACCCCACATCGTGGTCGGTCAGCGGCAGTCTGCCCGGCGGCCTAGGCCTCAACACCACGACCGGTGTAATTTCCGGAACGCCGACCGCCAAGGGGACGTTCACGTTTGAACTGCGCGCAACCAACGCCAGCGGCACCGGAACCAAGAATATCACGTTCACCATCCGCGATATCCAGCCGGTGATCACCAGTCCCAGTACGGCGATGGGCACCGTCGGGTTCCCCTTTGTTTACCAGACCACCGCCACCGGCAATCCGAGTGTCTACACGCTTAACGGAACGCTGCCCGCAGGGCTGACGTTCAACTCGAGCACCGGCCTGATCTCCGGGACACCGACGGATGTTGGTTCGGTCGATGTGACGCTTCGAGCCAGCAACGGTAGCACCAGTGCGGGCCATGTGCTCGCCATCACCGTCAGCCAGGCGCCGAACGGAAGTCCGACGCCGCAGGCGGTTCCCTATCAACAAGCTTTCAGCTCAAGCACGCTGCCCGCAGCCGCCGATGGTTGGCGATTGCGCAGCCAGAACGAAGGGCGAATCCAGATCGTCGACAATGCGCTGAGAATGGACTCGAGTGTCGGCGGTGACTATTCCCTCAACGAAGCTGAACTCCATGTCAACATGGCCGGTCTCTCTCGGGCGTTGTTGCAGTTCAGAACCTTCCGCTTCAACGATGAAAACACGGTTCTGCCTGAGACCTTTACGGGTTCGGTGAATGGCGATGGCGTCAGCATGAGCGTGGATGGCGTCAATTGGATCCGCATCTTCGATTTCACCTCCGTGGCCACGTCCACAAACTGGGTGAACCACACCGTAAGCCTTCTCGCTGCGGCAAACAACGCGGGCGTCACCTTGTCGGCCAACACCCGGATCCGTTTTCAGCAATGGGACAATTTTCCGGTGAACAGCGACGGACGAGCATTCGACACCATCCGGGTTCGCGGCGAGCTACCGGTGATCACCAGCCCCGCGACCGCCAACGGGACGGTTGGCGTAAACTTCAATTACACCATCACCGCCAATGTTCCGGTGACGCGCTACACCAACCAGACTCTGCCGCCTGGGCTTGGCCGAACCGATGCGGTAATCAGCGGCGTTCCCACGCAGGCCGGCACCTTCACTGCGCGGGTATACGCGCTCGATGGCAACGGCTGGGGGAGCAAGGTTGTCACCTTCACCATCACCGACCCCGGTGTCGCGGACGCCCTGTTCGCAGCGGATGCACCGGCGGCCGATAGCCAAACCCTGGTCATCGCCGCCGCCGCGGATGGCGGGGCCGACTTTACCATGCCGGCGGGTTATGACCGCGTTCTGGTGACCGGTGTGAAAGCGGGTGCCCAAGTGTTCGATACCACGAACCCCGCAGAAGCCGTCCGGCTCCGAGTCGATCATCTCGCCACCCTTGTAAGCAAAGGCGTCTACTTTCCCTTGGCCCCCGGTCGTTCGATCGAGATCCGCTAGGGCGAATGAACGAGAAGATGGCTCCGAGTGTCCTCGGGACCATCAAAACGTTACTCTCTCCACGTCCCGCGCCTTGCTCTTGGCGCGGGGCATCCCCGGCCAACCAATCACAACGGTTGGCCGGTTTTTTTCTATCCAGACAGGGGCTCGGACAAAAAAAGGCCGCCCCCGAAGGGACGGCCTGCTCCCTCAAAAGGCAATAAGAGGGAACGTTGGGTTGGGAGGAACCATTCTAAAAAGGTTTCAGTCGGTCACTTGGAGGTGCCCCGAGATCCCCTCGCGATTTCCGGAGAGAAGAACACTCAGCACATCACGGCGGTTGGGATGGACATCCAGCCAGTCTCGGAGCCTGGCGATTTCGCCATACTCGTCGTCGGACAAGAGGGTTTGTAAAAGGGTTTCCCGGCGGGAGCTCATGGCAACGACTTCCTCGTGGAGCTCTTGCTCCTTGACCCACATATCGGGAAAGATCCTCAACAGCTCGCGGCGTAAGCCTTTCGAGCAGAGGAACGCCCATTCGTGGCGATCAAACCATGTGCCGGAACAATGAGGGCAGTGGTCGAAGTAAAAGTCGGAAGCAACCCCGATTCGATATTTCACCATGATGTTGCCATCATGGGGACAGAACAACACACGAGGTGTGTCGACAATATGTGGCGTGGCCTTAGACCAGCCGGGAGAAAGAGTGGCTTCGGTTTCCCCCCGAAGCTTGTCGAGTTCCGACTGTGGCAACCAGTTTCCGTGACAGGCGTCACAGAAACTTGTGTGCAACAAGTGGTTCTCTTGTTTGCGCTCATTTAGAGCGACTGATTGGCAAACCGGACATTTCATTATGTTATGAATGTACCGAATGTAATGCATCTTGCGTATTACAAACCGAAATGCCGATTATAAGGGATGTAAGTCGTTGTAAATGAACATCTTGCGATGAAATTCATTTGAAAATAACTTTTTTTCCCTTTTCTGAGACGAAAAATCGGAGGTT
>Ga0114956_1003213_pt1 | contig 12662 bp, 10 predicted proteins | sample MaitaG_FD_87304 | JGI IMG/M metagenome (GOLD analysis project Ga0114956, IMG submission 87304) | Marine algal microbial communities from Maine, USA - Maine_Asex2 metaG | ecosystem: Host-associated > Algae > Red algae > Unclassified | place: Maine, USA | collected 2015-01-05 | reverse complement strand
CGCCCGTCGGGCTGCGCCTGCCACTCGATTCGCTGACCTGGTCAGAACACGAAGATGCGTTCGAACGCTCACTCTTCGACGCCGCTGATGACCTCGCCGCAGACCCCTTGGCGTACGTCAGTCCGGCACAACCATGCGAGGCCCACGAAGTGCCGCCGACCGCGATCACTGCCGAGGTTCGCAATGGCCACATCGAGGTCTTCCTGCCGCCTATGCCAGAACTCGAGCACGGTCTCGCACTTGTAGCTCTTGTCGAAAAAGTCATCACTGACCTCGATCTGCAAGTCGTGGTGGTCGGGTATCCACTCGCCCATGACGAACGACTTGCGCGATTGAGCGTGACTCCCGATCCTGGTGTCGTCGAGGTCAACGTCGCGCCCTCGTCAAACTGGCAAGAGCTGTGTGACACGATCGAGTGGGTCGACGCCGAGGCCCGTTTGTCACGACTCGGCACCGAAAAGTTCGCGCTCGACGGCACCCACACTGGCACTGGGGGCGGCAGTCATCTGACCCTCGGCGCGCAACGCCCAGTCGATAGCCCGTTCTTGCGACGCCCCGATCTACTGCGCAGCCTGATCACCTTTTGGCAGCGGCACCCGTCGCTGTCGTATCTGTTCTCGGGATCATTCATCGGCCCGACGTCGCAGTCACCGCGCGTCGACGAGGGTCGCGTGAGCGCTCTCAACGATCTTGAGATTGCGTTCGCCGAGATGGATCGAGTCTGCGCCGAGGCCGAGCAGCCACCCCTCTGGCTTATCGATCGACTGCTGCACCACCTGCTCGTCGACCTCACCGGCAACACCCACCGGGCCGAGTTCTGCATCGACAAGCTGCACAGCCCTGACGTTGGCAGCCGCCGACTCGGCCTCGTCGAACTGCGGGCCTTCGAGATGCCACCGCACCCAAAGATGGCCATCGTGCAAGCCCTGCTCGTGCGCTGCCTGGTCGCTTCGTTCTGGGAAGAGCCCTATCGCGAACCGCTTCGCCCGTGGGGCCCTGCACTGCATGATCGCTTCCTGTTGCCAGCGTTCGTCGAAGACGATCTCAACCGCGTCGTTCAGTACCTCGCAGCGAGCGGCATCAACTTTGAACGCGCATGGCTCGACCCGTTCGTCGAGTTCCGTTTCCCCGTGTTGGGAACAACCACCGTGGGCGACGTGAACATCGAACTGCGCCGAGCGATCGAACCATGGTTGGTGCTCGGCGAAGAAGTCACGAGCTCTGGAACGTCGCGCTACGTCGATTCATCAGTCGAACGAGTTCAAGTAACGGCCACGATTCCCGAGCCCGGCCAGGCGCTGCTCTGTAACGGCGTGCCAGTGCCGCTACGACCAACGGGCGACCCCACCGTCGGCGTGGCCGGGGTGCGCTTCAAGGCCTGGGATCCGTGGTCGTCGATGCACCCAACCATCGACGTGCATGCCCCGTTGATCTTCGAACTCGTCGATCTCGCGGCGCAACGATCGCTAGGCGGATGTACCTATCGCGTCGCCCACGCCGGGGGCCGCAACTACTCGACCTATCCCGTGAACGCCGCCGAGGCCGAGGCCCGGCGCCGAGCACGGTTTGAGACAATTGGCCATTCACCGGGCTCGGTCGACCCGGCCACGATCGCACAGGATCAGGCGTTTCTGCGCCGCGAGTGCGCCGACGACTACACGCTCGACCTGCGACGCTTCGCCGACGCCACCGCCAAGCGCCGCGCAGCAGCACACCGCGCCCAGCAATAGCCCACGGCTCACTGCAGGTCTAGTCTGCACGAGTGCGCGAGCCCAGGCTGCCCGACCCATCGATCGATCTATGGTGATCAACGAGCCGAGCGCGGGTTCGTGGCAATGCCCAACGTGCGCGAACCGGCTGTTCCTCGACAACACGGTCTGCTTGCAGTGCGGTTCGGCCGTGGGCTTTCGTCCTGACCTGCGCTGTATGGCGATCGACCTTGCCCGCCACCAAGATGATGTCGGTGATCGAGCAACGGGCGTCGCGTGCGCCAATGCGGCGTCGGCTCGCTGCAACTGGTTGTTACCAGCAGGCTCGGGCGAAACACTGTGCCGATCGTGTCGATTCACGATCGTGCGACCCAGTAGTGACGATCCCGCAGGAGCTGCGGGGTACATCTCTGCCGAGAGCATGAAGCGAAGAGCGCTCGCTCAGCTCGGTCTCATTGGCCTGACACTCAAGGACCGAGCGCAAGACCCCCAGGCGGGTCTCGGCTTTGCCTTTCTCATGTCGTCTCCAACAGTGCCGGTGACCACAGGCCACGTCGACGGGGTAATCACCATCGACGTCGCCGAAGCCGACGATGCCCATCGAGAACGGGTCCGAGTACAGATGGGCGAGCGCTATCGCACGATCATTGGTCACATTCGTCACGAGCTCGGGCACTTCTTCTGGCCCCGTCTTGTGGCGTCGGATTCGACCCGCCTCGACCGGTTCCGCAAGCTCTTCGGCGATGAGCGGGATGACTACGACGCGGCCAAAGACCGCTGGTACCGCGGCGAGCGACCCTCGATGCACGAACAGCTCGTATCGACCTACGCCCACATGCATCCCCACGAGGACTGGGCCGAGAGTTTCGCTCACTTCCTCTTGATCGACGATGCGCTTGCGACCGCGGCGCTGTTGGGCATTGAACCACCGAGCGATGTCGGCGCTCTCGGGCTCGCGGGTGCGAGCGACGTAACTCGTCGCATCGATGACTGGGACCGAATATCGGTCGCGCTCAATGAAGTGTCGCGAGCCACTGGCCAGCGCGACCTGTACCCGTTCGTGATCACCGAACCGGTCCGAGACCGGTTGGTCTTCGTGCACGAATGCATCACGAGTGCCGTTGCGGCGCCAACCCTCTAGCGACCACATCATTTCGCCGCACACCTCACACCCCGCAACTCCTATATTGGCGGCGTGTACACGATGCGTGAACCGCTGCGGCGGGCTGAGCAATTGTTCGCTAGCCGTGAGGCCGTCGTGTGTGGCGATGTGCGCCGCACCTACGCCGAGCTCGGCCCCCGAGTTCGACGGGTGGCCGGCATGCTCTCGGCCATCACCGACCCCGGCGACCGGGTTGCACTGTGGGCCAACAACAGTGACGCGTACCTCGAACTGTTTGTGGGCATTCCGTGCGCGAATCGAGCGATCGTGCCCCACAACACCCGCTGGGCCGAACCTGAACTGATCTACGCCACCGAAGACGCGGGCGCCCGAGTTCTGATCTGTGACCGCGACCCTGGCGCACTCGCCGACGTGGTCGAGACGGTTATCCGCCTCGACACCGGCGAATACGAGATCCTGCTCGCCGCAGCCACCGAGGAAGAACCCACCATCGCCCCCGCCACCCTGGCGGGGCTCTTCTACACCGGCGGCACCACTGGCGCGTCAAAGGGTGTCATGTTGACCCATTCGAATCTGATGGCCAACGCAGTGCACACCCAGCTGGCTCAACCGCTGCTCGAAGACGACCGGTACCTGACGATGGCGCCGATGTTCCACGCAGCGGGCGTGTACGCGGCCTTGGCTGTGATGTGGGTCGGCGCCGCAAATGTGATCTTGCCAGCGTTCACACCCGACGGATGCCTCGACCTGATCGAAGCCGAACGAGCGACGTGTGCAATCGCGGTGCCTTCGATGCTCGCCGCGATGATCGAGTCACAGGCAGCATCGCCGCGCGACACCTCGACGTTGCGGTGGCTGTCGCACGGAGCATCGCCGATCGCCCTTGAGCTGCTCAAACGCAGCGACGACCTCTTTGGGTGCGAGCTGATCCACCTCTATGGCGCGACCGAGCTGTCGCCCATCGCCACGATCTTTCGCCACGAAGACCGCTTCCTCGATGACCCGGCCCGAGCCAAGAGCTGTGGCAGTGTGCCGCCCGGCGTCTCGCTCGAGATTCGCGACGAGGCCGGCGCAACGTTGCCGACCGGCGAGGTCGGTGAGGTCACCGTGCAAGGTCCCAACGTGATGGTCGGCTACTGGAACAAGCCCGAACAGACCGCTGCGGCACTCACCGCCGACGGCTGGTACTCGACCGGCGACGTCGGCTTCGTCGATCACGAGGGCTACCTGTACCTGGTCGATCGCTCAAAGGACATGATCGTGTCGGGCGGCGAGAACGTGTACTGCACCGAGGTCGAAGACGCCCTCTATCGCCACGCCGGTGTGCTCGAAGCCACCGTGTTCGCCATTCCCGACAGCCAGTGGGGCGAGGCTGTGCACGCCGTCGTCGTGCCACGCGACGGTGCCGATCTCGACGAAGCCACCGTGATCGCCCACTGCCGCGACCACATTGGTGGCTACAAGGTGCCCAAGTCGGTCAGCTTCCAGACTGACCCGCTGCCCAAGTCGGGCCCTGGCAAGGTCCTCAAGCGCGAACTCCGCGCCCCGTTTTGGCAAGGCCAAGACCGCCAAATCAACTGAGTTTCTTTGCAATCGCGGTAGTCGCGATTGCGGCGATTCGTGGCTCAAAGCGCAGAAAACTGCAGTTTCAGCCACGACTTTGTGCGGGCGGGTCACTACAAACTGCTCAACAGAGCCTCTCGTGAAGGAAACTGTGACAGAGGCTGGCGTATCGTTCGCGCATGGCAGCTCGCATCATCGCCGGCCTCATCGTCATCGCCGCAGTCGCTGGTCTCGCTCTCGTGGCCCTTGGCGGCACCGCCGACACTGGTGTCGCTCGCCCAGTCGCTACCACCGCAGAACCCGCGGCGGCCGAAGCTGGCGAGGCGCCACTGGCACCAGTGGCGCCAGTGGCACCACTGGCGCAAGGCGCGCAAGCCGACGCTTCTGCTAGCAACGCAACGGTGATCCCGAGTGATGGCACCGCCGATAGCCCCGACGCCGCCCCAACAGCTACCAGCGAACCGGCTGGGCCTCCCCCGGGTATCGAGAACCTCGGACCCCGAATGGACCTCGTCGAAATTGATGGATGGCTCAACACTGACGCCACCTCGATCGACGAGTTCAACGGCAAGGTGATCCTCGTCGAAATGTGGACGTTCGGTTGTCACAACTGCAAGGCCCGTATCCCGTTCAACCAGAGTTACAACGAAGAGTTCGCCAATGAGAACTTTCAGATCATTGGCGTGCACGCACCCGAGTTCAGTTACGAGGCCGAGGTGCCGAACATCATCGAGGCCGCCGAGCGGCTCGGCGTGACCTGGCCCATCGCACTCGATACCGAAAAGAAGAACTTCCGTGCCTGGCAGCCCGGCACTACCAACTTCTGGCCGCGTACGATGGTGATCGACCAAAACGGTGACATCCGCTATGACCACATCGGTGAAGGCCGCTACGAAGAGCTGCGAACGGCGATCCGCTGGCTGCTTGACAACCCACCACCACCCGAAACCGCTTCGTAGGTCAGCCCGTGTCCGTGCTCGCCGAAGGCATCGAGAGCATCACGTTGGCGTGCAGCCTGGTGTTGTTGATCCCGGCCCTGGGCATCGTCATGCTTGGGCGTCGCCGCAGCTGGCTCGTGCCGATCTGGATCCTGTCAGTCGCACTCATGTCGTGGTTGCGATTCGTCGGCTGGTGGGGCATCGAAGCTTCAGGCTTTTGGCACATCGTGTCGGGGTTGGCGCTCGTTGGGCTCGTCGCCGTGGCGTCGAAGCGAGATGATCTGGTCTCAGACGTCGGGGCGACCGTGTTGGCCGGTCTGGTCGCGACCTGGACTTGGGTGCCCTGTGTCGGCCGAGAGCTCGGCGACATTCTGAACAACGCGCGCGATGATCCTTGGGCTGAACTCGGCCCGACCGTGCTCTACACGGTAGGACTGTTCGTGCCGCTGATCTTGCTCGCAGCACTCGGCGTCGCATTGCCTGAAGTCAGCGCGCGGGCTGAACGGGTGTCGGTGCGTCGCGTCGGCCTCGGCATCATCGCGTTGGTAGGCGGCCTGGTCATGGTCACCCTCTTCGACGACCTCGCCGGCGAACTCGCCCGCCGCAGCTCACCGCTCGCCTAGCTGACCCGCCCGCAACGTTGGATCGAAAACGCCACTCCGCAGAGCGGCCAGAGCCGAATTCGCAAGAGTTCGGCGAAGCTGCGATTGCGAAGGATGCAGTCCGCAGAGCGGCCAGAGCCGAATTCGCAAGAGTTCGGCGAAGCTGCGATTGCGAAGGATGCAGTGGCCGAGCTGCAGATCTTCCATCTCCCCCTGCAACTGGGAGATCTGCAGCCCGACGATCATGTCCCGCCTTCGGACAAAATCGTGACCCAACTGTGTCAAGGGCCACAGGCAGTACAGCCTGCGAAATGGGCTGCGTCAAGGGGTGATTTTGAGCGAATCTTGCGAGCGCAAATAACGTCACCCAATTTGGTCAAAACCGTAGGGTCAATCGACGGGTAATGGCTTTGCAAGACCTTCGACGACCTCAGCGCGAGGGTGCCCGGCGAGCGTGGCTGGCGGCACCAACAGCTTGCGATCACGGGAACCGCCGCCGATAATCAGCTGGTCGCGCTGCATGACGGCGGCGTCGATCCAGAGGTCGAGCGGCTGGGTCGTGCCAAACGGCGTGACCCCACCAATCTGCATGCCGGTCAGCTCGATGGTCTGGTCAGCCGATGCGAAGCTGCACTTGCGCACACCGAGCTTCTTGCGTACCACCTTGTTGACATCGAGACGGTGCGTGGCCAGCACGAGGCACAGAGCGAACACCGGTGGGTCGACCTTGCCAGCGACCACGATCGCGTTCGCACTGTCTTGCGGAGCGAACCCGTATGCCTCACAAAAGGCTGCGGTATCCGCGAGGTCGGGATCGCAATCGACGAGTTCGTAGCCAAGCCCGAGTTCTTCGAGCTGTTCAATCACCAGGTCAGTCACCTGAGCGACTCTAGAGCGGGCCACACTGGGGCGGTGACGTTCGCCGAGTTCACCGATCCTTACGATGGCACCACCTGGAACATTGACGTCGACTTCATCGCGTCGAACTGGACCTGCATCTGGGACCGCGGCTGCGAGGGCATTCTGCGAGACCCGACGCCCGAGTTGCAGCAGGGCTGTTGTTCAGTTGGCGCTCAAATGATCGACGACGACGAGGCGATGCGCATCGGCGGCCTAGGGCTGTCGCTCGACCCCGCGCACTTTCAGTTCCACGAGGTCGCCGACGCCAAAGGTGTGTTCAGCGACGAAACCCGCACGAACACCCGCGTCGTCGACGGCGCGTGCATCTTCTTGAATCGCCCAGGCTTCGCAGGCGGCGAAGGCTGCGCTCTGCATCTTGGTGCGGTCAAAGACGACGAGAACCCGATCGAGTACAAGCCGACGATCTGTTGGCAGGCACCGCTCAAGGTCGACCAGAACCCCGATGGGTCAAAGACGCTCCGCCCTTGGGTGCGCGACGACTGGGACGGCGGAAGCGAAGACATGGCTTGGTGCTGCCCCGAGCGGGACCCGGGCCCGGGTCGAGCGACGGCCTATGTCGGCGACCGGCCGGTCGCCGAGTCATTGCACGCTGAGCTACGAGGCATTGTCGGCCCCGAGATCGCGGTTGAGCTGCGCGAGCGGTTCAGCTAGACCGCTCGATCGCAGATGTTCCCGCGCAAACATCTGCGCTGGTGACATCGGCGACCCCGTAGGCGTCATACCCGGCGATGGCCAGGCCCGCAGCGTGGCGGGCTTCGTTCAAGATGCGGTGATTGGCACACTCGACGCTCAGCGCCCCACCTGACGATCGTCGACGTCTAGGCCGCCACTAGCGCAAACCCGAGCTGCGGATGCGGGTCGGGTCTGACGACTCGCCGATCACCGCGACCATCCATGCGAGCGCTATGCCCAACACGATGGCCAGCGCGAGGGTGGCACCGCCCAAGCCGAACATCGAGGCGACCGTGCCCACGATGAACGGGCCGACGATTCGACCGACTCCCTGCATCACACCCATGCCAGCCAAGAACGGGCCAGCCGAGTCGGCCGGGGCCAGATCGCTGCCCAGCGTCATCATCGTGCCCGAGCCGATCCCGTTGCCCACGCCCATGATGACGGCCGCGATGATCACGCCGGTCGACGCGCCGGCCGAGGCCAAGATCACCAAGCCGATGATCAACAGACTGAACGCGGGCACTATCGCGTAGAGCCGTCCGAAGCGATCCATGACCCATCCGGCGATCGGAAACAACGCGAGATCGGCAGCGGTGCTCACCGTAATCAGTGCACCAACTTGGGTCGCCGTCAGACCAAGGTCATCGGCGATCAGCGGCAACACGATGAAGCGGCCTTCGCGCGCTGCCATCACCAGCACAATCACCGGCGAACATAGGGCGAGTCGACGCCAGTGGCGCTTGACCCCGTCGACCATTCCGGCACCCTTGCGCGACCGCTCGGCAGATTCGACCTCGGCGAGCACCACGAGCCCGGTGCGCTCTGACCACCACGCTGGACCGAAGCCGATTGCCGCAGTCAACGCCGCCACCACAAAGGTCATGGTGAAGCCAATCACGTCGGCCAGCAGCCCGCCGACGGCTGGACCGAACAAAAACGCGACGCGGTACGAGCCGCCAATGAACGAGATAGCCCGGCCCCGCTGCCCTGTCGCGATGCGGCGAGTAACGAACGTCTGCCCTGTCAATCTCACTGCCGACGAAGCGACGCCAGCGAGGATTCGCATGCCGAGAAGCACGATGACCACGTCAGTGATGCCGAGGGGCGCGGTCGCAAGGACCAACAGCGCGAACGCCCCAAATAGCGTGACCCGTTCGCCCCACCTGCCGAGCGCCTCGCCGACGGGCACGCTTCCGACCGACGTGCCGATGCCGGCCCCGGCCAGCACCAGCGAGATGGAGCCGACCGACAGGCCGAGGTCCGCGAGGTACAACGGCAGCACTGGAATCAACATGGCGCCGCCCATAGCGCCAATGATGATCGGCAAGTAGACCGGCACGATCAGCTTGCGCAGGGTCGACGCCGTAGTGCGCTCAAGAGTGTCGGCGGGCATCTAGCGAGGGCCGGTATAGCGGGCACGCGGCCGGAAGCGCCCCGCCTGCTCGCCGTACTCTTCGGTGGCATGCGCCAGCCACCCCGCGGTGCGCGCCACCGCAAAGATCACTTCGCCGGCGTCAGGCTTCATGCCCGACAGCCAGGTCAACGCACCAAGCGCCAGATCGACGTTGGGGATCGCACTGCGGCGCTCGGCCACAACGTCGCGCACTCGATAGACGTGGCGCAGCCGAGGATCATCGGCCCACGCTGACACGACTACCGCCATCAGCGCGTGATAGCGGGGGTCTTGGCGGGCGTAGACGGTGTGGCCAAAGCCAGGCAGGCGACCCTGGATGCGTAACACGTCGGCCACCGCACCAGTCGCATCATCGTTCTTCGCAGCCTGGGCGATCAGCTCGTGCACCCCGGCACTCGCGGCACCGTGCAGCTGGCCGCCGAGCACGCCTAGCCCGGCCGACACGACCGAGTAAGGATCGGCTCGCACCGACGCCGCGATGCGCGCCGCGAACGTCGAGGCCGCAAGGCCGTGATCAACGAGCAGCGCTAGTGCAACATCGAGCGTGCGCCATTCGGCCTGGTTGCCCCGCCGAGCCGTGAGCCGCCGCCACAGTGCTCGTGCGATCGTGGCATCGCTTCCGTCGCGTTGAGTGGCCAGCCCGTGCACCATGGCGGTGATGATGCGCCGCCCGACAGCGCGAACTGCTGCCGGGCTCAGGTCATGGCGCAGCGCATCGTTTGAAGACGCTTCGGCAACCAATGCGCGCAGCGCGTCGATGCCGTCCAGGGCATCGGCACAACCCGTGGTCGAGCCTTCGGCGGCTGGCCAAGGCTCGCCCTCAGGCGAGTCCCACAGGCACTCAACGAGATCGACAAAGCCATTCGGCGTTGCAATCAGATCGACGACCGACTGGCCTCGAATCAACAAGCCGTCGTCGTCGACGCGGGTCAGCCCAGTCGCGATGACGGCTCGCAGCTCGCCCTCGGTGCGATCGACTCGACCGAGCTTGAGTGCATCGATCTCGGCCGGGTCAAACAGGCTTGTGCGGCCATCGGTCGACACCGTTCGATGCAACACGCCCCGACTCACGTAGGCATAGATGGTCTGGCGTTTAACGCCGAGTCGAGCCGCAGCCTCGGCTGCACTCACCAGCTCGGTCACGTACGACTCTTCACTTGCCACAGACCTTAAGGCCTCGATCGCTGGCTGCGCCACTCTGGCGGTCATCGCCTCCGAAGATCAGGCCCCACAGTGGTGGATGTACTCAATGTTGACTTGATCAATGTTGACGACATCAATCTTGTGATGCTGCTGCTCAAGCCTCATGGTTGAGCCATGACTTCCTCTGAACTGCTCGTTGCACCCCCAGGTCTCAAAGGTCTCATCGTCGCCGACACCGAAATCGGCAGCGTGCGTGGTGACGAAGGGTTCTTCCACTACCGCAGGTACGACGCCGTCGAGATCGCCCGGCACCAAACATTTGAAGCCGCCGCCGCGTTGCTGCTCGACGGCGAGCTTCCGGACCAACAAGGCGAAGGCACCTTTCGGTCTGAACTCGCATCGCAACGATCGCTCAGCCCCCGAGAGGCCGACGCACTCACGGCACTCGCGCCTGCGATCAGCAGCCCACTTGGCGGGCTACGAGCAGCTTTGTCGGTCGTGGTTGACGACACACCCTCACTTGATCTCACAGCGGAACAACGGCGCGAACGGGTACTGCGCGTCGTCGGCGCAACTCCCACAATCCTGGCGGGGCTGTACCGCCTGTCGCTCGGGCAACCGCTGCTGAGCGCAGACCCGGGCCTCGGCCATGCCGCCGACTTCGTGCGTATGGTGTCGGGTTCAACACCCACGCCTAGGTTGGCCCGGGCAGTCGAGACCTACCTGCTGCTAACCGCCGACCACGGGTTCAACGCATCGACCTTTACGAGCAGGGTCGTGACAAGTACCGGCGCTGGAATCGGCAGCGCGTTTGGGGCTGCGGTAGGGGCTCTCTCAGGGCCGCTGCACGGCGGTGCGCCCAGTCGGGTGCTCGACATGATCGAGGCGATCGACGAACCCGCGAACACCGAGAACTTTGCGCGCACCGAACTCGAAGCTGGCCGCAAGTTGATGGGCTTCGGCCACGCCGTGTACCGAGCCGACGATCCGCGGTCGCTGCTGTTGCGCGAAGTAGCGGTTGGGCTCGGCGGCGAACTTGTTGAACGCGCGCTCGAGATCGAACAGCGCATGCTTGGCTTCTTGGCGGCGTACAAGCCCGGCGCCACCATCGTGACCAATGTCGAGTTCTACGCGGCCGTAGTGCTGCATCTGGCGGGCATACCCCAAGAGATGTTCACACCTGCGTTCACCACGAGCCGGGTCGTGGGCTGGGGCGCGCACATCCTCGAACAAGCCGCCAACAACAAAATCATGCGCCCCAAGGCCCGCTACGTGGGCCCCGAGATCACGGGCACCTAGCTGAACGTGACCGCCGTGCCACTGCGCGAATTTCCGAAGCAAGCGTGGCCGTCACTTGGGTCGAGTGTCGTCAAGATCATGTCCGCAACTTAGTCAGCCTTGTATTCGGGTTCTCCTCCGCCGCGCACTCGGGCCAAGCCCCCGTCGATCGCGATCGTCTCACCGGTCACGTAGCTCGATAGGTCTGAAGCGAGAAACAAAACCACATCGGCAATGTCTTCGGAAGCGCCCCATCGACGCAGCGAGATACTGGCCGCCATCTCTTCGATCAGACCTGGCACGGTCTCGCGCGACTCTTTCCAGATGTCGGTCGTGATGAGCCCAGGCGCCACCGAGTTGACCCGAACCCCATGGCGCCCCCAGTCGGCGGCAAGCGCCCGGGTCATGGCATCAACAGCACCCTTGGTGCCCGAGTACGCGACTCGCCCGAGTGGACCGATTAGCCCTGCAACCGACGACACGTTGATCACCGATGCGCCGCCACGATCGATGAAAGTGTCGCCGAACCCGAGCGTCAGCATCAGCAAGCCGCGCACGTTGATGTTGAACACGGCGTTGAAGTCGTCTTCGGTCAGCTGGTCGGGCGTTCGACGCATCGCAATGCCCGCGTTGTTCACCAAGATGTCGACCCCGCCGACGTCTGCGACCACCCGTTCGGCGAGCCCGGTGCCTGCCTCCGGTAGCCCCAGGTCCGCCGCGTACAGCCCGGGGTCGTTGGTGAGGTTCTTGGCGACCGCCGCGATGTCAGCTTCATTGCGACTGTTCAACAACACGCGGGCGCCGGCCTCGTCGAGTCGTGCGGCGATAGCGGCACCGATGCCCCGGCTCGCGCCGGTCACGAGCGCCGTCTTTCCAGAAAGATCGATCATGGCGTCGAGTCTTGCAGGCAGGCTTCTCTATGGTGGTTTCGTGCGTCGTGAAATAAACGCCATCACGCTGGTCGTGACCGACATGGCTGCGTCAGTCGCGTTCTATACCACACTCGGATTCGAGACGGTCTACGGCGGGCCCGACGAGCGGTTCACATCGCTGTCAATCGGCACCAGCCCTGCGACCAACTTCGTCAACCTGCAGCTGACCGGCCAGCCACCCGGGACTGGCTGGGGCCGCGTGATCTTCCACGTCGACTCTCCCGACGACGTGCATGCGACCGCGCTCGCTAACGGTTACCCGGCGTCGACCGAGCCTGCCGACGCGCCATGGGGCGAGCGATACTTCCACATCTATGACCCCGACGGCCACGAACTCAGCTTCGCGCGCAGGCTCTGAGCTTCG
>Ga0114956_1003211_pt1 | contig 12665 bp, 12 predicted proteins | sample MaitaG_FD_87304 | JGI IMG/M metagenome (GOLD analysis project Ga0114956, IMG submission 87304) | Marine algal microbial communities from Maine, USA - Maine_Asex2 metaG | ecosystem: Host-associated > Algae > Red algae > Unclassified | place: Maine, USA | collected 2015-01-05 | reverse complement strand
CTATTGGCCGTTGAGGCGATTGCACTTCATGATGATATTCAACCCCTGGTAGCTGAGTTAGAAAAAGTATTACAGCTCTTGTCCAACCGCGATGCTATCTGGTTCGATGAGGAACACATCAAGTCGATATTACTCACTCTGCTCTACCAGTCCTCGGTTTACTTTATCCAGAGTGAACGGGAAATGAGTCGGAGATATCCTGATGTCATGCTATTAGAACGTAGTCCTTATGAGGTCAACCACCAACATCTCATCGAGTTAAAATACACAAAAAAAGGCGCTAAGGAAGCAGGTTGGGTAGCAAAACGGAAAGAAGGTATTGATCAAGTGCAGGAGTATTTACAGCTGCCCACGGTTGCGGAGCTACCAAAGCTAAGCGCATGGGTATTGGTTACTGATGGTGAACGGGTTGAGGTGTTGAAACAGCAGTAAGCACCTCTAAAGTGACTCCACCAAAGCACTAACCGCTCGCTCCGAGCGGATAAGCCTAATTTTAGCGCTTTATTTTTCAGCCAAAAAAATTAAAAAACGACCAACTCCCAACATTTTCAATTAGTTATAGTCATCAACGGGTGTTTTTTATACGCTAATATTTATACAAATTGTTTATTTTTTCTGTAGAATATATGGCCTAAAAGTAATCCTGAGTGACTAATTTTTAACCGATAGAGAATGTAGATATTGACTAAGCTTAGTCACAATCAAACAACGCTCCCCTCTCTTCAAACGCTTCTCTACAATCTTGTGGAGCAGAGTGGCGATAATGGAGCGGAAATTCTAAGCATTGTCGAACATTATATACATCACTGCTGCCGCAACTATTACAGTATCACCGATAGCGAACAACAGGACATTGCTCAGGAAGCCTCAATTAAATTACTAATTAACTACGAAGAACTGAAACATACTATTTCCAAGCGTTGGATTTATGTGATGGTTAAGAACCTATGTCTTGACGCCCTCAGAAAACAACGAGGCAGTAATCAGCTTAGCAGCCTAGGTCAAGATCAAGATACTGAAAACTACTCCTCTTTAGATCCAGAAGATTTTAAACCACAAGATCAATTTGATAACCATGAATGCCTGGACAATGTATTTGCCTATATTGGAGCTCAGCCTACCGGCCAAGAAGATCTCACTATTTATTCGCATTTCGTCTATGGTGCAAGTCGAGCAGATATTGCCCACATTACAGGACGAACAGTGAATGCGGTAACTAAGCGTGTATCGATACTTCGCACCCGTCTAAAAAAGCTACGCAGTGAACTTTGCTAAGAATGAAAAGGTATAACTAATGAGTGAAAACGATTCCAAGCAAACTCTGATGCCACGTGATGACGATGAGCAATGGCAAAAAGTACTGCGTGGTGAAATCGAAATGAACCCTGATAACAGAACGCATCGTGAAGCAAAAGAAATTCGTCAGTACTTGCTAAGTACAGAAATACAGGATGCAGTAGAATCCACACCAGACTCACATGCTCTTGCTATTGTTTCCCCTGAAGAAGCAAAGGTAAAATATCAATATGCCAGCGAAGAAATTCACAGACGTGCAAAAACAGGACTGCCTAGCTGGGTCAGCTATGGATTAATAGCATTATTTGGGATTATGGCTGGCTTAACCGCTTTCTTTGCTGCTCATTATTTCACCAACACTAATGTCACCAATACTCCAGCACCGCCAGTAAATAGTAATCGGGTTGATACGCAAAACTTTGGTGATCAATACAATGTACTAAAAAATGGTCAAACAGGCGGCCTCCCCAATTTATTACCGATACCTTCCGGTGTATTAATAATGGGCTGCACTGCCAACTGGGATGATATTGCCGGTGGCTGTCGTGATAGCGAATATCCTGCACATGCCGTTAATATTAAAGCCTTTGAAATCGCTCAAAATGAGGTCACCGTCTCTCAATTTGGCCGCTTTGTCGAGGAGAGTAACTATAAAACGGTCGCTGAAAAACGGGGCTGCGTCATTGCCGATACAAAGTCGCCATCTCCCCGCTGGATAATGGATAAAGCAGCTAATTGGCAATCCCCCGGCTTTAAACAAGAGGATTCACACCCCGTCGTCTGTATAGCCCGGATGGATGCACTAGCTTACATTAGCTGGCTCAATAAGATAACAGGTAAGCAATATCGCCTACCGACGGAAGCAGAGTGGGAGTATGCCGCCCGCGCAGGTACTGCTACGCCATACTTTTGGGGGAATAAGGCCGACCATAACCGAGCAAACTTTAAAGGGACGGGTGGCCTCGACACTTGGGAAAACACCTCTCCTATCGGTATGTTCCCTGCAAACAACTTCAACATACAAGACATGTCTGGCAATGCTTGGGAGTGGGTTTCTGATTGTTGGCATGACAACTACGTATCCGCACCAAGTGACGGCTCATCCTGGGATACTAACTGTCATGGCAATGACTTTATCCCACGACGTGGCGGAGCCTGGGATGCTCCTCCGATTAGTATCCGCTCATCTTACAGGAGCCATGCCGGAGAAATCGACCGGAGCCAAAGCTATGGATTTAGAGTGGCTCATGATATTAAACCAACGACCAACCCAAAATAACAACGTAAAAAAACCTCTTCTAAAGCAGTATTCAGAAGAGGCCAAAATCGTAGTCAGTAGGGTAACTACGACCTATCCCCCTGTGGAGTCAGAAGCAACAAATGCGACATCAAGCATAATCTGTCCTGCAATATCATCGGTATTATTACCCGTAATTTTAATTTTAGCGCCCACCTGAATAACCGCTGTTCCCATCGAAGAGAGTATGCCTTCAGCACCTGAATACGCAGAGTTAAGCAGCGTGCCGCCAATTCCTTGCAGCGTTACATTACTGACTGCAGAAGGCTGCGAAATCACACTAACCCTAAACTTACAGTCAGGTGAGCCAGTGATAGAGAGTCTGGCCGCCTGAAATTGATCGCCGAACCCGCTGGTATTTTTACTACCAATCATATAATTCTGTGGGATTTGACGAACTCCGTTTGCGGCAACTTCGACATAAGTCTCTTCACCTTGATCTGGGGAAACAACCTTGCCTAAGGACAATGGGTGGTCAAGCGATACGTTGATGTTCGCATCGCCACCTGAAGCTACTGAACAGGCAGCAAACACATCACTTATGCTAAAAATTGCAATCACCAATGCTTGGTTGAGCAATGTCTTTTTTAGGACTTTCATAATCGAGCTTCCTTATTTATTACCGGCGGAGGATAAAGTTTTGGTTTGCGATAAGATCGTCTTTCGCGGTAATGGTTAGTTTGATAGTTTGTTTCACTGAAGCTGCCAAGCGCTTCAGCTGTTCGGGGTTTATCCTCAACTCTGTTGCACCAATCGGCACATTGGGCAGCGAATAAAACCCATCGAATGAGGTAAGCACGCTTGCAACAACACTGGGCTTGTTATTGTTAGGATTTATTTGAACCGCCTGAATCTCCAGATTGCCTAGAGGGATTTCTTTGCTTTGATTGCTTCGAAGCAAACTCACAGAGCCTTCGACATCGGCTGTCTTGACTATCGGCAGCGGGATCTCTGAGACAACGCCGGGTCGGTTCAATACAGAAAGGCCGCTATTGGCTGGAGACAATCCAGCCTGAGGCATGCTGCCCGAATCCAGGTAAAGATCCGTCCAATCACCATAGAAACTAGTGGTAATAAGTGCCTCTCCATTGCTGTCAGTTTTAGCTTGAGTCGTGTTGTAACCTCCGATATTCACATCAGCAACGGGTGTTTCACCAATATCGAAAACACCATCCCTGTCGGCATCAATAAATGCTTTAACGCGAGAAGCGCCCAGAGTGGTACTCTTATTAAGCAGTCGAGTACCCCTTCGCTTAGAATCAGTAAAAGTACCAAAAGAAACCGTCAATAGAAGGGATTTGTCATCTGGATTGTTAGCATAGCTGTTATGCGTCGCCAAGAGGCCAACAGTAGCAAACTTAAACTGTTTACTAATGCCTGCTGTTATTGATTCCAACTCATTTCCCGCAAGATAGTCTCTTTTATAAGCAACAGTAGCCTGATAGTTATTCTTGAGCGGGTAGCTAAGCCCTGCCCTCAACTGCCGCAGCTCTCTTTCTGGCTGTAGCTCATAGTCTGCGCCAAGTCGCAGATTTAGTTTCCCAAACCTTGTATTAAGCAGTGACTGACCCGTCAGCGTACTTTCATTGCCTATTGAAAAATCCGAATAGCTCAAAGTATTGGCTAACATCGTGCCTTTTAATTGACCACTAAACGTCAATCCTAGCTGCCTGTTCCATTCATCATTAGTATATTTTGTCAGCGTTGCTCTAGCGCCAACACTAAAATAGCCTTTTTTGACCTGCAATGCCCTTATATCGGCATTCAGCTGTAATGTGGACGCCACTTTTTGTCCTGTACTCTCATCCACACTTCTATTACTGGAAAAGTCTTCGTTGTATTGAGAATACTTCGCGGAATAATCGACAATCTTTTTCTTGCCAGATGCGCCCACAGACCAAGCAAGACCGCCCTGATAATCAGTGACAATATCCAGACTGCCAATAACGCCAGCGTACTGGGTGCTAGCGCCAATAAAACCATACTGCATTATTTTATTGGTGGATGTAATTGGAAGTCTGGCAATACCAAGGCTGGCAGTCAGTGCACTACTCACTCCATAACTCAACCGCGCAGAAGCCGCAACCGAGTCCTGATTACTTGAAGAGCCAACATCAAATACCGTTCTCTCGGGCTGAGACAGACCAATATCGTAATTGATTTCGCCTTTCTTTAGCTGGCTACCTCCAGCATAGTAACGTTTTATTTGCGTATCACGTTGGCCTTGTGGCCCATAAAATTCAACCCGAAACTCATTTTGGCCAGTGAACAATTCAAGATCTTTAAATTCATAACGAGACCCGGAACCCGTTTGCTGCGCATTGATCAATATATTATTTCGATAAAGCTCAATACTGTATCCGGTTTCTAGTAATCCCTCTAAAGTGACTTTCTCCTGATTTCCAACATATCCTGCTGGACGCCTGGCAAGGCGTATCCCTCTACCACCGAGACTCCCTGAAACCAGCGGTAGACCACTACCAGAAATATCACCGAACTCTATACTCGTGGCATTAAGAGCACCTAGCAGCCCACCTCGCGGGTTGTGTCGTGACAGGGTAAACCGTGCATCCGTAACTTCATCTTGATCACCCAGTAAAGCCAGGCTACCCGACATATAAGCCAGATCGCCATAAGCACGCAGCGAAAAGTTTCCATTCGCTCCAATATCCTTAGAATCATTGTAACCCACACCAAAATTGACGCTTACCGAAGGCACGCTAAATGCTTTATATGGCGTCTTATGCTCAGGGTTTCGCGCATAAACTTCGTACACTGATCCAAACTTACGTTTTTTTCTTTCGATACGCTCATCAACAGCAATGGATTCCTTTGGCGTGACAGTCACCTCCAACGCTCTCAAATTACTGTCGATGGTCAATGGAAACCACTGTGCCAATAACTTAGTGGGGATGTAAATTTCACCATCGACCACTTTGAATTGGGATGGCACAAGCTTAAACACCTTGCCATTAGCATTGACCACACCAGTCTCAAGATTCATTGAGAAACGGCGGTTCTCGCGAATAAACCAACCCGCAGCTGTTTTCAGGCTGGCATCCACCTTAATTGGGAATTCGACCAAAAACATGAACTGCTCAAACGGTAACGCTATATCTCCATTAATCACCTGAGCCAACATCCCGTCGCTGAGAGGGATTTGCTTTCGAAGCAATACCGCGACAATGAGTTCCTTGTTATTATTTTGTGCCGAGAAGTCTTTTACTTTGCCGGAAGTTAGCTTATTTTCAGAATCCCCCGCAGCATGAACCAAACTTAACGGTGCAATCGCCGGTAAACAGGCGAGTCCTACTATAAATACACGCACAACAACCTCCTTGAAATAGATTTAAACCGTTTGAGAAAGCTCAGGGCACTTTTCTTTGAGCGATGACTTCACCGGTATCATGATCTCTAAGCACAACAAAATAAGGCTGGTTGGAGGGCTTGTTAACGCTAACCTTTATTTGACGATTTCTGTTGGGAACAGGCACGGCGACGCCTTTGGCAAAACCAATCTTGTTCCTGCCTATGCTGCGCCCGGCATATACCTCAACATTGGCATACAGTGACTTATTACCCGCACGCGCCAGCATTATATTTAGACCCGAACGCGTTCTATGAACTGAGCCAAGCGCACCTTTTACAGACGTTATTCCTCTGCGGATCATTAAGGGGATTGCAACGGCCTGGCCTAATCCCATTGATGTTCGCAGCGCATTATTCCCCACTTCTTTGACCGATGTTTTCACATTGGGGTAACTGTGCCAGAGATACATGAACCCGTAACTCACCATTGGGAATGCTTTTAGCATTTTTCAAAAGCACCCTGACATTTTGTGACTCACCAGGCGCTAGCCTTACCTGACTTGGGCTGAAACGAACAAATGGGCGGGCACTGGGGAACCCTCTTGGAAGGGTTGCCAGAGGCTTTACAGTACCATCAGCAGCATACATAAAATCTAACATAGATACGCGAAACGTCGCCGCCTGATCGCCGCGATTAGTCAGCTGTAAGGTTGCTGTGCGGTCTTTATCCTGAAGGATTAGTCGTTGAGGTGAAAAGGACAACGATGCGGCAGCATTCGCTATATTCTGTAAACTAAAACAGGCAAAACAAACCGTTACCATCAACAGGGTCTTAACAGTGTTTGCCATCGTCATTATTGAGTTCATTTTGTTTACCTTAGTATTGAATTATTGAGGGTTGGGGGCAGCCAGCTCACCTGAATGGCAAACTGGCCTTAACACTACGATGTAAAGTTAATGGTAAACAACCGCAACCACACCCTCTCCCAGAGAGCTATTAGTTGCATAACTAAACGCACTACCATTAGCCGCAGGGGTAATCGTCACGGTCGCGCCGCAATAAAGACCCGTTGTACCAATTTGACCAGCACCAGACGTGTCAGAGTTACAGTCAATGACAGACTGTTGGAATGGAGAACTGAAGCCTGGAGGCGTTAACATACTCGCTGTATAGTGATAACCATTTTGTCCTGTGACATTCAACATGGCACACGTTCCGGTCGAGTTACCAAGATTGTTAGTCAGGTTTTGTGAACTCGGGTTTGGAGCAGTGGCACTCTTAGTACCAGCGGCATAAGGGTTTGAATTACCACCGTATGTTACCGATGAGGTACCATCTGAATTACAAGTTAGAGTAACTACAGCGTTAGCTTCTCCAGATTCTGGTGAGGCAACATCAGGCAGAGTCACACCGCCGTTTGTCAATGTGACGCCTAGAGCTGCAATCATTCTGCCACTCAAAGGCACTTCAACTGTCGCATTGTTGTCGGCTTGTACCACTGAAGTAGCTAATAGAATAGCGAGTGGTGCTAAAATAATTTTCTTCATGAATCTATCTCCTAAATTTAATAAAAAATCCGCTTTGGCTGCCTCATAAATTTCGACTTTGGCCGAGCGGAAGACGATGATTAAAACCCGATAAATAGTGTTTAATTACTATTAAATGATCTTTTATTAATCATCTGAGGTGAACTTTAATGGTATTAGATGGGTATTTACATCGGTCAAAGGTTGCACTCCTTACACCTAAATACGTAAAAAACTACAAATAACCAATAAAACCCCACATGCTCACACCCATGTCTTGAAGTAGGAGAGCCCCCATGGGGAAAAAATGGAGGTTTCGTAACGACCTACACTTTCTTCCAGAGCAGTCTCGTGCCTCTGCTATTTTTTTTAAGCCTAGTAAGGTTTTTTTCTGGCTCACGTACCTTCTATTAACCTTACATAGAGAGAGCTGATGAATATTCTTATTGCAAACAAGAGTCGGTTAACCGGAGAAGGGATTGGCTTGATAATCAACTCTCAGTTTGATCGAGCCAAAATTATAGTTACCGATAATGCTAATGACTTGCTAAAAAAAGTTAGCAAAAACTCCAAGCAACTTTGGAGTGTAATTTTAATTGACTCTGAGCTGTCACAGTTAGTAACACCAAAACAGCTGCGGAGACACTCGCCCACCACAAAAGTCTGCCTTATAAGCACTCAAGAAAGTCCCTATATAAGCGCAAAGTGCTTACGGGAAGGGTTCAATGGTTTATTGCCAATATCCTCAACCGCTAACGAAGTAGCCCATATAATGACTGTCCTGCTATCAGGTCAAAACTACTTCCCAGCAACTAGCAACGTGCCTGTTGAAAGCTTTATGGGCAGTAACAGCCGAAACAACCTTATTACTTATCGGCAACAGGAGATTTTGTCGTTAGTAGCGCTAGGATTTAATAACAAAGAGATTGCTAACCAGTACGACCTGGCAGAATCTACCGTGAAACGTCATCTGAGCAACATTTATAAAAAACTAGGTGTAAGTAACCGGTTAGAAGCCATCAAATCTGGGGCTGAATCAAAACTGTTGCTAAAATGATCTCAACTTGCCGTCCCGGACTTTTCTCATGTGACCGGTAAGGTTTTATTTCTTCGTACGTATATTTCAGAACAAATAGAAACAAAAGAATTATACGAGAGAGAGAGAAATGAATATTTTTATAGCTAGTTGCGGCAAGTCAGCTACGGCAATTACTTGCCGTGAGCAGGAAATTGTATCTTTTATTGCAAGAGGTTCAAGGAATCAAGAAGTTGCCAATCACTTTGGTCTGTCAGAATCGACTATAAAACAACACTTGCGTAATATTTTTAAAAAACTTGGTGCGCGAAATAGAGTTGAGGCAGTAAGAATAGCCTCAGAACGTGGGCTATTACTCAACTGACCTTACTTCAGCGTAGCCGCAATAACCGCCACCAGCGTCATCCAAAACAGAAACCACTTCATTGTCTTTGACGACACATCAATCGCGATATTCACCCCTAACCATGCACCGACCATGCTGCCAGCCGCCAATAACAGACCCGGTAGCCACGCCACTTGGTCGTTGTAGATAAACAGTGCAAGAGCAACCGCCGTAAACGCAAGCGTACAGACGACTTTAAGTGCATTAGTCGAAACGATATCGTAACGCAATGAGCCCGCCAACGCGGCGATCAGAACGAAGCCAACGCCTGCCTGGACAAAACCACCGTAGAAACCAGCAACGAACAACGCCATCCAAGCACCAGGCGTTTCCCTCACATTTTTGACTGGTGTGCCTGCTTCAGGAATGACTACGGAAGGCTTGAACAACACCAACGCCGCCATACCCAGCATAGTGAGCAATAAGGCTGGTTTGAGCAGAGAAGGTGGGGCATAACTCGCCAGCACGCCGCCGAATAATCCGCCAATGAGCGTTGGGACCAAAATCGCTTTGAGGTCACCCGTTGGCAGTTTCCCTTTGGCGTGAAACTGCTTTACACCAATCACCGATTGCATCATGACACCAACGCGATTGGTTGCATTCGCCACATCTGGCGGCATACCCGATATCATTAAGGCTGGAATAGTGAGATTTGATCCACCACCTGCAAGTGTATTGATTACACCCGCCACTAGCCCCAAAACCACCAGCAAAAAGCCGTAACCTATTGTCATCTCATCCATTTTTGCCCTGCTAATTTACTTTTCAGGGGGCGATATTAACGCATCAATGCGTTAACTTCTCATTCAATTGAGTAAGACTCTCTACAATAGTCGTCGGCTCTACACCCCAAGGATCAAAAACGGTTGACTTGCTCCGTTGCACCCAAGCCGCCTGCATGCCAACAGTCACTGCACCGATAACATCAAACGGATTACTGGATACTAACCAAGTATCATCCACCGAAGCACCGCCCACTTTCACCATGTGCTCGTATATCGTAGGGTTCGGCTTAAAACTCTGAAGCGGGTCAACACTGACCACGCCATCGAATAATTCCCGGATACCGGCATGAGCAAGCAAACCTTCAACCGCATCTGCCGTTCCGTTTGAGAACCCATACATTTTGTGACCGGCAGCCTTAAGTGTCGTCAATGACTCAAGCACATCATCAAACGTGGGTAGCACGCGGTACTCGGCTAATAGTGAAGCTTTCTCCTCTTCACTTAGGTTAGTCTTTAAGAATTGATCCGTGTAATCCAATGCCTGGCTGGTGCAGATGCCAAAGTGCTGGTAACTCCCCATCAAACCTCGACGAAATGAATACTCCAACTGCTTATCCCGCCAAACGTTCGAGAAGTTTTGTGCTTCGTCTCCGATAAACGCCTGCAATCGAGTGACAACACCGTGGGTATTGATCAGCGTACCGTAAATATCAAATGCCAGAACTTTAATCATATTGCTCTCCTCTTACTCTCTTTCAAAATCAACGTTTATGGGATTGTTAACGCTAGCTTGTGCAGCCTTTAAGCTTCCTGCTAGATTTTTTCTCATCCAAACATGACATCCAAAACGATATCGATTTGTAGTTTGCCACAAAAATCATGCACCGAAGTCATCACTTAGCGCATGAAAGTTCTATTACATTGAATATGTCAGGGTCAATTGCCCTTAATCGTTGGATGTGATCGCATGGGTTACTCAGAAAACTATTCAAGGCTTGCTATGAACATCATTAATTACGGATATTTACCTGAAGTTTTATCTACCATGCTGATCGCTAGCAGCCTGTTTATAGGTACTGCCAACGCAGCAGAAAAAGAAGATACCCTTTTCGATTTCAGCACTGCCGAACAAATGGACTCTTGGCGCATCGTGAATGACGGGGTGATGGGAGGTCTTTCACAAAGCCAGATGCAACTCACTGGCAAAAACACGGCTATCTTTCAAGGCAATGTATCACTAGACAACTACGGCGGCTTTGCCTCGGTACGTGCAATACCAGCAGCTAATAAAACGGCTGGGCACACCGGTATTCGATTACGTGTGAGGGGTGACGGTCGAAATTACCAACTCAGGCTGCGTACCGATAACCGTTTTGACGGTGCTTCTTACCGCTCTGAGTTTTCAACACAACAAGGGGCGTGGACGGTAATAGATATGCCATTTGCAGAGATGGTTCCAACGTTTCGTGGACGCGTGTTGGCGGATTATCCAGCGGTTGATCCTTCACAGATCCAACAACTGGGCTTTCTGATTTCTAACAAAGTGGCTGAGCCGTTTCGCTTAGAAATAGATTGGATTAAAGCTTACTCCGAGTAATAAGCCACGACTTTGCAGACCATCAGCAAACAGAATTCTCATTAAAAAGGCTGCACATACGGCAGCCTTTACACCTCGCACCAATAGCTCACCTATCTAACGGTGAAGCTGCTTGGCATGCTCCAGTCAGATTCAGCCGAAGTGCTTTTTGAACGCACCTTCCAATTGCTAACTCCAGGCCTCAGATTGCGAACAACATACTTACACACGCCCGTTCGGCATAGATTTTTGGCCTTTATATATCTGCTACTTCTCTCTCTCCCAGCATTATCATAAGAGACCATGTATTTCTGGGCTCCCTGCACAGGAGCCCAGGTTAAGACCACTCTTTTTTTCTTAGTCTCTTCATCATCCTTTGGTGAGATAATTGTCGGTGCGTCAAGCTTGAAAATTTCGTCAACAAAATTAACTCTGACCATCAATACCGACAATTCATAATCAGGATCTGATGATGCAATGTGAAAGTCAGGGCTGTTTCTACCGCCACCTGCAAAGTCAACGAGATCAAATGTAGCGGTTCTGGTTTTTCCATCACCCTCTGTCGTTACAACTTCGCTATCAGCTCCATTCCTGGGAAACACTTGCAAATCCACGGCATGGTCATCTTTAAAAACCACTTTGACCTGTAAATTACAAGTGCCTCTGCACCGCTCCCACATTAATTTATTGTTGATATCTATATGCATTTCTTTGGCTTTTCGTGCATAAAGCTCGTAGCTCACTCCGCTTCTATTTTTACTCATAATCTGACCCCACTTCTTCTCAGAATCAGGCATATCCTTTCTCATTGTAGGATCCGCTTCAGTTTTGCTGACGACTGAAAGCCAACGGCCAAAATCACTCACCAATACATGGCCTAATGAATTAGCTTGATCCAGACAAGGCTCAGCTTTGATATTGTTTGCGTACTCTGTGGGATACAACAACGGGGTGTTGGTTCTGATTGTTTTCTCACCCAAGACGACGAAGGCATCAGGTGTATCTGCCCTAGTCTTTCCTAAGGTTTTTGACAAATAAGTGATAAATGATGCTGAATTGAACTTAGTTTGCAAAGCAGGATCGTCAGCACCCAAGAGGGAGGGGGTATACTCATGCTCGTATTTATCTTCAAGGCTTCTCAAATATTCATGACCGGGCTGATAAATAGACAGGTAGTTTTTACGCAGCTGTAAAGCGCGCATTGAACTCATGTAAAAGCGGTAAGGCTGATTGTGTGCTGGGCCAACTTCTTTAGTAATGAAGTCGACGTCACCATAAAATTCGTTTTCATCACCCCAGTAACGGCCTTGAATTTGATCAGCAAAGCGTTCATCAAATGTCATGGAGCAACTGCCATCATCATTACTGACACCCGGCGCCAGTTCTGAGACAAGATCAACACCATGAATATTACCTGTATACCTCATCCAGGCTTCAATCTGTCCTTCTCTGTTTCCCAATTCTTTTCTTTTAACATAACGATAAATGCTATCAATACTGTCTCTGTACTCAGG
>Ga0114956_1003203_pt1 | contig 12676 bp, 9 predicted proteins | sample MaitaG_FD_87304 | JGI IMG/M metagenome (GOLD analysis project Ga0114956, IMG submission 87304) | Marine algal microbial communities from Maine, USA - Maine_Asex2 metaG | ecosystem: Host-associated > Algae > Red algae > Unclassified | place: Maine, USA | collected 2015-01-05 | reverse complement strand
GGCGGTGTCATTCTGGCGGTGTCATTCTGGCGGTGTCATTCTGGCGGTGTCATTCTGGTAGGGCGTACTGCGAGAAGAACTCCCACGAAGTTGTCGAAGCGTTGATTCCTGTTGTGGTCTTGCCAAGACCAAGGGCTTCGGATAGAGCGACCGAGACGAGTGAACCTGGCCAGGTGTGGCCACCGTCGACGATTTCGTAGAACGTCATGTCGATGCCATCAGAACAGCCCTGATACTCGTAAGCCGTGACGTCATCGGCCACCGATGAGCTCACGGGCTCAGCTGCACAGCCAGCGGCCGCCGCGAACTCTTGAAACTCATCTGGAATCGCCACGAGGAACAGTTCGACCGTCTCACCGGGAGCGAGCGATGACTCTCCCCCGCCAGCGAACGGCACGACCTCATCGTCAGTTCCGTGAAAGCCGATATAGGGAACCGTTCGCGCGGGGTCGCAATCATCGGGGTGCGATAGCGCTGCGATCGAAGCCGCCGCAGCGATACGTTCGGACATCTCACAGACCAGCACCGAGCTGAAATAGCCGCCATTCGACATGCCGGTTGTGTAGACCCGGCGATCGTCGACACACAGGCTCGAGATGACGGTGTCGAGCAGCTCATTCGCGAACGCAACGTCGTTGCGGTTCGGATCCTGGTCCGCTGTGAGCTCCCATGAATTGCGAGTATCACCCGGTGACGGCAGCCCGGTTGGCGCAATGACGATGAACCCTTCGGCCTCGGCGACCAAGCCGTAGTCAGAAAAGCCAAGCTGCTCCACACCGTTCGAGCCAAGACCATGCCAATTCAACACGACAGGCATGGGACTTGCGTCGTCATAGCTACTTGGAACCACCTGCTGATAGGTGCGATCTCGATCCTCGAAGCTGAGGGTTTGTGTCGTGATGCCAGGTACTGAACCCGCGCCACAACCACTCAACACCTCGGTCACCGGCTCGACCTCCGGTTGCGGCTCTGGGGTGGCCGTCGGCTCAGGTTCTGGCTCGGGCTCTGGTGTGGCCGTCGGCTCAGGTTCTGGCTCGGGCTCTGGTGTGGCCGTCGGCTCAGGTTCTGGCTCGGGCTCTGGGATGGCCGTCGGCTCAGGTTCTGGCTCGGGCTCTGGGGTGGGCTCGGGCTCTGGTGTCGACTCGGCAGCGGCAGTGGAAGCGGCATCGGCATCGAGTGCAGCGTCGGAGGCTCCCCCGCAAGCTGCAGCAAACAGCGCCACGAACAGAACGAGGGAGACTAGGAAGAATGATCGAGAACGCGTGGTGCGAGAACACAACATCAGCCCACAAGGTACTTCGGCGCGCCGTGTCCAACCACGGATCGGAGCTACGACCACATCCATTCTCCCAAAGCGAGAGGACTCGGATCTGACTCCATATACCCAATATGGTGTACGCGATCTGCCTGGGCTTAAGCGTGTGAAGAGTATGGCTCACGCGTTTCGGTCAGAGTCTCTGATCGGAGCCGTTGTGCACCAGACTGAAATTGTGCACCAGACTGAAATTGTGCAGCCAGCGGACTTCCCGACATACTTCCGAGCTGACTTCGCATCGCTTGTTGCTTTGGCGGCATCAATCACCGGCGACGCGATCTGGGCAGAAGATCTTGCTCAAGAGGCTATGAGTCGGGCACATGAGCGCTGGAGCGAGGTCAGCGTTCTCGACAAACCCGGCGCGTGGGTGCGGCGGGTCCTTATCAATCTGGCGCTCAGTCGCCGCCGCCGAGCCGGCCGCGAAGCCCGCGCCCTACTTCGATTGGCACCGCGGCCTCAATCGACCTTTGACGGCGAGCCGGCCTCGCCGGTCGCCGCTGCGGTTGCGGCCTTGCCAGCACGGCAGCGAGCCGTAATCTCGCTGCACTACAAAGAAGCGCTGACGGTGGCAGAGATTGCCGAGATCCTTGAGCTGGCGCCGGCGACCATCCGTACCCATCTTGAGCGAGCCAGGCACACGCTTCGCGAGCGCTTACAAAGCCAACGTAGTGACGCACCCGATATCTCACGGCCGAATTCGGAGGTTCCGCAATGACTGATTTCACGCCTTCCGACGAGTCAGCGCCCGCCGACTCCACTGAAAACAATGCCCGCAGCGACAATGAAGTAGACCAGACACTGCGCGCTGCGCTGCGCGGCCGCACAAGCTATGCCGCCGCTTCGCTCGATATCGAAACAGCACTACAGGCGGCCTCTGACACTGCGTCACCTTCGCCTGTCTCACCTTCATCCGACGGGCGCTCCAAACTTGGCCTGCCATGGCTCGCTTCGGGCATCGCCGGCGTGGCCGCGGTTGTTCTGATCACGCTCGTCGCACTCGGCGGACTTCAGCTCAACGAAACAAGTCAGCCATTGGGCATCGTGGCGCCTACGCCAGCTCCCGACTCGTCATCGACACGAGAACCAGCGCCTGACGGCGGCGAAAGGTGGTCAGTCATCGAGCGCGCAGCAGACGTTTGCATAACCAAGTACTACACGGCCCTTTCGTCTTTCACGATGCAGAAGGGGGACCAACAGCGTCAGTGGTCTCACGGCTGCAACGGCAACGTTGAGCGCCGCAACAACGACGAAGAGGGCGGGCCCGTTCTGATCAATGTCGAAGTACGGTTCGATGAATCGTACGTCGCTGCCGCCGAGCGAATAAGAACGGACTCGCAGCTGGACATCACAGCAGATCGACCGGTACAAATCGACGGGCAAGCAGCGCGTCACCTCTTAGCTTCGGTCAACCAACCCAACGGGTCCCAGCACGAGGTGGAGATCGTCGTCATCGATCTTGGAGATGCGACGATGTTTGCACAGGCCTCCAGCGAAGCTCTCCGCGCGGATGAAGAGTTCGATGAGGTCAGGGCAATCTTCGATTACTTCGTCTCTGAGTTACGGGTGCGGCCGGTAGTTTGCGGCGTTCCCCACGGGTATGCGCCGATCGATTTCGACAACGATGGCGTCGACGAATGGGCAGGTACCACCGAGAGATGGGCACGAGCGTGGTTTGTGGAGATACTTCATACTGTGCCAGGGGAAACCTGCACACGCGAGGTGGCTGCGACCGGTACGTCGTTTGCCAGCGCCGGAAGCCCGCAAGGCTTCGGCTGCGGAACTCACATCGACGGGTCCACGACCTTCGTGGACTGGACGTCGCAACCAGGGGCATACTTGACCAGCGATGGCACTGCGCCCCAGTACGTTGGCCGGATCCGCAGCACCACCACTCGGTTTATCGGGTCGCAACCGACCTCCGAGACCATGGAACATTGGGGATTTAGCGACTGGGGAGAAGAACTGGACAACTGCGTTCCCCCGGCGGATCTCGACGACGCCGAGCGCGCTGGGTGGGAAGCCAACCAGCGCGACAACTCCCTGGTCGCGCCAAGTGCCAACGGTTGTATAAATACTCGCTGGACGTTGCACTCCACCCCTGCGGCGCTGCAACCCGACGGCGAGACGGATGGGGATCTCCGCTGTGACCTCTTCCCGCACGTCTTCCCGACGGAACTGCAGTGCGATTGCACGGACTCTCTCGAGATCCGGTACCGGCCGGGCGCAACGTGGCAACAGGTCGAGGGCACAGTCACCGACGACCTCACGGTCGACGGTTACCCGGCGCGTATCGTCGAGCAGTTCAAAACCGATGGCGATGCTGATCAAGATCGCGCTCACCAAGGTGGTGGTATCTATCGCTACGAGGTCGATACAGGACCTGGCTTGCTGGAAATCGAAGTGGACTCAACCGAGTCAGCGCTGGCAATTCCACGGGTCGCGTACCTGGCCGGCAGGATAAAGATCCTTGACGGTGCCCCTCTGGATCGGTTGTGCGCAGCGGTGCCCGAGCGCCGTGCGCTCGGCAGGGTGCTATATCCCGACTTTGATGGCGACGGCATCTCCGAAGCCATGGTGCCGGTCGAGCTGGAGTGGGAGCCCGGCACTCAGGAGACGCCCGGCACGGCTCGCTATACCCACGAGGTCCTGCGATCCGACGGTGCATGTGGATGGATCCCCGTTGACGGGCTACTCGCTCAAGTAGTTCAAGACCCGACCCGGACCTGGTATTGCAACGAGGCCGGTCAGCTTGTCACTGCGGAGAACCTCGAGGAAGATGCCTACCGTCCGTTTCAGGTTGGCAATCCGGTCGTCTGGAACCTCGGCCCCGACGGCTTTGTCCTAGCCACCGACAAGATCCCACCTGGTCTCGAGGACGGCCGGTTCGAATGCGATCAAGTTACGAGCGAATGAGGTGGCTAGTTGGTGGCACCAGCTCGTTCAGATTTTGACGTACTCGAAGTCGACCGGGCGTTGGTGAATGCCACGGGCTGGTGGTGCAAGCCAGCCGGCCATTTTGCCGGGCTCGGTGACCTTGACCATGAGTGACTTGACGTGTGCCCGATCGGCATCGGTCGGCAACCACGAGTCAACGTTGGCCTGCCAATGCAGATCGTCGACCATCTGTCCAACAGGATTTACGTTGTAGTCACGGAACGTTCCAACATTGCGATTGAAGCCGCCATGAGGAAGATGCAGCTGCACGTTGCTGCCCTCTTCTCGCAGGAGTCGATTCCAGCGATCAAGCCCCTTTTGACAGTCCTCGCGGTAGTCGTCGCGCAAGGTTTCATTTAGCGCAGCGAGCTGGGTGACTTCTCGCTCGCCAACACCAGCGTCGGTCGCCTCGGGCACCATTCTGACGATGTCTCGCAACTTGTGGTCGTCGGTGCGCCGTTCCTCTTGAAATCGACCCTTGAGGCCCGCCGCGAAATAGTTGGCCGCATTCGTCGACGTCTCAGAGCCGAACAGATCGAGCGATACCGAGTAGTGAAAGTTGATGTACCTCTGCAGCAGGTCCAGGTTGAACCCGCCATGGGGGTGCACGTCGTCGGTGTCGTGCTCGTGCATGAGTTCCAGGGTGCGCTGTATCACTCGCCCGACCCCGGTGGCGCCCACGAACATGTGGTGCGCCTCTTCCTTCAGCATGAAATCACAGGTCCGAGAGAGTGGATCAAAGGCCGACTCTCGAAGTGAGGCCAGTTGATATTTGCCATCTCGATCGGTGAAATAGGTGAACATGAAGAACGACAGCCAGTCGGGGGTCTCTTCGTTGAACGCTCCCAGAATGCGGGGGTTGTCGGCGTCACCAGAATGACGTTCGAGCATTTCGTCGGCTTCGTCGCGACCATCGCGGCCGAAGTAGCCGTGCAGCAGGTAGACCATGGCCCACAAGTGGCGGCCCTCTTCGACGTTGACCTGAAACAGGTTGCGCATGTCGTAGAGCGACGGTGCCGTAAGACTCAAGTGTCGCTGCTGTTCGACCGATGCTGGTTCAGTGTCACCCTGCACAACGATCAGCCGTCGCAACTCAGAGCGATACTCGCCAGGCACTTCTTGCCACACGTCTTCGCCCTTGTGGTCGCCAAACGCAATCTTCCGTTCTGGCTCGGGGTCGGCGAGAAATACACCCCACCGGTAATCGGGCATCTCAACGTGATCGAAGTTCGCCCAGCCTTGTTGACCAACGTCGATGGCGGTGCGCAGATACACCGGGTTGCGCTGAAACGCTGACGGTCCAAGGTCCTCCCACCATCGCACGAACTTGGGCTGCCACTGTTCCAGCGCACGCTGGAGTCGGCGATCGTTGGCTAGCTCGACGTTGTTCGGAATTTTGGCGTTGATGTCAACAATGCCCACGGTTCATACTCTCTTCTTGTCGAATTCGGGTCGGCTCCCGGTGCCAAAGCGGTGAAGCGCACCGTTTGACCCAACAGCATTAGGTCGTTGGAAGATCCAGTTCTGCCATGCTGACAGGCGAGAGAAGATCTTGGTCTCCATGGTCTCGGGCCCAACGAAGCGAAAGTTTGCCTCCATGCCAGTGAGAGCGTCGGGCGAGAAGCTGTTCCGCTCCTCGATCGCGACGCGGACCTCATCGTGCCAGTCCAGGTCGTCGGGCGCGAATGTGATGAGCTCGGCCGTTGCGGCGTCACTAGCGGCGAGGTCGTTGCCAACTTCTTGTTCAGCGGCGGCCATCGCGTCTGGCCGCCCCCAGAAGCGGGTCTGTAGTCGACTGAGCCCGTTGGACATCGGGAACCACGCAAGGCTGGCGTTGGTCAGGCGAATCGTGGCTGGCGGCGGTGGGTTATCCATGTCTTCCCACGTGCCGTCGAGCATGAAGCTGCGGTCGGCTGCGAGCACGAGTTCGGCCAGAGTCCCAACGAAGCAGCTGCCGGGTTCAACGAGTGTGATGAGTGAGCGGGCGGACAGGTCCAGGCGTTTCAAGGTACGCGCCCAGTACAGGCGCACCTCGCGCACCAACCAGTGATCGGGGTGGTCGGCAATGATCTGCTCGGCTGCGGCAACCACATCGCTGTCGCCCTGGGTGCGAAACACCCACGTGCCAATGTCGGTCTCGTTGAACCGTAGATGCAGCAGTGCTGCATCGAGCTCACGCACGGCTCGCAAGATCCATGCGTGAGGCCCAGCAACGACGAGCTCATCAGGAGTAGTGGGTTGCGGATCCGTGGGCGCCGAAATGACGAAGGTCGCAGTACCGAGGTCTCGGTCGAGCGCAACGGACAGTGTGGAGAACTCAAGCGAGGCGCTACCAAGCTCTCGTTGCACCGGATCGAGCACAACACCGGGCCCGGCATCGGGCCGGTCAGATGTGCTGGCGCGCTCGGTCACTCGTTCGTCGATCACATCCACGAAGCTGCTCAGAGGCGCGACGTGGTCAACAAGGCCCCACTCAAGAGCTTGGCGGCCTTTGATTCCTTCGGTTCGGGTTGCGAATGCATCCGCCAGGTCGCGCCGCACATGCCGCTTTTCAACAACTCTCGTCAGGCCGCCGGTGCCCGGCAGTACGGCCAACAGTGGGATTTCGGGAAGTGACACGGCCGAGGCTCGGTCATCGACCAACAAGATTTCGTCGCATGCCAATGCGAGTTCGTAGCCACCACCGGCAGCAGTCCCATTGACGGCTGCGATCCACACTTGCTCGGAGTTCGCCGTTGCGTCTTCGATGCTGTTGCGGGTCTCGTTGGTGAACTTGCAGAAGTTCACCTTGTGTTCGTGGGTCGACGTGGCCAGCATTTGGATGTTCGCGCCAGCACAGAAGATTTTCTCAAGCCCGCCGGTAACGACCACGACCTTTACTTCGGGGTGCTCGAATCGCAGTCGCTGCACGGCGTCGTACAGCTCGATGTCGACGCCGAGATCGTAGGAGTTCGTCTTGAGCTCGTAGTCGCCGCGCAACCCAGCCGAGGGTTCAACCGCCATCGTCAGCGTGGCTCGGGGGCCGTCGAACGATAGATCCCAATGCTGGTAACGATCGGGGCTCGTGTCGAATTCGATCATCGACAGCCGATGCTACACGGACGCTTCGAACGAAGTCCGACTCGAGAAACCAGGCGCGTGCTCGATGCCGGTGATTCTCGACGCCGACGGCTCGGCCGTTTTGATCGCAGTACCGAATCACTCGGCGACGCTGCCCGCGAGCTCTTCTTCGCCGAGAACTTCCGCACGCTCTACCCCCGGCGACCATAGGGCTGTACTGCACCTGAAAAGCGTCTACATTTTGGGCAATTTCTTGCTCTAATCGAACACATGTTCGATATACTCATTTGCATGACGCAGGGGGCGACGGTGAACGATCAGTTCACCGATATCACCAACACTCGATGACATCGAGCAGCGTCTGGCGTTCATCGTCGACCGAGACGAACTCGGCGACAGCCTGTGTTCTGCGGTTGAACTCAACCACCGGATCGGCGCGCTGGTCTCGCGGCTTGGACTCCTTGCAACCACCAACGCTGTTGCTGCCGTTCACGGCCAACGAACCATTGGCCAATACGTTGCTGCACGCACCAACAGCCGCGCAATCGACATCGATCGTCTCACCAAACGAGCCAAGTGGTTGCGTGACTTTCCCATCCTCGAAGCAGCCCACGGCCATGAGTTGACTGACCCCCACATCGACCATTTGCGCAAACTCGACAGCAACTACGAAAACAGCATCAAGCTGCGCGATGACCAACAGTTCTTTATCGATACCGCAGCCTCGTGTTCGTTTGCCGGGTTTGTGGTCGCTTGTGAGTACTGGTTCGTCATGGTTGACCCCGACGGCAACGAACCCAAAGACCAACTCGAAAGCAGCACGTTCCGCGTCAGCAAAGGTCGTGGTGGACGCGGCGAACTCAAAGGCCAGTGCGACGCCGTTACCGCCCAAGCCATCACTACCGCCGTTGATCACGAAGCCGAAAAATTGCGCCACCAAGACAAACAAGCTGGTTGCGAGCGCACGGAGAGTCAACGCCGTATGGCCGCACTCGCCACGCTGGTCAAACGCGGGTTCGCCCGCCAAGACGGCACCTATCCCGTGCCGCTAGCGAACATCGTCATGTCACAGCAAGTCCTCGACTGGGCCCTTACAACCCTTAACGACGACGCCACCGGGGCACCGACTGATCCCATTGACACGGTCCCCGTGCATCCGCACGACGTTGACGGCCGATGCGAACTCATCGATGGCACCCCGATCCACCCATTCCTCGCTGTCCATGCCCTCGGACTCGTTGACCGCAACGGCACCGCCAACCCAATCAACATCCGCCGCTACGTCCTCGACGCCAACAGCCGAGCGCTCGACGTATCAGTGAACGCCCGTATCTTCCCCCAATGGATCCGCACGACCGCCATCATCGAAACCCGCGGCCAATGCGCAACCCATGGATGCGACGCACCCCACGGTTGGCTGCAAACCGACCACATCCAACCCAGTGCACATGGCGGTCAAACCCGCCACGACAATGCACAGCCCCAATGCCGCCCCGACAACCAAGCCAAAGGCGCCACCCCCAACCAAATTCCCTGGCGACATCGCACGCCACCCAAACGCCGTAACCCCCGACGATCCCAATCATCTAACGGCACCAACGACGGCGAAACAGACAAACCCGATGGTCTAAGCAATAGTTGTGATTGACAGCGCCGCCACGCTCTGAGCTCCCCGCGGCGTAACCGAGCTACTGTCACGTGATGCGAGATCGATGGCGCACCGTCGTGACCATCTGCTTCATAGCCGCACTCTTTGTGCCAGTCGTGAGGGACGGCGATGGCGTACCGTTTTCTTCCTATTCCATGTATGCCAGCCCTCGATCGCCAGAGATCGCGTTCATCGTGGCGATCGGGCAGGACGTCGACGGCGACGACGTAGTGCTGTCACCACGCACCATTGCCGCGACCGCTGACCCGCTGATCGTCGAGTCGTACCTGCGCCGTGAGGTCGAAGGCGGCAGAGTTGCGACGCTGTGCGCCACGATTGCTCGCCGAGTTGTCGATACACGAGTAGGCGCTATACAGATCCGGTCGGACCGGTTGCATGTCGTCGATCGGGTCCTCGGCCAGAGCCCACCAATCAAATCTGAACTGCTGGCGTCGTGTCCGGTGCCGTGAACACGAGTGGCACGAGTACGAGTGGCATGAGTACGGTCGTATCCAGATTCGAGATGTGGCTGCATCAGCCAGCGCCGCCCGAGCGCCTTGCAGCCATGCGAATAGCCGTCGGCTCATTCGTGACGCTCTACATGGCGTTCAATGTTCGTGAGTTCGACCGTTTGGCGGCTCGTAGCTCGGAAGGGTTCGCACCAATCGGCTTGGCTCGCGTGCTCGACGCTCCTCTCTCGGCAGCAGCAATCTGGGTTCTGTTTGCTGCACTCGTGCTCGGCGGAGCCGCGTTCACGCTCGGCATAGCGGCGCGGGTCTCAGGCCCGGCCTTCGCCACGTTGGTGCTCTTTTGGACTAGCTACCACTCATCGTGGGGACAGCTCCTACATTTTGAGCACCTCTTCACGCTCCACGTCATGATTCTTGCGCTCGCGCCAACGGCCGAGGCTTGGGCGCCGGGGGCACCCGACTCAATGGAGCCAAGCGCTCGTTTCGGATGGCCGTTGCGGCTGCTGGCAATCGCTACCGCGGTGACCTATGTGCTTTCCGGCATTGCCAAGTTGCGCAACAGCGGCTGGGCATGGTTCGACGCCGAAACGCTGGCCACCCACATTGGCTACTCGGCGACACGCATGGAAACCATCGGCAGTCGACAACCACCGCTCGCAGGCGCCGTTCTCGAGAATCAGTGGGCCATCCCCGCCATGGCCGCTGCAGCTCTCATGATCGAGCTAGGCGCTCCGCTTGCGCTCACCACACCCAGGTTACGCAACATCTGGGTAACCGCCGCGGTGGTTTTCCACGCAGCTACCGCGGCCACGATGCACGTCTTCTTCGGCTATCAAGGCCTCGCCGTGGCGATGCTCCCCCTCTTCGCTATCGAGCGGGTTCCCGAGTATGTGCGCGACAACCTCGCTCGATTCCATCACCGTACGGTGGGGCCAACATGACCAGCCATAACGGAATCCATCACCTGGCTATCGCCACCAAGGACATCAAGCGCCAGATCGAGTTCTTCAACGACGTGCTCGGCTGTGAACTGGTCGCGCTGTATTGGATGCACGGCGTCGAAGGTGCCTGGCATGGCTTCATGAAGCTCAGCGACACCTGCTCGATCGCCTTCGTCGAAACCCCCGGCATCAAGAACATCGATCGCACGATCGGTGTCACCCACGCAGGAAGCGGGGGCGGACCCTGCGCGGGTGGCGCCATGCAGCACGTGGCATTCAACGTCGACAGCCTCGATGATCTGATGGCCATGCGAGATCGCATTCGATCGCGCGGTCTGACCGTGTTCGGCCCACTCGACCACGGCATGTGCCACTCGATCTATTTCGCCGGCCCCGAGGACCTCAGCCTCGAAGTTGCAACCTCGGCCAAACCAATCGACGGCCGGGCGTGGATCGACCCCGAGGTCGTCGACCTGGCCGGTATCTCAGCCGACGAACTCGAGCGGTTCCGCAACCCGGTCAGCTTTGAGAATGCAGGCGACCCAGTGCCTCAACCCGACTTCGACCCTGACCTTCCGTGGCCTCGCGGCATACCGCAACAGGCCTACCAGACCCTTATCTCGATGCCCGACGAGGTAGTCACCGAGCGGATGAGCGAGAACACGCCTCCGGTCCTGGTCGAAGACTGAGTGACCATGCAGGTCGAATCGCACCGGCTCAACGAGTTGCACTGCTTCCGATCGCCGACGGCATCGGCGGGCCTGTGACTGTAGAGATCTTTGCCGATGGCCCACACCAGCTCATGCTCTTCGAGACCGAGGCCTTCTCGACCCTCGTCCACGACTTCTGTCTAACAAGCGCTGGGTAAACCGTGCTCCGGTTCCGATGTTCCCACGACCCCGAGCAGGTCCGAGAGCTCTTGGACCGGTAGCGGACGATGAAAGAGATACCCCTGAGCGCTCGTCCCACCGAGCACTTGGATCTCACCGCATTGTTCGGGGGTTTCAACCCCTTCGAGAATCACGTCGAGGCTAAGGACATTGCAAAGGTCAATAAGCGAACCCGTCATCGCCCGGGTGACCGGATCCTCCTGCAGTTCCAAGACGAAGGACCGGTCGATCTTTACGATGTCGATCGGTAGTCGACGCAGGTGCGCTAGCGAGGAGTAACCGGTGCCGAAGTCGTCGAGTGCGATTCGGAAACCTGAAGAGCGCAGGCGCGCCAGCAAGTCAGGTGCTTCTTCGCCAAGCGCCGTCGACTCAGTGACTTCTACAACCACCATTGACGGCTCGATCTCAAAGCGCCGCGCAGTCGCAATGAGATTGTCAACGTAGTGCCGACGGCCGAGCTCGGGCGCCGAAGTATTGATCGACAGGAAGCAGCCCCGCTGCGGCAGCTGCAAGTCAGCCGCTACGGACATGGCCTCTTCGACCACGAACGCCCCGATGTCGGGCATCAACCCGGCGTCGATGGCTACATCCAGAAAGTAACCCGGGGCAACGATCGACCCGTCGGGCTGACGCCACCGCAGCAATGCTTCGACACCGACGATCCTATGGGCATCCTTGAGGTCGACCATGGGCTGGTAGTGCACCTCGAACTGCTCGTTTTTGAGCGCCTGTCGAAGACTCTGCTCTATCTCAAAGCGCCGATCGACTGCGCGTTGCAGGTTGTGATCGAACGTAACGAAACGATTGCGGCCTCGCTCCTTTGCCCGATAGGTCGCTTGGTCGGCCTGGCTAAGCAACTGCTCGGCTGTGCCCGGCTGGACTGGATCACTAAGGGCGATGCCGATACTCATCGCAACATGTATCGACCGGCCGCCGATGATGAACGGCTCTCGCAGTGCTGTGAGTAGATCACGGGCTTTTGCCTCGGCTGAGGCCAGGTTTGCGTCAGGCACGAGCAATACGAACTCATCACCGCCGAACCGGGCGATTGTGCAGCCAGCGCCGCCGACGACGTGTTTGAGCCGGGGGCCGAGTGCAGCCAATAGCTCGTCACCCACCGCATGACCCAGAGAGTCGTTCACGACTTTGAACTGATCAAGGTCGCAGAACAGCACCGCTGGTCGGAGCTTCTTGCTGAGGTGCTGTTCGATGTCGGCGACCATCTGTGGCCTATTGGCTAGTCCAGTCAACGCATCGGTGTAGGCCCGTCGGTGGAGTTCGTCGACCCGGCGATCATTGGCGCTGAGGTCGCGACCGATAGCGAAGCATCGGCCGACGCTTGCGTCGAAGTGCAAGGACCAATGCAGGGTGTGATACGTGCCGTCCTTGGCCCGCATCTTCCAGGAGGGATCGGAACG
>Ga0114956_1003202_pt1 | contig 12679 bp, 15 predicted proteins | sample MaitaG_FD_87304 | JGI IMG/M metagenome (GOLD analysis project Ga0114956, IMG submission 87304) | Marine algal microbial communities from Maine, USA - Maine_Asex2 metaG | ecosystem: Host-associated > Algae > Red algae > Unclassified | place: Maine, USA | collected 2015-01-05 | reverse complement strand
TTTTCGACTATAAAAAGGGCATCAGTAATAACAGCCGCTAATTAGAATAAGATGATTTTCGTTTCAGAAAAAGCAAAGACCAGAATTTCAGGCATACGCGAACACGACGACCGTGGAGATGCACTCTTTGTGCGGGTTTCCGTAATCAGTGGCGGATGTTCGGGCTTGAGTTACAAAATGGATTTTGATACGGAAGTCAAAGAGGGCGACGAAGTTTTTGAAGACAAGGGAGTTAAAATCGTATGCGAGGCCAAGAGCGTCTTGTATCTTTTCGGCACTACCTTAGATTTTTCAGCGGGCTTAAAGGGCAAGGGGTTCTTCTTTGACAATCCGAATGCGGCTCGTACTTGCTCTTGCGGTGAAAGCTTTTCACTTTAGGAGTGTATTAAAGTCAGCTACTGAAAGCATTCCCTTTATCATGGATCAAGTGCACGCGTTGATCTCACTATTATCTTCACAAGATTATGTTCAAAAAACTAGAGCACATTGGCATTGCTGTGAAAAGCATCGCCGACAGCAATCCACTATTCAAATCACTTTTAGGCGATGACTTCTACAAACTTGAAGAGGTTGAGTCGGAAGGCGTAAAGACTGCCTTTTACGACGGCGGAAACCTGAAGATTGAGCTATTAGAAGCCACACTTGAAAGCAGTCCGGTACACAAGTTCATTGAGAAGAGGGGAGAAGGCTTGCATCATTTAGCGTTTGAGGTGGAAGACATTTCAGCACGAATGGAGGAATTGAGCGCCCAGGGCATACGATTACTGAATGAAACACCCAAGGAAGGAGCTGACAACAAGCTGATCTGCTTCTTACACCCAAAAGACACCAACGGAGTGTTGATTGAGCTGTGTCAGGATAAACGACCTTCAGAGAAAGGATAGTAGCGGATTCTTAGTGGCTCTAAGGAGTTACGAACTCAACGGTGTAACCTTCTGGCATCTTCCCAAATGAAAGCCAATGGTAGGAGTTGTGGGCATCTTCACAGGATTCGTCACCCATTGCTTCAATGTGTACCTCATAATTTTCATTGCCGGTATCGGCCCAAACGGTGTACTTAAAAAGAGGATCACAAAAATTAGTGCGGAGTAATTTACCCACCATTGTTCTTTGCTCGAAGTCAACCTCTGGGAGAACAAGCACGCCACATTCGTCTAACAAATCAGTCGCTTCAAGAACAGTAAGCAATTCGTCGTTACTTTCTAGCACAAAAGAATTTGCACCAAAGCTGACGCATTCCGTGTAGAATTCTTCCTCAACTCCCTCTATTTGTATCAGATCTTCCCCAGAGCAAGCAGCAAACAGCAAACAGCAATAAAATAGCCCAATCAATTTCTTCATCTCCAAGCAAATTCTGTCAATAAGTAGCAATGCAATGCCTCTCAGGTTGCAATGCAACCCAAAAATGAACAGATAAAAGAAGTTTCAATGCGTTGTTTACGCTCAGATAATCTTGGTTTCCTACGGCATTAGAGCCAAAACCGTCTTTCCGCCTTTTACCTTCTCCTTAAGGTTCACCTTTACATCAGTGCCAATAGGAAGAAAGATATCAACTCTCGATCCGAATTTGATAAAGCCTAGCTCGTTGCCTTGTAGAACTTGCTGGCCTTCATCCATATAATTGGTGATCTTCCGAGCAACTTTTCCGGCAATCTGGCGCACCAAGATTTCAACCTCTGATTCAGCGTGCTCGATAACGGTTGTAAATCTTTCGTTTTTGGTAGAAGATTTAGGGTGCCAAGCCACCATGTAGTTACCCGGATGGTATGCGGTATACTTTACCGTACCACAGATGGGCGATCGATTGACGTGGACATTCGCGGGTGACATGAAGATCGACACCTGTATGCGTTTGTCTTTGAAGTATTCTGTTTCTTCTACTATTTCGACCGCTACTACTTTTCCATCGGCTGGGGCAATTACTACCTTTCGATCAGGAAAAACAACAAATTTTGGAATGCGGAAGAATGTCACCGCAAAGACGAAGGTGGCTACTGAAGTAAGTCCCACGACCCAACGTGTTACTTCAAAGGCTCCCAAAAAATAGAAAAGTATAAGATTTATGAAGAGAAGGGCTGCAGCTATCGCAAGCAATATCTTATGCCCTTCTTTATGTATTCCGTATTTCATCAAACCCAGCTTTTTCCCCGGTTATAGCTATATAGCTCACCATTCAGACTCAAAAGCCCTTTCAGGGGCACAAATATAGGAATGAATAGATAAAGGGTATACCGAACAACAAAGCGTCGAAGCGATCTAGCAACCCCCCATGTCCTGGTAAAACAGTACCAGAGTCTTTAATGTTCACTGTTCTCTTGAGCAAAGATTCAATCAAATCGCCTTGAGTTCCAAAGAAAATAGCCAGTAAACCCACTATCATCCACTTCCATAACGCAAACTCAGTAAAGTATTGTGATAGCAAAAAAGCCAATATTAAGCTGGCGATTGCTCCTCCGATGATACCTTCCCAAGTTTTGTTGGGCGAAACTCGCTTAAACAAAGGGGTTTTGCCAACTTTTCGTCCAACGAGGTAAGCAAATGTATCAGTAGCCCATATCAACAGTAGAATGGCAATGAGTCGCAGAGGGGCAAAATTCCCGTTCAACATGGCCAATTGAACCACCAATGCAGTAGGCACACTAATCCACAAAACGCTGAACATGTTACTGAACAACCTCAGGAATGGATTGTCAGATTTGGAGTATAGCGCACGAATGAAAAACGAGAACAGGGTAGGAACGATGAGCAAAAGCCAACGAGAATCCCACCAATCGAGCGCATTACCAGCGATGATGAGGTAGACCAATGAGCCACTAATGGCCATGAAAGCTTTATCGTAGCTGAGGCTTCGAGCTTCGTTGCCCGGCATAAGCTTAGCCAAATCTTGGTATTCGATCAAACAAAAGATGTTGATCAAACCAAAAAGGACAAGCAAAACCAGAGGATGGAAGTAGATTCCTCCGAACATTACCACTAGAAATACACCAGCGGTCATTATACGTGTTACCAGTGTGCTACTCATTGTTTAGGTCTTCCAGTAAGGATTTAGCTCTGTCTTTATCAACAGGTCGGCAATAGACGATAACCTCACCGAATTGGTAAGCATGGTCTTTTTTATCAATGATCACAGATCGGATATCATTTTCTTCCAAAACCGAACGAGCAATTTCTGCCAAGTATCGCTGAGAAGTAACGAATATCGGCATCCAATCAGAAGCTCCTTGAGCTTCCAGATCTCGAATGACTTCTTCAGGTGCTTTGTCAGAAAGTTCAGGCTTTCCATTTACAGTCGGCTGCTTTTCGACTCTAGGGTGATCGATGAACCATTTTCGGAAATAGTAGAAAAGGGCAATGGAAAGCATCAAACTACCGATGACCAAAAAGGTCCAACCTGGAGTTTGTCCGATCATATCGGGATCAGCTTCGATCTCACTATTTCCCAAATACACCGCCAGCACTTGTACACCGTTGTTGATGAAATGTGCTACGATGGGATACCAGAGATTGCCACTCCAATAAAACAGGTAGCCCATAACCACACCCAATAGCATGCGGGGAAAAAATCCGTAAAATTGAAAGTGAATCGCACTAAAAAGCGCTCCGGCCAAGATGATTCCTACATGCGGATTTCCCGCTAGTTTTTGAAGAATTTGCTGTAGTGCTCCTCTGAACATCAGCTCCTCTGCAATAGCGGGAACTACTGCTACGGCAAATAAGGTGAAGAGCAATTGATTCAGCCCTTCCATCTGCAAAAATTTCTTGGTCATTGCTGCAGCTTCATCTTCCCAACTGCGCATGAGGGTTTCCAGCCACTCTAGAGAAGCGGGCAATGCAATGGCATTGTTCCATTGATAAATCTGCAGCATAAAGGGTAAAATCACTATGAGTAGGCCAGCCGTTAACAGCACGGGACCCAAATGCACGGAGACATCAATTTTAAGGTACTTGAACCAACGCTCTTTGTGAATGCAAGAAAAAACAATAGCCGGAACAGCAAACATCAAGATGAGGGAAGCCACATTCATCAACATACTTTCTTGGACAGAGAGCGTATTCAAGTCCATCCATCCAAAAAGTTGCATAGCTCCCAGCAGCAGAAAAGTTCCTCCAATGACCAATCCAATTAGAAGAACCAATTGTATCAACGCATCTGCTATTTCAGAACGTGCATAACTATTCATATCAGCAAGTTAGGGCTAAATATGAGACCATAGTCTTCCTTTGAAGGGAACTGATTTCGAAGTTCGATTCTTTTCTTACAAACTCATCTGTGGGGAAAAAGGAAAAGCCAGATTGATTTATGTCTGAACCAGATCGAAAATGCGTGCTTCGTCCAACAACATTCCATCCTCAGAATAGATTTCTGTGATCGCATCCAAGGTATCGAAAAGCTCGTTGGGCTCGTGCGTAGTCACTAGTTTGGCCCGAATGGGCTTGATGTTGCGATAACCACGAAAGTAGTTGGTATAATGACGACGCATCTCCAGGATTCCCAAGACTTTGCCCTTCCACTCAATCGAGTGTTCGAGGTGTTGACGGGCGGCTTTTACGCGCTCGGAGGTAATCGGTAGGGCCAAATTCTCACCAGTTGCTAGGTAGTGTTTGATTTCCCGAAAAATCCACGGATAGCCAATGGCCGCCCGACCGATCATGATGCCGTCAACTCCGTATTTGTTTTTGTATTCCAGTGCTTTCGCTCCGGAGTTGATGTCACCATTTCCGAAAACGGGAATGTGCATTCTTGGGTTGTTTTTAATCTCGCCGATGAGTGTCCAATCGGCCTCGCCTTTGTACATCTGTTTGCGGGTACGACCGTGGATAGAGATGCCTTTGATGCCTACGTCTTGTAAGCGCTCGGCTACCTCCACGATGTACTTGGTATCGTCGTCCCAACCGAGTCGTGTTTTCACGGTAACGGGTAAGCTGGTAGATTTCACAATGTGGTCGGTGAGCTCGACCATTCGATCGATGTCTTGCAAGATGCCCGCCCCAGCCATTTTACACACGACTTTTTTCACGGGGCAACCGTAGTTGATGTCGAGCACTTCGGGTTTGGCTTCCTCCACGATTTCTGCGGTGCGTCTCATGGAATCGAGGTTGGCGCCGAAGATTTGGATACCGACGGGGCGTTCACCCGGATAGATGTCGAGTTTTTGCACGCTTTTATGCGCATCTCGAATGAGCCCTTCGGAGGAGATGAATTCGGTGTACATCATATCGGCGCCTTGCTCTTTGCAAAGGACACGAAAGGGCGGATCGCTTACGTCCTCCATAGGAGCGAGCAAGAGCGGGAAATCCCCTAGTTCAACATCACCAATTTTTACCATCTCAAGATTTACTAAACAAAGGTAAGCCCGCACAGGCTGGTCTGCAATGCAATAGAACACCATTCAACTAAGTAATCCATCAACGGTTTTACCATTTGACCATTCTAGAGTAGACGAAACACCCTATCTTGCAATTCAATGAGGCTACTATCTCTACGCATAAAAAATTTTAAATCACTGGCTGATGTCACTTTTGAACCGAGTGATCTTACATTGATAGTTGGGCCAAATAATGCGGGTAAGACGAATCTAGCAAACGCCTTCAAATTCCTTTCAGAAATTTATGAATTTGGATTGGAAACTGCAGTCCAACGAGCAGGTGGATACGAAAATATAGCGCACAGGAAAAGAAGACGATCCAAAGCCGCTATTTCTTTTGAAATGAGAATAGAAATTTTCCCCAAAGATATGGATGGGGGTTTCTTTAGAAGAATGCATCCGAACGGTGACAGCTTAGAAGTACTTCATACTTTTTCATTTCAAGCAAACAAACAAAATATAAAGTCAGAATTTAACATCGTAGAAGAATTTCTACGAGTTGATTCAGAATACGGTGGTGCTCTTTTGGAAATATCTAGGAACAAAAAATCAATTATTAAAATAGAAGGAAAAAGTCATTGGGTCAAATTTCTAGATAACTTACAAGAAGTGAATGACATCTCCGATCGTTCACAAATGCTGTTGACTCATTGGACCCATTTTTCGAATCATCTCACCATAGTAGGCACAATTGCCAAGCATTGGGCAATTTTCAAACTAAACTCAAATGGATCCAGATCAGAGGGGATTCCGACTCCCAATCCTCATGTCGAGCAAGATGGTTCAAATCTGCCAGCATTTGTGGACTACCTGATACATAAAAGACCTGAGTCTTGGGAAAAGGTAGAATCAGCAATGCGGGCAATAATTCCCGAACTAACTGGCATTTCTGTGGGTTATCTTCATCAGCGAACACTTGGTTTGTTTTTCACAGAAGAAAATTTCGGTCGTCCATGGACGGCAGAAGAAGTAAGCGATGGCACGATTCTTACTTTGGCCATGCTCTGCTCAGCCATAGATCCACGAACTACATTAGTTTTCATGGAAGAGCCAGAAAATTCTGTACATCCGTGGATCATTAGAGAGATTATTAGCTTCCTAAAAGAAGTTAGCAAAGAAAAAAATGTAATACTTACCACACATTCACACACTGTCATAGACTTGATGCACCCGAAGGATATTTGGGCAATATCTAGAGAAAGTGGCCAATCTATACTTGTAAGATTGTCCGAAACTGATGAAGATTTGATCTCAGGTTGGGAAAATGGTGACTTTAAACTATCTGATTATCTGGATACTGGCTTAATTCCCAATGTAGTACCATGAAAATCGGGATAATCACAGAGGGCCTTGCTGAAAAAAAAGCCCTAGAAGAGATTGTAAAGGAACTTCGAAAAGCAGGTCTCTCAATAGTAAGTCCAGTTATGACAAATGTTGATCCCAAAACAAAAGCTAAGCAAATGGCAAAAGCTGCAAAAAGTGCCATTGATATCCTGACAAAAAAGAGATGTGATAAAATCATATTCCTTATCGATTTCGAAGATCAGATAACTTGTATTATTGACAAAAAAAACGAATTAGAAACCGCATTCAAAGCTATAAACGACAATACGTTTGTTGTTATTAAGGCTCGACAATTCGAAAACTGGTTGATCGCAGACCCAGCTGCTGTGACAAATGCAAGAACTTCAGTGTAACCAATGCATTCAAAAACAGAGTTGAATCTGATAAGGCTGATAATGTTACGAATCCGGTGAAAGAGCTAGAGCGACTAAAAGCGAATAAGAAGAGCTTCGACAAAAACTCAGACGTTCTCGCGATCGCCAAGAATTGTGATCCCATGAGAATGGCTCAAAACAGCAGATCCTTCAGAAGATTCCTATTTCTGATTGATCACCCTCACTTTTTACGACATAAGTGCTCCAAAAAGTTCGATCCTCCAAGCTCTTAAGAAGAGCAAATGCTGGGGACCTGTGGCATCATTTCGCCAAGCGGTAGTACAGCTCGTAGTAGAGATTGTGTTCTGGCAAATTTCGACCGATAATCGTTCCTTTGGCATCGATGAGGTAGGAAGTGGGTATTTGTTCGAATTGGAATTGCTTGGGAATTGGCGACTTTTTCATTCCCACCAAATCTGCTACCTGGTATGCCCAGTTTTGAATGCCGTCTTTTTTCATGGCATCCAACCAGAGATCTTTTTTATCATCAAGGCTCACATAATAAATCTCAAATCCGTCAGCATTTTTGAATTCCTTGTTTTTGTATTGAAGATAAATCTGATTGAGCTCGATGTGCTTGTCGCGACAAGGCTGGCACCAAGAAGCCCAGAATTCCACCAGAATGATCTTATTCTCAATCTCCGATAGTTTGATCTTTTTCCCGTCTTGATCTTCCAACTCCATGTCAGGCAATTGGTATCCATTGACCAATGGTCGTTCACCTTTTGAAGCGCAAGAAAAACCAAGCAAAATGATGGCAAGGAAGAGGAGCAGATTTTTCATAGGACAAAGCTATTGTTCGTGTCGATAACAAATGAGCATTGAAAAAGATTTATGGCAAGATAAAATAGAGAAACAATCAGCAAATTTCATCAGTTTGTTCTTCCCCAAAAAGGCTCTTAAAGTGTCAATTCGTCTGCGAATTCTGGTTGTAAATGAACGTTCTATGTCATAATGGCTGCGTTCAGGTCTTGCAACTGCCTTGGCAAGCAATTTGAACTTATCTTCGTGCGCGTTTTCAGGTCAGGTTGAGTAGTTCTTTCGGACCCATAAATACAGCGTAAGTGAGTTTTTTCAGAAAAATCAAAGACAAATTCAAGATGTCAGAAAAAGATAAGCTCGAGGAGAACGGGCAAGAGGAGCTGAAGGATAAAGTTCAGAACGAAGAGTCTTCTTCTGAGCAATCAGAAGGCGGTGCAGAAGAAACGGAGGAGGATGTAATTGCTGGTTTGCAAAACGACGTAGGTGTTGCAAAAGACAAATACCTTCGATTGTTTGCTGAATTCGACAATTATCGAAAGCGAACCACTCGAGAAAAAGCTGACATCGTTAAGTCAGGCGGATCGAAGGTGATAAAAAGCATGCTGTCTGTAATGGATGATTTAGAGCGCGCTCTTCGCATCAATGAAGATGAGAACGAAGCTCATCACAATGAAGGTTTTGTGCTGATTTATCAGAAGATGATGAAAGAGCTGGAGAAGCATGGCGTAAAGCGCATGGATTCAATGGGCAAGCCCTTTGATGCTTCATACAATGAGGCCATTTCAGAATTAGAAGTTGAAGAGGAAGAAAAGAAAGGAACAGTGGTTGGCGTTGTGGAGGAAGGTTACTACCTGCATGACAAGATCATTCGTTACGCGAAAGTGGTTGTTGGAAAGTAATAGAGGTACAAAATGAGTAAGAAAGATTATTACGAGATTCTAGGTGTTGAGAAAGGGGCTAGTGGCGTTGAGATCAAAAAAGCCTACCGGAAAACCGCATTGAAATTCCACCCAGATAGAAATCCGGGTGACAGTGCAGCCGAAGACAACTTCAAGGAAGCTGCGGAAGCCTACGAGGTTCTGAGCGACGACAACAAGAGAGCTCGCTACGATCGCTTTGGTCATGCGGGAGTTGGTGGTCCAAGCGGACAGGGCGGCTTTGGTGGAGCTGGTGGCGGCATGCGCATGGAGGACATCTTCGAAAACTTCGGAGACATCTTTGGCGACTTCTTCGGAGGTGGCGGCGGAGGTGGCGGCTTCGGCGGTGGATCTAGAGCTCGCGGCGGTCGACCGACTGGCCAGCGTGGATCGAACTTACGCGTAAAGGTGAAGCTGAACCTGCAAGAGATGGCGGAAGGCGTTCAGAAGAAAATCAAAGTAAAAAAGCAGGTTGAGTGTAGTACTTGCCATGGCTCGGGAGCCAAGAACAGCAACAGCAAAGGCACTTGCTCGGGTTGTAGTGGTTCGGGTTATGTACGACGAGTGACCAACACCATTCTTGGACAGATGCAGACGACAGCGACTTGTCCGACTTGCCATGGAGAGGGCAGCATCATTACCGACAAGTGCACGAGTTGTGTGGGAGAAGGTCGTGAGCGCGGAGAAGAAGCCATCACGATAGACATTCCTGCTGGCATTACCGATGGCATTCAATTGTCAATGTCGGGAAAAGGAAACAAAGGAGCTCGCGGGGGTCGTGCTGGAGATCTATTGATACAGGTGGAGGAAGTTCCCCACGAGCAGCTCAAGCGAGATGGTCAAAACGTCATTTATCACCTACACATCAGCTTTATTGATGCGTCATTGGGTACGACCATTGAAGTGCCTACTATTACGGGCAAAGCAAAAATCAAAGTACCAGCTGGAACTCAAGGTGGAAAAATCTTCCGATTGAAAGGAAAGGGCTTACCTTCTTTAAATGGCTATGGAATGGGCGACCAGTTAATCGATGTAAATATTTACACTCCGAAAAATTTGTCTTCCGGCGAAAAATCAACTTTGGAAAGTTTGCGAGATTCTAAAAATTTCCAACCAAATTCCAACAAGGCAGAAAAGAGTGTATTTGATCGAATGAAAGATCTCTTTACCTAATTCTAAATGATAAAGAATTAAAAAACTATTTAAATCACCACGTTGATTCGTGGAGATTTTTTTATTTGGTTCAGGTTCAAAACAAGTAATAAAAAAGAAGCCCGTCTTGCATTGAACAAAACGGGCTTCGTAAATAAAAGAGTAACTATTATTGAATAATAAACACCTTTCTATTTAAGGCAGCAACACTGTATCAATTGCGTGCACAACACCGTTACTTCCTTGAACATCTGTAAGGATAATTTTTGCACTTTGACCGCTGGTCGTTTCCAATCTAGCACCATCGCTCAAATCAGTTACAAGATCTCCACCCAAAGTAGACACCGTTTGGTTATCTGTCAATTGATCGGCGTGAACATTCGAACCAGAAACCACATGGTAAGTAAGTACCGCTTCTAAAGTTTCTATTGGAATATTCGCCAAGGTAGTCCAAGCATCATCCGTATTGAGCAGTGCAGTAAATGCATCATCTGTTGGAGCAAAAACCGTGAAGGGTCCATCACCACTTAAAATTGAAACAAAATCGGTGGTTAGATCAGCGCGTGTCAAGGCAGCCACTAAACTTGTAAAAAGACTGTTGTTTAGTGCAAAATTGACCACGTTCGGTGGCATCATTACTTCGTCAATAATGTGTACAACACCATTACTTGCAGAAACATCAGTTGTAGTTGGAGCTGCTGATCCATTGAAGATGATACCCTCAGATAGATCCACTTGAAGCGATAAAGCCTCATCATTTGGACCAGTGGACATTGTTGAAACATAAGTGTCGCTCAAATCCGCAGCTCGCACTTCTGCTTGAAGCACGTGAAACAGAAGTATTGAACTTAAAACAGTTGCATCAATATCTTCCACAAGAAGGTTAAGCAATACACAGAACTTGATTTCTGTTCTCATAATTTGAACCAGAATACCGTTTTATTGTTCCCTCATCTTTGTTGAAAAATTAATTACAATCGCATTGTAACGAAAAACAAAAACTCTCGAAATTAATTCTGCGATAACTATTGTTGAAAATATTAAGGAAAGCGCAACAATACTTTCCACATTTTGAAACAAAAAAATTACGGCCTATTTAAAGGTATGATATCACAACTCATAAAGAATCTCCTCGAAACGAACCAGTGATTTATATGATCGCATTGCCCAAGAAGGTTACAGCGAATGATGCCAGTGTAGTTTCATATAATATATGGTTCACTCATAAAACAGTCCTGCAAGCTTTCATTGTAAAAAAATGGTAAAATAGATTTATACGGAATATATTTGCAGCCAATTAACCAGCACGGAAAAAAATCCGTCGCTGGTTTTCATTTTTTTACGACACTTTAAGAATTGACATTGCTATGACATTAGTAAACTGGAAAACAAGCAGCCTACTGAGTTTGATGATTTTGGGACTTTTATTTTCACTCAGCAGTTGCGGAGATGATGACACTGAGGATCCCAACTATTGCGAAACCCTTGAGTTACTCATTGGTGATGAGTGTGATGATGGAGACATCGCAACGATAAACGACGTAGTTACTGCGGACTGCATCTGCGATGGCAAGACCACAAAAGTATTTGGAACGATCACGATCGAGAATCCCGAGGTTTGGACAATGTGGGCAGACAGTGGAGAAGTTCAAGTCACTATTTTCCCTGCATTCAGCCTAGATCCTTTGGCAGGCTGGGGCGCAGTACCAAATGACTTCTTTGGGCCTGGCTTCCTTGGAGGAACCTTTGCAGCTGGTGCACCGTATAACTCACAAAACCCTCCTATTCTCACATACGAGGAAGGCAAAACGGAATACGAATACGAAATTGAGCTAGAGGCTGGGACTTATTCGGCCTTGGCCGTAGGATTCCGTCACGACGGAGTTACAGATGCCAGCTTAAAGACAGCCACTTTGGGTGTGCATTGGGACAATGAGAGTGAGGTAAGTCACGGAGTGGTTATCCAAATACAAGCGGGACCATCTGTAATGACCATTTTCGATGAGCCAGCACCAACTAGCATAACAGTTGAAGAAGGCCAGGAGTTGGAAGTCAACTTTACAACTGATTTCGATTTTGTAAACCAATGGTACCAATAAACTGTTCTGAATTTTTAGAACATTATGATTCGATCTTGCACTAGATTTTTTCTTTTCGGGCTTTTGTTAATACTAAGTCCAATTCTGCTCTTTTCCCAAGGAGGCAATGGCAGCATTACCGGCTTGGTAAAAGACAGCGAATTTCAAGATGCATTGCCTTATGCGCGCATTGTAATCGCTGATCTGAAGAGAAGTACCTATTGCGATGAAAACGGAAAGTTTGAATTAAAGAGTGTTCCCTCAGGGGAGCACTCTTTGATCTTTACTTTTCTCGGCTACATTCAGTCAACCGTAAAGGTGGTGGTTGATGATGGCAGAGCCAGTTATGTTGCGGTGGAGATGGAAACCGACGATGCACTATCGAGTGATGAGGTGGTCGTTACTGCTTCAAAAAAGAAGCAACATTTCAGTCTTGCTCCTGCGAGCATAGAGATTTTAACCAGCAAGCAGATATCGGAGTTGGGCTTAACCAGTTTCGACCAGAGCTTTGATCAAATGAATGGTTTGAGCGTTACGCGTTCGAGCGGTTCCAATGTACAAGCGGTTTCTATCCGTGGTGCTTCCGAAGTTGCTGGTGGAGGAATTGGCAATCGAGTTTTGTTGCTCATTGATGGTCGTCCAGCGATTAGCCCGGAATCGGGTGGAGCCTTATGGAATCTCATTCC
>Ga0114956_1003198_pt1 | contig 12685 bp, 5 predicted proteins | sample MaitaG_FD_87304 | JGI IMG/M metagenome (GOLD analysis project Ga0114956, IMG submission 87304) | Marine algal microbial communities from Maine, USA - Maine_Asex2 metaG | ecosystem: Host-associated > Algae > Red algae > Unclassified | place: Maine, USA | collected 2015-01-05 | reverse complement strand
CAACCCGCTTTACCCGATCGCCTTTCGGGAAATGCCCGCAGTCCGCATCATGTGAAAGAGATTTTTGAACACGAAATCGGTATTCGCTTAAACGGCAAAGAGCGTAACGATGTCGATGAATATTGCATTAGTGAAGGTTGGATAAAAGTCTCATCAGCCACTGCGTTAGATCGCCGGGGACAACCACTGCTTATTACCATGAAAGGAACGGTGGAAGCCTATTACAAATAAGCATTTGGCCTCACAAGCCGCGCTCGATAGTTTCTATTATGCGTCCTTTAAAACCGCGTTTCACCCCGATGAGAGGGAGACGTTTTTGTTGAAGATGATTGCTGAGAAGCATATGGAGGTTGAGGAATATGAATGATACTGAACAATCGTTTATTAAAAAATACTGGCCGTATCTAGCCATACTGTTTGCACCGCCTTTAATAAAATTAATAGGTGGTGAAGATGTCACTACAAACGTTCTACTGCGTTTAGGCGTCATCGTGTTTTGCGCATTAGCGTATTTTGTTGGTGTCAAAGTACTTCATCTAAATAAGAGCGAATCGTTGCCATTGTATGCATCACCTGTGGTGTGGCTGGGGATACCGGTACTTTGCGTCGTGGCTTATGAGATTATATTTTAATGTCATTTGACGCTTTAGGTTTGTGTGATGAGCTGTTGAAAACCGTTGCAGAACAAGGCTATACAACGCCGTCACCGATACAGCTTGAAGCGATTCCTATGGTGCTTAGTCAGCGTGATGTGATGGCGGTTGCACACACAGGCACGGGAAAAACCGCCGGATTTACCTTACCACTATTGCAGCTATTGTCTGCTGGCTCGAGTCCACAGCCTAATCATGTGCGTGCCTTAATCATTACACCAACCCGTGAACTCGCGGCTCAGGTCGCGACGAGTGTTGAAAATTACAGCCGCAATATGAATCTTCGATCAGCAGCCGTTTATGGCGGGGAGAGGATTGAGTATCAGATTTCTCAATTGCAATCTGGTTTGGATGTGCTGGTTGCGACGCCTGGTCGTTTGATTGACCTTTATAATCAACAGGCGATTAAGTTTGATCAACTTGAGATATTAGTCTTGGATGAAGCTGATCGTATGTTGGATTTGGGGTTTATCGACGACATCCGTCACATCCAAACGCTACTGCCCGCTAAGCGTCAAACCTTGATGTTTTCAGCCACCTTTTCTAAAGCCATCAAGTCGCTGGCTAAAGGTATGTTAAATGACCCAGCTCTGATCGAAGTGGCCGCTGCAAACAGCACGGTCGATACGGTTAAACAGAAAATACATCCTGTTGATAAAGAGCGTAAGACCGAGGTGTTGATTCACCTGATTAAATGGAATAAGTGGCAGCAGGTTTTAGTCTTTAGTAAAACCAAGCGTGGAGCAGATAGTCTGGTTGTCGAGCTGCAAAACGCCGGTATTAGCGCAGAATCGATTCATTCCAATAGAACCCAGCATGCGCGTACTCGTGCCTTAGAAGGTTTTAAAGATGGCAGTATTGCGGTGTTGGTTGCGACCGATATTGCCTCGCGAGGCATTGATGTCAATCAGCTGGCTTGCGTGATCAATTTTGAACTTCCCTATGTGCCAGAAGACTATGTGCATCGTATTGGGCGTACCGGTCGGGCTAGCAATACTGGTTTAGCTGTTTCCTTGTTTAGTGAGGAAGAATATAAACAGTTACAGGCTATTGAACGTTTGATTGGGCGTAAGTTTGAGCGTGAGGTTGTACGTGGTTTTGAGCCTAGTGTGAAGGGATTGGAGCACCCATCTGAAGATGAGGAATATGGGAATTTTGAGGCGGATGTTAAGCTTAAGGGTAGGGGGAAGAGAAGCCACCGTGGCAGGTCATCTAATCGAAAAAGTTAAGAGAAAGCCCAATCCACCACACACACCACTCTTTCCGGTAGATTTAAAGCCTTAATTCGCCAACTCAACAATGGCTACGGGATAATTTCAGATAAGCGGTTATGGTTGAAGGTGTATTATTTTTTCACTTAGTGATCGAGGCTTCAAGGCTTCCGATGTGTAGCCTAATAACGCCCTATATTTTAAAGCAGTGTTGCTACAGAAGATTACGCGGTATAGTTGAATACAATAAAAATAATTGTGTGGAAAACACCATGATTACTAATAACTTGTTTACAACAAGAGCAGCGAGAGCAGCAGTTTTTGCTTTCGCGTCTCAACTTGTTGTCGCTTGTAATAGCGATGTGCATTCTGGTCACGCCGAACTGTCAGTAAAAAATGAAGTGGTTGAATCAACGGCAAAGATTTCGCCCGTTCCATGGAGCTTATCTCAAGATACCGATAAAAAAACATTCTCTGCCAATTTTTCCTGTGACAAGCAGCCTCATCTAGGGGATTTTCAGATTTGTCACCTAGCGTTAAAACGAGAGGGTGAGCCAGTTTTAGGCGCAAAAATATCCATAGATGGTGGTATGAAAGCTCACGGGCATGGGCTGCCGACTGCACCACAAGTGAGTCCTACTAAAACGCCGGGGAAATACAAAGTTGAAGGATTAAAATTTAGTATGCCAGGTGAGTGGATTATTGGTTTCAAAGTGGTTTTGAATCAGCCAAAACTGTCTGATCAAGTCATATTTGCTTTCTCAATTTAATCATGTCAGTCAACAACCAAGATAAAAAAATAGTCAGTCAGTCGGCGATTGTTTTATCAATTGCTTTGCTCAGCACCTGTGCTTTAGTTTATGCGGCAGGCAGCTCATCGCAAGATGGTGCTGACGTTTCAATTTGGACCTCGCAAGAAAAAAAGCTGCTGTTAAGTTTATCGGCACACCATCTCCCCGTGATTGCTGAGGACTTAAGTAATCAATACCAAAACAACCCGCAAGCGGTAGCACTTGGGGCGAAGTTGTTTTTCGACTCACGATTAAGTGAGTCTGGAACGATTGCTTGTTCTGTTTGCCATCAGCCGAATCGGGAGTTCAGCGATGGTTTAAGCGTGGCCAGTGGGCTTGAAAAAGGCCAGCGCAATACGCCGTCACTATTGGGCGTGTCTCACCAGAAATGGTTCTTTTGGGACGGTAGAAAAGATAGCCTGTGGGCACAAGCGTTAGAGCCGTTTGAGGATAAGGCTGAGCATAACTTGAGCCGCACAAAATTACTTAAAATAGTGCTAGCAGATCCTGATTATCTTAAGTTATATCAAGCCATATTTACCGAGTTCCCCAGCACTAAAGACGTTTTATCTTGGCCTGATCATGCTAGCCCTGTCAGAGATTTGGACGCCTTAAAGGTTTGGAAGGGTTTACCTAAAAAGACGCGTCAAAGCGTCAATCGAGCCTTTTCAAACTTAGGCAAATCAATCGCTGCCTATGAAGCGACCTTAGCTTATAAAGTGTCAAAGTTTGATCAGTACCTACTCGATTTAAAAAATGACACGACTTCAACACGGTTTAATGCATCAGAAGTTGCCGGGCTTAAACTATTTATTGGTAAAGGGCAGTGTGTGAATTGCCATTCTTCACCCTTACTGAGTAATCAGCATTTTCAAAATATTGGGAGCGCAACACGCGGCAACGATAAAGGGCGCTCAAGCGTGGCAGAGTCACAGGCTTGGGATAGCTTTAACTGTTTGGGTGAGTTCAGTGACGCTCCAAAATCTTACTGTAGTGATCTAAAGTACATGAGCAAAGATAGGCATGCTTTATCGGGAAGTTTCAAGGTGCCAAGTTTACGCAACGTTTCTAAAACCGCTCCTTATTTACACGATGGTCGTTTTAAAACATTGGAGCAGGTGGTTGATTTTTATTTAGACCCGCCGAGTAAACAGCGTTCCAGAAATCACCTTCCAACCATCGTGCTGAATAAAGACGAGAAAAGCCAACTGATCGAGTTCCTCAAAACGCTCTAAACAATTTAAGCTTTATCGGGGCTAAGGTAGCCCCGATAGATTATTGAAAATTAAAGCTTTTATTTTCGAACGTAAAGTAAATGTTAACCGGCGTCGGTAGGCGACAATTACTAGGAAGAGTAGGGCTGTGCCTAAGTGCCAGTCGACTGATCCACCACCGCTTTCTTCGTTATTACTCAGTTCACCATTGTCCACTGCGGTAGAATCATCGCTCTTTATCAGGAGGCTGACCGTCGCCATTGAGCTGTCAAAAGTGCCATCATTTACAAAATACTCGAAGCTGTCGTTTCCAATGTAGTCTATATTGGGTTGATAGGTTCCGACTCCATTTATGATCGTTAAGGTTCCATTAGCGGGTTCTTTAACCACTTTGTAGCTTAGATTTTCACCGTCTGGATCAATGGCATTAAGCCGAATCGAAGACGTCATATTTTCAGTCAGGCTAACCGTTTGATTATTTGCCGATGGACGCAGACTCACTCTAGCAAGAGCGTTAGCGAGGGTATAAGCAAAGTAATTGTTAGCGGCGCCTTGCGTGTCTGCATTGTCAGGGTATAAGTCAGTATTACTGCCACCGACTGAAATATTATTACCACTAAAGACTATTTTAATTTGGGATGGGTTACCAATCTTTACTAGAGGTAAAGAGAGCTCAGCGACATCATTGTTGTAAGCAACCTCGGCAACCGCGACCGTTTTCCAATCCCAGCTATTATTCGTTCCGGTATATTCATTAACGCTAGTTGCCTCAATAATATAGTCAGCCCCAATGTCGCCAACCCGGTAACCTGTTGTTGGATCGTCGTCAGTATCTAAGTAGGTTTGCCAGCCCCAAGGAATGTAACTGCCAGTTGGCGTATTGGCATTAATCATTCCACGATTACGATACTGTAAATACAGACTATCGAGACTATGAGCCATGGTTGCACTCTGCCAATTGATCGTGTCAGCATTTAACGCCATATCATCTGGATCATCGGCAAAAGCGGTCAAATTATTCCAATCATCAATCGATCCATCGATGGTCAAGTTTGGTACGTTGTTCACGACTGTCATATTGTTAGTGGTCGCAGTGCTGACTTTAATACTGATCGTTGCAGGCAAACTATTTTGAGTGCCATTGTTAACGAGATACTTAATGCTATCGTTGCCTTTGTAGCCTGAGTCTGGTGTGTACACCATATTAGGAGCGTCACCACTTAATGTGCCATGCTGTGGGTTTTTGGTGACGGTGTAGCTTAACTCACCACCTAAAGGGTCTTGTCCGCCCAATATAAGACCTAGAGAAGAATTAGTGTTGGTGCTCAAAGACTGAGATCTAGCGAGTGGTTTACCATTTGCGTACGCGCCAGCTGTAAACTCATACTTGAAGAATTGTTCACTGCTATCTCGGTTATTTTGACCGTCTGGATAATCGTCTATCAAGGTGCCGCCAATCGCACTGTTGAAACCTCGAAAAAGTAGCCTGACAGAATCAGGGTTGCCTATTAAGCTCCTAGGGAATCGCAATTCTGCAAAGTTACCGGCGTACTGCCAGTCAGCAACGCCAATGTTTTCCCAATTCCAGTTAGTCCCTAGACCAACATAACGATGAATGGACTGGCCTTCGATAATGAAATCTGCCCCAATATTTCCAACTTTGAAGCCAGTACTACTACTTTTGTCGGTATCAAGATAAACCTGCCATCCCCATGGGAGATAGTTTCCGACAACGCTAGCAGCATCTATGTTGTTATAACTTTCATAAAGTACATGTAAAAATTCTTCATCGTGTGCCATCGCGGCCGATCGCCAGTTAATAGTTTCGTTGGTGCCACTGACATCATTAGGGTCGGTAGTAAATCGAGTGACACTAGACCAATCATCCGAACTTCCATCCAGCGTAATCGTATTGCTCAATTCATTGCTAACAGTGACACTTTGGTCATTAGTGACGGTCACTTCTACCGTTGCAGTATTACTATCATTGAAACCATCGTTCGCAATAAAACTAAAACGGTCGGTGCCGGTAAATCCTGGATTAGGCTGATAAATGATATTGGGTGCAACGCCGTCAATAGTGCCTTTTTGTGGGCTAACACTAATGGTGTAGGCCAAGTCATTCCCTTCAGCATCACTAGCGCTTAAGGTGATATTGCTTATTGAGTCTGTACTCATCAGTACCTCTTTATTACGAGCAATCGGTGCAGTATTACTTTGATCAGACCCGCCAGGTAATTGATACTCAAGGAAAGCACTCACATCGTTAGGATATAGATCAATGGTGGTTCCACCATAGGCTTGGTTTGCACCTCTGAAGAACAGTCGTATCGTACTAGGGTCACCCAGAAGTTGACGGTTTAGGCCTAACTCAACCCCTTTGCCTTCGTAGGCTAGTGCGGCGTTACCTAAGCTAGACCAGCTCCAATTATTGCCGCTTCCGGTATAGCGCTGTATGTGCTTACCTTCAATGATGTAATCCGCTCCAATTGAGCCTTGCAGATAGCCGGTCCCAGCATTTTGGTCAGTATCGATCAAAATTTGCCAACCCCAAGTTAGATTAGTACCAGTGTTGGAAGCCGCATTAATTGTATTGTAACTTTCATAGGCAATATAAAGCGTGTCATCAGAGTTCGCAAACCCCGCTACTTTCCAATCGATAGGGTTTTTGTCACCCGACGTGTCATCTGGATCATTGACTGAGAAGCTACTGTTTGGCCAATCGGTGAGCTTGCCATCGATAGTGATTTGGTTATTAGCGACAGGATTGTTGTTATCGTTACTATTGTCAACATTACCGTCTATTTGCTGTAAGTAACTAATTAACTGCAACTGTTCAGCAGCGGTAAGTATGACCCCTTCATGAGCATTGACTGCGCCGTATAAATCAATCGCAGAACCATCATGTAAGTACGGTGCTGTCGACCACACGCCGCGTAAGGTAGGTGTATCAATGCCCGTTAGATTGTTATTAATTCGTTTTCCGCTACTAGGTTTTAGCGTGCCGATGTTATGCAGGTTATTGGGGCCGCTATCGGTGAATTTTTCACCGCTGTGGCAGCTTGCACATTGTTGTTGAACAAACACCGCTTGACCCGCTTCCGCTTGAGTCGTTAACGAACCGTTTGTATTTTGGAAAGGGCTGCGACGGAAGCTATCGAGTGAAGCAACATAGGCCGTTAAAGCATCAAGATCTGCGCTTAGACCCGCTTTCTTATCGCCTAAAGTCTGATCGCGAGTACCGGCATGAAAATCACTGTCAGACATAAGGCCAATACCGCCGGCTAGGGTACGAATCTGTCCTTCAAAATCTTGTACCTCATCAAAATTGGCCGTCCAGTGCAGCAGGCCATGATCCATACCGCCGCGTCCTTCAAGACTGATGGTATTTCTCAAACCTTCGCCAAAACCGGTCATATCCCATACACGGCCATCGTCTGCCCCATTGTTATGACAAGCAGCGCAGCTGATGTACTGTTCACGGGCTAAGCGTCCGTCCAATGCATCATAAAACAATTGCTTACCTTTTAGCACCGTTGCGGGAAGCGTCTCAACGGCTACCGTATCGTATTCTGCGATACGTTCAAAATTAGTTCGGGTTTCATTATTTAAGCGTGATAAGTCATGAACACTAATACTTCTGCCTATGAAATTATGCGTGTATAGCTTGCTGCCATCAGCTGAAATAGTCAGTCCTTGAGGGGCGAAGCCTACTAAAATGCGGGTGATTTCAGATTTATCCAGCGCGTTTAGTACCGCAACCTGACGGCTGCCTTCAAGTGCCACGTAGAGATAAATACCATAGCGCCCAAACACTGCGGAGCTGGCTATACCCCCATTATCATGGTCAACGCGTGCCCCTGTTTCTTCAAGACCCGTTGCAAGATCGATCCGCGACGTAATACTTCTAACCGTGCTGTCGTGCGTTAACGGTTGACCATCGCGCAGCATACCGCGTTTGATATTATCTTGCTTTGATGGAACCCAGCCACTCAAGCCATCGGGTGAAATCACCATCGGGCCAAGGTAGTTTGGAATACCCCGTCCAGAGTGCTCTGAATCCTGCCGCTCAGAATGCTCTAGCACAATGCGTTTGCTTATCGACATATGCGCTGTTGTGATCTTGACGACCTTACCACCGTACTTGATACCACCCACTGTCGTTTGCACATTTGCCGTCGCCTCGCCCGGTATCGTGGGGGTGATAAAGCGTGAAGCATATAACTCGGTTCCAGCAGCATTGATACTAAGATGACGAGGGTTACTGCCAATGACTACTTGGTTGATTTGCCCACCGGAAGTGGGATGCAGCTTAACAACACTATTGCTTGCTTCCAAAGCGACATAGGCGTAACCCCCGTCAGGTGAAAACACAATGCCGTGTGGCTGTGAAGCATTGGGCAGGGTAATGAGTCGTACGACTTTCATCTGGGAAGGATCAATCACACTAATAGAAGCGGATTCCTTATTGCTCACCCAAATACGTCCATCAGGAGCGATCGCTAGCGCATGAGGGGCTTGCTTAACCTTAATCTCAGCGAGTTTTTTATTAGTGACAGCATCAAAAACAGAGACCGAATGATTGTCTGGATTAACATTCCACACACGATCATTAGTGCTACGTGATTCGTAGGCAATGCTCATTGATATATTGGGTTTATTAGCGGTTAGAGGGTTATGAATAGGTTGCGTGAATTGATAATCAACTGGATCAATACCTATACCGCTCACCATCAAAGTAACGACCATCATCCCTGCTTGGGTAAACGCGTGACTGATGTTTGGGCTGGATGAAGCCGTTGTTGTTGCAGTTCCGTCACCAAAATTCCATTGGTACTGAAGATTACTACCACCAGTGACTACGGCGGCATAGTTGACAAGAGTACCGCTAGCTTTTGGTGATGCAGTGATAGGTTGAATTGAAATATTTCCAACAACGATCCATTTGAAATCAATTTGATTGGAACCACCCTTTCCATCATCAACCGTAATGAGAGTGTTGTAACTGCCTGAGCTTGTTGGTATCCCTGTAATAAGGCCTGTCGTAGAATTAATCACTAAACCGGTGGGTAATCTTGCTGCACTGTATGTCAAGGTGTCTGTGGTGTTTAAATCACGAGCATTAATAGTAAATGTGACTGACTGATTAATACCGGTCGTTTGATCGCCAGGGTTATTTATGGAGGGAGCCACGTTGTAAAGCGGGCTCTGATGAAGTAGTGGCAATAACTGTTTGTTAATGCCATTAGCAGAATACTGTACCTCTAAGATGTCAGCGCCACCCTTTTCAAAGAAGGTAACAACCAGTGTATGCAGGCCTGCTGCTAAATCAATGGTGCCAGACTTTTCAACACGCCCATGAATACCATCGTTGTCGACAACCATTTCGCCATTGATAAATAACTGGCTGCCATCATCAGAGGCAGTATAAAAGGTGTAACTACCAGCTGTTGGTAGATCAATTACTGCTGAGAACCGCAAAGCATAAAAATCAGTACGGCCACGTATAGTGGTGTCAATGGTATCGGTTACGCCGGTAGAAACAGGTGTTAGTGTCGAGAAGTCGGGTAAAGCATCCCATTCACCTTCGTAATATTCATACGAGATGCCCGGTACGCTGCCTTCAGGGAAAATATTCCAATTAAACGTAACGGAGACGAATGAATCGCCATCACTCACTGTTACCACAGGTTTGAAAATACCTTTCTGCGTTGCTGTCCCTGTAATTAAGCCGCTGTTAGCGTTGATCGCTAGTCCCGCCGGTAAATTAGTTGCCTGATAGCTAAGACTAGGGCTATCCACGTCAGTCGCGTTGATAGAATAAGTGATGGAATCACCAATAACGTTTACTTGATCACGCGGTTGAGTCACTCGTGGTAACCCTGATGAATAAACGTTGATTACCTTAGCAACCGAAGGAACGCCTTTGCTATTAACGGCAAACAACATCCAGTTTCCTGGTGTCAGAACATTAATGTTAGCGTGGGAAGTTAGTTCGTATAAGCCAGCCCCTGCTTGTTGAAATGGAACATTAATAAAGCGTACATCCGTATTTATGCTGTGAGTTACGGCTGACATTTTAATCATGCTGAACTTGCTAATATCATTGCTACTTTGCAGCGTAAAACGTTGACCATATTTGATGGCGTCAGGTGCGTTGCTAATCGTTGGTCGTGTTGCAAGCGTTCCGTCATTGTTAAATAAGTAAGGGGGTGACAGCACCTCACCGTCTTGATGGTTACCCGCACAAGCTCCACAAAAGCCACCTCCAGCTGCAAGCACACGGCCATCCGTCATTAGTAAAGCAATAGAATGGTAATTACGCGGCGTGGTCATGCCTGCAATTGTGCGCCACTTTTTAGTGTCAGGGTTCCAGATTTCTGGTTCAAGGATTGAGCCACTGTCATTATATTTAGCACCCACTGATGTTCCACCAATAATCATGGCTTCACCCGTGGGTAGCATAACGGCATTCTGGAATTTCCTAGCGTTAGCCATAGGTTCCAAAGGAGTAACCACTGGAGTTGGGCCATTGATGTCAATAATCATGGCTTTGTTGGTGCTTTTTTGATTGTCGCCTGCAGTGGCACCTCCAGCGACTAATAACTTGCCCTCGTCAAACATGATCGTAGTCCCTTGCTTTGGGTACCACTCAGTCATATCTGGTCCAACCTGTGTTATCTTGCCTAGACCTGTTGTATCGATACTGTGCATTTTTGGCGTAGGGCCGGAGTGAAATATTTTTCCCTTAGGATCTAAATGAAGTAGTGGAAACCAAATATTTTCATAGCCACTTTGATCAATGATCGGTCCTTGTAAGCTTGCTCCCGTCAGACTTTTCCAGCCGCTTCCTTCGGTCCAAAGTTCTGGATATTGACCACCACTACTCCCCGCAGCAGTAAACACAGACCCCGTTGGCATCGTGACCGACGTTGGATACCAACGACCCTTGTTCATCGTGTCAAGTTGAGACCAAGTGTTGGTTTCAAAATCAAAAACACTGGTTAAGTTGGATTGATTTCGGCCACCATTTACAAAAACACGACCATCTTCCAGCGTAGTTAAATGCCCACAAAACATGTCATGCCCATCATTTGGGGTGTCTATAAATGTATTGCTAGCGGGATCCCATGTTGAAGAGTAACTGTATTCAGTAATGCCTGAAAAGCCAGTGATTTCAGAAGCAGCAAAGGTCAATATGCGCCCATCCGGAAGGTTAGCGGCTGAAACAGGTATATGTGGCCAAGGAATAACGGGACCCCATTGCCCAGTAATATTCTCATTTCTTGCTGCGGTACGCGCCGCCAATTGGGGTGCGACGAAAGCAGGATAATCTTGAGCTAAGTCAGCCCAATAAATATCGTCCTTAGTATGCTCAGAGGAATCAGATACCTCAGCATTAACCGTTGGAGCAAGCAGCGTTGCTAACAAGCAAGCAATAAGAGAAGAGAATGCAGATAGGTTCGTATAATATTTCACAGAGCTGACCATTTATAATTTTTATATATCTGGTATCAGAGCAAAAAATAAGATGAAAGTATTGCTCTATCAGATCAAAGGTATATTTGTCTTGTTCCCTAAGCACATCACCTGGCTAAATCTAAAGGGGTCAAAAACAGCTTATAAAAACGCTCGATAAGCTATCAGCTGTAGTCGACATCAACCCAGCGACGTTCATCAATAGCTTTCGACGCAGCGTCGTAAATGGTGCAGGCCAATTATTCGACTACTTTTTTCACTACATCTGGTGGTAGCGCACCAACGCCAATAACCGATACAATCCATGCACCATCTTCGAATACGGCAACACCAAAAACAACGTCAATACAAACCCAAGATGCACCACCAAAATCACCCCCATCGCACTAGTTTCCCGTAGCCCCAGCAACAACAGCCCCGTCAAACTAGTAAAAAACAACAGCGCAATAAACCCAGCTTCCATACCCCAAAGATCCGGCGATGAAATACTTGCCTCAGTTTTCAGTTTCATCAAATACTGCCCAGCTGTACCAACACACAACAAAATACCACCCACCGTTCCAAACATCACTGGCAGGCTAAAATAGTCATGCGGCGCTTCCCACCTAAAACCATAATGATAAATAGTGCCTGTTGAGGTAGCCGCAAAGCACAACATAAACCCATAAAACGTGGCATGGTGCAGATAGCGACGTTTCATACTAAAACGCTCATCCTCGTCGTTACAGCCGTGTCTCGCACCGCTTAGGTTTTTAAGGCTTAAGCCATCGCCAATCCCTGAGATAATTTTCGATATGCTGTTTCCTGTCGAGTCTGATGAAGTGCCAATATCGGCGGTGCTTCGCCAAAATGACCAGCCACCCACCAGCATTGCAACAATAGAAAATATAAACGTCGGTCCAGCCACCGCAACCATTGCCCCATGAGGAATAACCGCTTTGAAATTCCCATCAGGATAGGCGCGAAAAAAACCTGCTGCATCGTTTAGCACGGCAGCACCCATAAGCACGACAGCCATAGCCAACACACAAAGCAGTGATATTACCAGGCCATTGGTATCAAAAGCCCGCGCTAAAAATCCCGGCCAAGCGTGTTCGCGCCAGCTATCTCTTCTGAGATCATTAAAGGTTTTTGGAACATTGACGTTAAATTCGTGTGGATCTGCGTATTGGCAGGCGTAGTAGCAGCCCCGGCAGTTGTGACAAAGGTTGGCTAAATAGTCCAGTGTGTTATCGCTAAACTGTCGGTGTTTAGTCATGGCGGGAAACACGCTGCAAAATCCTTCGCAGTAACGGCAGGCATTGCAAATTTGCATAATGCGGCGCGCTTCATCGGGT
>Ga0114956_1003197_pt1 | contig 12685 bp, 14 predicted proteins | sample MaitaG_FD_87304 | JGI IMG/M metagenome (GOLD analysis project Ga0114956, IMG submission 87304) | Marine algal microbial communities from Maine, USA - Maine_Asex2 metaG | ecosystem: Host-associated > Algae > Red algae > Unclassified | place: Maine, USA | collected 2015-01-05 | reverse complement strand
ATCGACTGCTGCGTTTTCAAAAATCTTTAAAACTTTCCGTTTAAAACGATCTTCTTGTCCTTCTAACCATAGTTCTACAAAAGGCAAAATATCTTTTGTCTCTCTGGTATATTTTGGAAGTTGTTTTGCTACTGCTGTTATTTTTACTGACATATACATTTCCCGCGAAGGCGGGAATTTTTTTAATTAATAATAATTTGTTTCTATAACACTGAGACTCACAGAGATTTCACTGAGTTGTACAGAGACTATTCTGACCCTCTTCTTATTTCTCTTAACTATATTTTCTTTTATAAAAACACCCCTAAAGTCCCCTCTAGGGGACAATACTCAACTTTAATCATTCTTAACTAAAAACAAGCCACTGGTAGCGAAATGCCCATTTCCAGCGGATTTGTGATTTGAGGTTTAATTTATTTGACATACGTTCTAAATCTTCACGCTTAAAAGCACGAAGTATAGACGTTAATCCATCTTGTTTTATCATATAGTTCGAAATTACCAAGCCTAATAGTTTAAACAAACCATAAGCAATCTCGCTGCGCTGTAAATCATTTACAACAATACCGAGTGTTGTTTTATTGGATAAACTTGATAATAAGTCAACTATTTCTTCTTCTTTAAAATGATGTAGAAAAAGGGTCGTTAATGCTATATCGTAATTGATTTTCTGAAATTCATTAGAGAAAATATCTTCATTTCTAAATGTTAACTCAGGGTAATTTTCTGATAATTCATTAGCATAATCAATTGTATCTTGGTTGGCGTCAATCCCGATTAACTTAAACTTATAGCCTTCCTTTCTACCAAAATCAGCAACTAATCTTAAAATATCACCATGTCCACATCCTAAATCTATGATGCTATATGTTTTATCCTTAGGTTTTCCTGCTAGTAATTGTTCAATCCCATCGATTGTTATTCTATTTCCTCCAAGCCACTTATTTATACTTCCTAATTTGTCTAAGGTATCTCGCAACAATTCCCCTTTCATGGTAAAATCATCCATGATTTCGGATTTATTACTTCTATATGTAGTGTCAATAAATAAACTCATTATACTTTCATTGGCTTTCCGTGCGTCATTTTTATGATTTTTGGCAATAGAAAAGGGAATAAACGTAAACCACTTAAAAGGATAGGAGCTAACCAATTTTGTCTAAATAAATAAGCGATAGTATGACCAACCTTTAAGCGAAAACTAAACGTACTTTTCCAACTTTTGGTGTAGGCTTTTTCTAGTGCCTCTCTCGTTACAATTTTTCCTTGAAGATAATCAATAATCAGCTCTGATGCTAATTGCGCACTTCTAACTGCCATTCCCATGCCATTGCCACAAAGCGGATGAATCATTCCTGCTGTGTCTCCACACATTATGATGTGATTTTCTACTGGTTTTTTTGTTTCAAATGAAATTTGACTAATCGTTATCGGTTGATCAAACTGTGGCTTTGTGTTTTCAAAAATTGTTTTTAAATCTTTGTTTTTAAAGAGAACTTCTTTTTGGAAAGTATCAATATCTTTAAATGTTTTGAAAGCCTTAAAGTCTGTAATATAACATAGATTGATATGATTGTTTTCAACTTTAGACACTCCACAATACCCTCCTTTAAAATTATGAAGTGCAACTTTATCTTCAGGAAAATCTCCCAAAACATGAATCTTAACACCTAAATAAGGTGACTTTTTTGTAATGAACTTACGTTGGAATTTTACGTCTAAATTAGAGCGTTTACCAAAAGCGCCAATAACCATTTTAGATTGAAATTGATGGCTTAATTTTGTCTGAAGATGGAAAACATCATCCTCGAAATAAACATCAATAACCAAATCTTTAATAACCTCAACTCCGCTTTTTACGGCCAATTGATATAATTGAAAGTCCATTTCATAGCGACTCATCCCGAAGCCACCTAATGGCAAATTTGCTCTAATACTTTTATTACTATGTGTGGTTAATTCGAAATTTGAAATTTGTTTTGCTCCAAATTCGAAGGGATTAAAGCCTAGATAGTTCAAATATGGTAAGACTTCATTTGATACATATTCACCGCAGACTTTATGCTTAGGATAATCATTTTTTTCAATCAATAAAACCTTAAAATTTACTTTTGCTAAATGAATTGCACTGGTTAATCCTGCTAATCCGCCTCCAATTACAATGACATCAAATAGTGGTTTTGTCATTTACTATTTCTGGTAATGAATGACATTAATTTTTACTGTTTTACTCATTACAAAGCTACCTCCTCCTACATCAAAATCTTTTCGGTTGATTTCAAAATTCGACATTACTTTGCAAACATCAGTGCTTTTATCTACAGTAACTTTAATATTAATAGCTTTTGTTTTTCCTTTAATGGTAAGATTCGCCTTAATATTATAGCTGTTGTTAGTTGACTTATTTATACTCGTACTTTCTAGTAGAATATATTTAAACTTCTCAGTATTAAAATAATCTTCTTCTAAAAGATGTTCGTCTCGGCTTTCAATTCCTGTTTTGATTGAAGATGCTAGTATTTTTCCCGAAATACTTATGAGTTCACCAGTTGAATCTAATTCAGCATCAATTGTAAACGTATTAAAATGCCCATCTACAGTAACACCTAGGTTTTTTATTTCGAAATTTACAGAAGTTTTTTGCGCAAAACCATAGAGAGATAGACATACAAGTCCTATAAAAATTAATCGTGTTTTCATACCTGTTTTTATGGTGTCAAGTTAGGCATTATTTAATAATACCTTGTTACATAAGCGTTATTTTAGATCATAAAAGCGTCCATTTATAAGACATCTCTTATTGTAAATGTATGACCTCTAAATTTAATTTTATCACCAACAGATTTAGAGAGTAATAATTTACCTATTGGAGTAGCCACAGAGATAGCATAGAAATTATTATTTTTCAACTTAATTTCTCCAACACTTATACTAATAAAATAGTTTGAACCTGTTGTTTTAACAATACTTCCTAAAGCTATAGTTTTATGCTTTGCTCTTATATCTATCTTTTGAAGCGTCTCACTTAATTTTTGAAGTTCTGCCAGTTGCTGACCTGCTTTTTCCCTTTCTAATTGAAGCATCGCTCTACCTGTTTCGTGCTTATCTCCAGCACTACTCTTTGTCTCGGATTGTAGTGAGTTTTGAATATCCGAAATGTTGTTTTGAATAACTTCTAAACGACAGTTTAAGACGTTTTGGCATTGATTATATAGCTGTTCCTTTATATTCATTCAATTAAACCTGCTAATTCTTTACCGATTATACTTCCAATGGCAACTCCCATTCCGCCCAAACGTACTCCACAATATACATTATTACTAAGTTGTTTTACAATAGCATTTTTTTGGTTTCCGACTCCCATAATACCAGACCAACGCTGCTCTATTTCAAAATTTGTGTTGGGTAAAATGGTAGTTCTTAAAAGTTTTTCGAGTTTATTCTGAACAATTTCTGTTGCTCCAAATTCTAAAGTTTCTTCCGTTTTAAAATCTAAGTTTCTACCTCCGCCTAATAAAATTCTGTTATCAATATTTCTGAAATAATAGTAACCTCTATCTAAATGGAATGAACCTTTGATATGTAAGTCTTTAATAGGTTTAGTAATTAAAACCTGTGCTCTAGCAGGTTTAACTTTAGTAATATTGAGTTGTTTTGCAAATCCATTGGTGGCAATAAAAATTTTACGTGTTGTAAATTCAAAATGGTTTGTGTTTATTTTTACAGTGGTTAAATCTTCTGAAAATGATTCTACCAAAGTATTGTTCATTATTTTTATTCCTAAAGTCTGTACTCTATATAATAGCGCCTCCATCATTTTACCAGTGTCAATCTGTGCTTCAAATTGATTAAAAGTATACTGTGGTATTATGTTTTTAAACCCAAAACCATTCTCTTTTAATGAGAATACATTCTCTTTAAAAATTGGTTTTAAAAAATTATTTACAAAATCGAGGTTTTTAAGACATTCAGAATATAGCTTCTCGTCGTCTTCCAAAAACAATTCATAACCACCTAAAGTTTGGTAATCTATAATTTTATCACCTAGTGTTTTTTGTAACAATTTTAAACCATCAACACGCTTTTTAATTAATTCAAAAACCTCTGCTTTAGAATGACTTTTAAGGTCATCAATAATTTCACTTAAGCTTCCGAAGCAAGCAAAACCGGCATTTTTAGTACTAGCTCCTTGTGGCAAGATTCCTTTTTCAATAATCAAAATTTTTGATTTTGGAAACCGCTGCTTGAGCTGCAACGCACAATTTAAGCCCACAATACCACTCCCAACAATTGTAAAATCAACGTTGGTGAGCCAAGTTTTTATTTCCCAATATGATAAATTCATTTTATAAAAATAAGTGATGTTTAATGAACACATTTATTTTTGTGCTGTTTATTAAATTATAATTATATTATGGTAAGTCAATCTATATCAGCGAAATACATTCGAAGAGTATTTTTATTAATGCAAAAAATTGTTTTATGAAAAAATTACGATAAAAACTTCACTTTGACTTACGTTTCTTTTTATTATGTTTTGGAGCTATTCTTGGTATACTCTAACAAGTATAAATATTCTGGCAATCTGTTTAATGAAAAGTTGGACTTAAACTATCTGTCAAGTGGAGTTTATATGTTAAAAATTAAAAGCGGTGCAGGTACTGTAAATAAGAAATTGGTCATCAACTAAAATCAGTGTGAAAAAGGAAAAAAGGTTGTCTAATACTTATTAGACAACCTTTTTTTAGCACTAGGTTATTAGACTTTTTTCTAGTCTATTTCTTGCTTAATAACAAAGTCTTCCATAAACTTAGTGGTATAATTACCAGCTAAATAATCTGGATGCTCCATTAATTGTCTGTGAAAGGGAATAGTTGTTTTTATACCCTCTATAACAAACTCTTCTAGAGCACGCTTCATTTTATTAATCGCTTCTTCTCTAGTCTGAGCAGTCGTTATTAGCTTAGCAATCATAGAATCATAATTTGGCGGAATACTATAACCAGCATAAACGTGAGTATCTAAACGAACTCCATGCCCTCCAGGAGCATGTAGTGTTGTAATTTTACCAGGTGAAGGTCTAAAGTCATTAAATGGATCTTCTGCATTTATTCTGCATTCAATTGAGTGCAGTTGTGGTAAATAATTTTTTCCAGAAATTGGGATACCTGCAGCGACCATAATTTGTTCACGTATTAAATCAAAGTCAATGACCTGTTCCGTAATTGGATGTTCTACTTGTATCCGCGTATTCATTTCCATAAAGTAAAAATTACGATGCTTGTCCACCAAGAACTCTACCGTACCTGCTCCTTCATATTTAATATATTCAGCAGCTTTGACCGCTGCTTTACCCATTTTATCTCTCAATTTATCTGTCATAAATGGAGATGGCACTTCTTCAGTTAGTTTTTGATGACGTCGTTGAACGGAACAATCTCTTTCTGATAAGTGACATGCTTTACCTCGAGAATCACCAACAATTTGTATTTCGATATGGCGAGGCTCTTCAATGAGCTTTTCTATGTACATGTCATCGTTACCAAACGCGGCTTTGGATTCTGCACGAGCAGATTCCCATGCGTTCTGAAGATCTTCAGGTTTCCAAACAGCACGCATTCCCTTTCCACCTCCACCTGCTGAAGCTTTTAGCATTACTGGGTATCCTGTTTCTTTAGCGATTTTTATGCAGTCTTCAAAGTCTTCAATTATACCTTCGCTTCCCGGAACACAAGGTACTCCAGCTGCTTTCATGGTAGCTTTAGCATTGGCTTTATCACCCATTCTGTCAATCATATCTTCCGACGCACCAATAAATTTTATCCCATGCTCTTCACAAATTTTAGAAAATTTAGCATTCTCAGATAAGAATCCATAACCAGGATGAATCGCATCTGCATTTGTAATCTCAGCAGCGGCTATGATATTAGATATTTTTAAATAGGATTCACTACTAGCAGGAGGCCCAATACAAACGGCTTCATCTGCAAATTTTACATGTAGACTTTCTGCATCCGCAGTTGAATAAACCGCAACGGTTTTAATGCCCATTTCTTTACAAGTTCTTATAACTCGTAGTGCTATCTCCCCTCTATTGGCAATTAGTATTTTTTTAAACATAACTTTTAGGTATTTAAAATTTCAAATTCCAAATTCCAACATTTTAGGAATTATACTTTGGAATTTTAAATTGGGTTATGATGGGTCTACCAAAAATAATGGTTGATCAAACTCTACTGGTGATGAATCATCAACAAGTACCTTAACTATCTTTCCTGAGACTTCAGATTCAATTTCATTGAATAACTTCATAGCTTCAATAACACAAAGCACATCGCCTTCTTTAATTTCAGTCCCTACCTCTACAAAAACAGGCTTATCTGGTGCTGATTTACGATAGAATGTTCCTATAATTGGTGACTTAATTGTAACATATTTTGAGTCCTCGCTAGTAACGGCAGCTGGAGTTGAAGCATCAGCGGCTGGTGCAGCAGCCACTTGTGGTTGTTGTTGAATAACTGGTGCTGCTTGCATGGGCATTTGCTGAACGTAAGTTGTTTCAGTTTCAGACCCTGTTCTAATGGTAATTTTAACGTCATCCATTTCTAACTTAACCTCACTTGCACCAGACTTGGCAACAAATTTTATTAAGTTTTGAATTTCTTTTAAATCCATAGTGTTTAAATATTTGTTAGTTAATTTCTATTTTGTATTGTAAGCCCATTTGAAATATATTGAGCCCCAAGTGAATCCGCCACCAAATGCAGCAAATATTAGCTTATCACCTTTCTTTAATTGTGATTCGTAATCGTGAAGAAGTAAAGGTAAAGTAGCTGAAGTTGTGTTACCATACTTCTGTATATTTATCATTACTTTATCTTCCTCTAAGTTAATACGATTTGCAGTCGCATCAATAATTCGTTTGTTTGCCTGATGTGCTACAAGCCAAGCGATGTCATCATTTTTCAGATTATTTCTTTTTAAGATTTTCTCAGCAACATCTGCCATATTAAAAACGGCATTCTTAAAAACGGTTTTTCCGTCTTGAAAAATATAATGCTTGCCTTGCTTAAAAGTATCTTCTGTAATAGGGAATGAAGAGCCTCCATAAGTTGCTTGCAGAAACTCACGTCCTTCTCCATTACTTTTTAGTAATTCATCTTGAAGACCTAGTCCTTCTTCATTAGGTTCAAATAAAACGGCTCCTGCACCATCTCCAAAGATGATACAAGTGGCTCTATCTTTATAATTAATAAACGATGAGTTTTTATCCGCTCCTATTAATAATATTTTTTTATAACGACCAGACTCAATATATGCGGCAGCTGTTGACATTCCGAATAGGAAGCTAGAACATGCTGCTTCTAAATCATAAGAAAACGCATTAGTCGCACCAATTTGTGTGGCCGTATATGCTGCTGTTGCAGCTGCTTTCATATCTGGTGTTGCTGTACAAACAATGACTAGATCTATCTTTTTAGGATCTAATTCCGTTTTTCGAATTAAATCTTCTGCAGCTTTAATCGCTAAAAAAGAGGTTCCTTTTCCTTCGTCTTTAAGAATTCTTCGTTCCTTAATACCTGTACGGCTTGTAATCCATTCATCATTTGTCTCTACCATAGTTTCTAGAACCTTGTTAGATAGAACATAATCAGGAACATAGCCTCCTACGGCTGTAATTGCCGCTGTGATTTTACTCATTATTAGCTTTTAGGTTGATTAAAAGTATTCAAAAATTGCTAAAAAAAGCGCGTTTTTATTCACTTTTTAGCGGTTTTTGGCAAATAATTGTACAAATAAAGTGGTTTTTGCTTGATTCAAGAAATTATAACAAAAAAAACGCTCACAAGTGAGCGTTTTCTTATATGCATGCATAATACTTATGCTACGTTTTCTTCTTCTACAGAATTATCTATTAAAACCTGTCCTCTATAATATAATTTACCTTCGTGCCAATGTGCTCTATGGTATAAATGTGGCTCACCTGTAGTTGGGCAAGTTGCTATTTGAGGTATAGAAGCTTTGTAATGTGTTCTTCTTTTATCTCTTCTTGTTTTTGATATTTTACGCTTTGGATGTGCCATTGTAAATGTTATTTATCCGTTAATAGTTTTTTTAAATTATTCCAACGAGGATCAATATCCTCTGATGATTTTACTTTACGATCCTCACTAGGACTCAGTTCTTCTAATTTTGAAAGTATGTCTGACTGTAATGTACCGTCTTCAATACCAGGATGAAGTCGTTTTGTCGGAACTGCCAATACTATAAGTTCATATATATATTGCGAGACATTGATTTCATATTCACCATGAGGTATGATTAATATATCTTCATTCTCATCATTATACGCATCACCAAACTTAACGACCAATTTTAATTGATCATCAATAGGTTGGTTAAATGGCTCATTAGTGATATCACAATTAACATTTACTGTCCCTGATGCTGAGAAATACAATTCTAATAATGTCGTTTTTTTCTCAAATCGAAGATTGATTTCTACATCAATCTCATTAAATTCATCATATTCAAAATTCTGAAAGAACGTATTATCAATTTGATAATCAAAATGATGCTCACCGACCTTTAATCCTACAAAAGGAATTATATAATCTTTTAATGCCTTCATTATCACACCCATTTTGAGCCTGCAAATATATAAATTTTTACTTATCTAAAGATAGATATTAACAAATATTGTTTACAATTTTTTAGGGACTTTTTTTAACGGGTTATCACTATAGTGATAATACTCTTTTCTACGCTTGAAAATTTCTATTCCAGTACGTATTGCATGCTTTAGAGAAGTTTCATCTGCAACACCCTTACCTGCTATTTCATAAGCTGTTCCATGATCAGGTGATGTTCTAACCTTATCAAGACCAGCAGTATAATTAACCCCTTCACCAAAAGCTATGGTTTTAAAAGGTATTAAACCCTGATCGTGATAGGATGCAATGATGGCATCAAAACTTTTGTAAGTGTTAGATCCAAAAAAGCTATCTGCAGAATAGGGTCCGTAGACCAAATGGCCAGTGGCTTTTATCTTCTCTAGTGTAGGCTTTAACACCTCATCATCCTCATTACCTATAACTCCATTATCACCTGCATGGGGATTTATACCTAGAACAGCCACTTTGGGCTTACTAATACCAAAGTCTTGTCTTAGCGATTTTATTACAGTCGCTATTTTTTCAATTATTCGCTCTTCAGTGATGTGCTTAGCTGCATCTTTTAGTGGCACATGATCTGTTAGAAGACCTACGCGTAGGTTATTAGACACCATAAACATTAGGCTATTTCCATTTAAAGCTTTGGCTAAGTAGTCTGTATGACCTGGAAACTTAAAATTATCAGACTGTATATTGTGTTTGTTTATTGGAGCTGTAACCAAAATATCAATATCTCCCTCTTTTAGTGCTTTTGTTGCGGCTTCTAAAGACTTAATAGCGTACTCACCGATTTTCATGTCTTCTTTTCCAAATTCAATTTGTACGGGTTCTTGCCAAACATTAACCACGTTAATTTTTCCATGAACAATTTTTTTTGATGAATCAATATTGAATAGATTGATTTTGCTGTTAAAATGATTCTTAAAAAACTGCATAGTTTTGCTTGAAGCGAAAATTACAGGCGTACTCAATTCTAAAGTTCTTGAATCCTCATAAGCTTTTAGTATGATTTCTGAACCAATTCCATTAAGGTCTCCAATAGATATTCCCACAATAACTACCTCTTCTTTTTTCATATATTAAAGTGTATTCTATTTTTTTATTATCGTAGATAAATTACGACTAATTGTATTTAACTTTGTGAATACAAATTTAACCAAATAATGCACAATTATGTTTACTGGTATTATTGAAGATTTAGGGGAAATTAAGATGCTTAAGAAAGAAGGTGGTAATCTACACCTTACTATTAAATCATCTCTAGCTAGTGAATTAAAAATAGATCAAAGTGTGGCGCACAACGGTGTTTGTTTAACGGTTATAAGTATTGATGGTGATTTATATACGGTAACCGCAATAAAAGAAACTCTTGCCAAAACTAATATTGGGGAACTCTCTGAAAAAGAATCCATAAATATTGAACGTGCTATGAGGTTGGGTGATCGCCTAGATGGTCACATTGTTCAAGGCCATGTAGACCAGACTGCGACATGTATTTCTATAATTGAAGACAATGGAAGTTGGATTTTTACTTTTGAATACAATAATGATCTCAATAATATTACAATTGAAAAGGGTTCTATAACTATAAATGGTGTAAGTTTAACTGTAGTAAATTCTAAATTAAACAGTTTTTCAGTAGCTATTATTCCTTACACCTATAACCACACTACTTTTAAAAACTTAAACGTAGGAGATTTGGTTAATCTAGAATTTGATGTTATTGGAAAGTATGTTAAAAGGCTTAATGATTTAAGGGCTTAGGCTTTTTTCTTAGAAATTTTATAGGCTTTATAGACTCCAAAGCTTAATGCTATTAAAAATAAAATTACGGTTCCTCCATCTATAGGTAGACCAGGAGGTGGAGGAGGCATAGGTGGAGGAGGTGCGCTTCCTTGAGCCATAGACACAAAACCTATGAAGAAAAACAATACTGAGGCTAACATATTCTTATTCTGCATTATGTAAATTATGATGTAAAAGTATTAAAAAAACCGAGTTCACAAAATTAATTGAGTTAAAAATGTCTTTAAACGGTAATTATTATCGATGAAATGCGTAAAATGTGGCAATTGTAGGGAAGAAACTCACATTCTTATTAAACATTCTTGTACAAATATAATATTAATTGCGGCTTTTCCGCATCATATAAACGTTCATAGGTTAAAAAAAGTGTACAAAACACAAAAACCCTTCGATTGAAGGGTTTAGAAGTGGTCCCACATGGAATACTATATATTACAGTAATGTATAGTGTTGTGGAGTAATAAGGTAGTCTCAATATATTAATTCTTTAATGAAGAAGTTCTATATAGTAATATAGCTGTATAAAGTTTGAGCATTAAACGATGCCTTTCTTATCAATTAAATCATTATGATGAGGTACCACCTAGTAGCTTATTGAAATATACTTATGAACCCACAAGCTTATTAGTATTAAAGAGCATATTTTAGATTATATTTTAAGATGATTTCATTAAAATAACCTAAAAGACTTTAGCATTTCTGCAGCTTTTTCAGCAGTAATATCACGTTGAGGTGTGGCAAACATTTCGTAACCTACCATGAATTTTTTAATAGTAGCAGGAGTGGATAAAAACTCATATGCCAACACCAACCACTATTAGATAAACTATCTGATGGTTCTTGATGTGTACCAGCCGAATATGGGAAAGAGATATTAAATACTTTATCGTAAATACTAGTTATGGTTTTTATAGCTTCTGCAAGGCTGTATTTTCTGAAGTTGTTAAGCTTGTAATATTTTTATTTGCTTTTAAGGGAATAATCATGGTTTAAAAAGGCCATACTGCCCAAAATAGTACTAAAATAGCAAAATGATGATTAGTATAGACGCTACGTTCATTAGCTTCAATTCCTTGTTTTAAATAGGTTTCTAAAGCGAGTTATTATTCGATTTATAGTGCTTTCCGAAAAATTTACGTCACCAGAATTACAAAGTTTTTATGAAACTATTTATCAAAAAAAGATGGATTCTCGTAATTTTAGAAAAAAAAGTGTTATCATTTGGAGTGCTTATTAAGCCAGAAACAAAAGACATGTCGACTTCTAAAAGAGGCGCATTTTACTATAAGTTTGATCATTTAAAATACAACGAATTAGCAACTAAGAGTATTAATTTTGAAATATAAAATTTTTGAATAAATGAGTACACTATTTGATAAAATAAATAAATTAAAAGATGAGAGTTTATACTTAAAACATGAGCAGTTAGTTAATGGTATTATTGATGCTATTAATGATAAGACTTTAAAAAAGGGAGACAAATTGCCATCAATTAACCAGATGGTTAATAATATTGGCTATGCAAGAAAAACAATAGTTAGAGCCTATGAAGATCTTAAAGGAAGAGGTCTTGTAGAATCTAAAAACTTTAAAGGATATTATATTTATAATACAAATACCAAAGTAAAACTAAAAGTAGCGCTCTTATTATTTGCATTTCATTCTTTTCAAGAAGAATTTTACAATACATTTAGAGAAGAATTGGGTAAAAAATTTCAGATAAATGTTTTTTTTCATCATAATAATTTAGATGTTTTTAAAAGTATAATAGATAGAATATTTGGTAGATATGGAATGTATGTTATTGCTCCAATACAACTACCCGAGATTAAAAATATTTTAAAAAAGATACCTTATGAAAAGCTCTTGATTGTTGATAGATTTATAGAAATGCCTATAGAATACTCTTATATTTCTCAAGAATTTGAGCATTCTACGTTTGATCGATTAGAAGAATTACTACCTGCTATAAATAGATACAAGAAAATGGTTCTTTTTTACAGAGATGATACCGATTATCCAGCTGGTATTAAAGTAGCATTCAAGAAATTTATTGAAACATATAATATTAATGGTTCTATCGAAAAAAAATATAAGCTTGGCACTGTAAAACCAAATACAATTTACTTTTTTATAAGTGATGTCCATTTATGGCAAGTGCTAAGAGACTGTAAATACGCAGGTTATAGCATAGGTAAACAAGT
>Ga0114956_1003196_pt1 | contig 12686 bp, 12 predicted proteins | sample MaitaG_FD_87304 | JGI IMG/M metagenome (GOLD analysis project Ga0114956, IMG submission 87304) | Marine algal microbial communities from Maine, USA - Maine_Asex2 metaG | ecosystem: Host-associated > Algae > Red algae > Unclassified | place: Maine, USA | collected 2015-01-05 | reverse complement strand
GGTCGATAGCATCATCCCCCAAAGATCGATAGTGATCTGACTTACGCACAGCCTTATCCACTGAGTTATCCACAAATCTGTGAATAACTCTCAGACTGACGTATCTCTTGAGCCGAGATGCCCATGCAGAACGATGGCCACGACCGTGTCTTCTCGGGGACTGCCGAGTGATTCCTGAAAGGTCGATGATTTCGAGGCTCCAGGGCAAATCATCCTTCAAATGTCGATAGTCTTCACAGGCACGTCTCAACCATCCCTCATAGGTCGTTAGCCATTCCGGGGCTGTAAGAGCAGAACATCCCTCAACTGTCGGTAGCCACAGGTGGCGCGTCTCGCCATCCTTCATCGATCGATAGTTTTCAAGGGCGGAGAGACAGGCCATCCCTCAAATGTCGATAGCTTCTCGAGGCTGTTGGAGCAGATCATCCCCCAAATGTCGCTAGTCTCTCGCGTGATGCGCCGTAAACATCCCTCAAACGTCAACAGTCTCTTGAGATTGCTGAAACAGATGATCCCTCAAGTGTCGATAGTCTCTCGCATGACGGATCGAAGCATCCCTCATAAGTCGATAGTCATCCAAGGCCGCTGAAGCAAATCATCCTTCAAGTGTCGATAGTTCCGCGTGGCGTACTGGAATCATCCCTCAAACGTCGATAGTCTGCAGAAGCAGATCATCCCCTATCTGTCGATAGTTTCTCGCGCAACGCGTCGAAAACACCCTTCATGGGTCGACAGTGTTGGAGGGGCAGGGCCAAAGCATCCTCAAAATGTCGATAGTTCACCGCGTGGAGCGATTGAGGTATTCCTCAAAGATCGACAGTCGTTCTCGTTGTAGAACGGGGATATCCCTCATGTGTCGATGATCCTCTCGTGATGCAGGACTGCGACAGACGTGCAATGCCCGGAGGCAACCCTGAAGAGGTCGACAGCTACTCGCAGGGCGCTTTCGCGCTGCGCCGCTTGCAGTGGATCAGATTCTTGTTAACCCACGCTTCGAACACGAGCTCTGCCTCTACCAGCTCGGTACAGGCCTCTCGGCATCTTGCCCTCCAGTGAAATTTCCGTGAATCCTCAGAGCCACAGAGCATTCGGAATTTTTCAATGTCCAGAGGGTACGGATCACGGTGGGACGCCAGGTAGTCATACAAACTGCGCGCAGTAGGGGTCAGGGCTCTGTAGGGCTCCCAGGCCATTCGCGTGTAGTTGTTGCCAGCGAACAATGCAGCGATCCTCTTGTCTATCTTGACACGACATCGGCTATTGCGACCCGTGCTGTAGTCATAACTCTCGATCAGAGAGAGAGAGGGGATTCGTCCAACTCTCTGAGAATGGAACGACATCGCTGATGCTTGTAGCCTCGATAGGCAGTCTTTCGATTTGGCGTAGTAGTGACCATTAGTCGGCCACCCGATGTCGACACAGAGGCGGTAGAAGCTGAACTCCACTGGCTCTCCAGGAGCGGCGTGCTTGGCGTACTCGAGAACTTGCTGCCAGACCAGTTCGTCATCAGCCACACGAAGTTCAATCCCCGTGTAGATGATCTTGACGTCTTTGCTAGTCGTGTAGATCACCACACCTTCCAGCGCCTTGCGAGGGGCTCTCTTATTCCGAGTGGTAAAGAGCGAACTGCGCGCATAGTCGTTCGGCAGCGCCCTCATGTCGCTCGGCCATGGCGCATTCTCGAACAAGGAGAGCTGGAACTCTTCGGTTCCCGCAATCATTCTTTGTTCGTCCGTCTGAAGCGTCGTCAAGGCAAGATCTCCTATACTCGGACAGTACCGCGAGCGCCACACAGCCAGTGTGACGATATCATAGTTTAGCTAAACAAATCAGGTTTTAGCGGCTAAATCGACAACGCGTAGGGAGCAGGGTGTACGCCTCTATTTTCGCTGAAAATGTGGATCGGCGCTTGCGTGATCTGAAGATGTCCAGGCAAAAACTCGCCACAGGGGCAGGGGTTTCTCTGTCGTATATCAATGAGGTGGTCGCCGGAAAGGCAAATCCCTCAATCAAGCTGATGGACCGTATCTCGACCGCCCTGGATGTTCCTCTCCCGCTGATGCTCGAGCGGGCACCGGATCAGTCGGAGATACCGACGGTACACGACGACCCCGCGTCCTATACCCCGGTTCTCCTCGACTTGCCAGACAGCTACGTGCGCATATATGCAATCGTCAAGGACTTTCAGGCATTCCAGATCAGAAAATGGGACGCGGAGGCTCGATCCGAGCTTTATAGCGGCAATCACGAATAGTTTTTTGAGACACAAGTCTCATTTTTACTGTGATGATGACCATCAACTATCTTGTATTACAGCCTGCAGAGACATCCATTATATAGGTGGACAAACGATCAAGCATCGGTATAGTCACTGAACTACTGTGAACAAACCGACACTTTTCGCGGATGAGTTACCGGACTGACGTCGATTCGCCCTACACCCGCGCAATTGCCAAACTTGAACGGGACCTGGGCCCTTTTCTGCGGGCCTTAGAAGACACGCGAACGATCGAAATCGTGCTCAACGCAGACGGTCGGGTCTGGCAGGAGTGCTTCGGCGAGCGAATGCGCTGCATTGGCACAATGATGCCTGCGCAGGGTGAGACGATCATACGGACCGTCGCGGGATATCACGGCAAGGAGATCACGCGTGAGTCGCCCCTGCTCGAATGCGAGTTTCCTCTCGATGGATCACGATTCGCCGGCCAGCTTTCACCGGTAGTTCCAACCCCGACGTTTGCCATCCGAAAGAGGGCGGTCGCTGTCTTCACCCTCGACGACTATGTCGAAAACGGCATCATGAGCGACGCTCACAGCGCCGCGATCAAGGACGCCGTCGAGGCACATCGCAATGTACTCGTTACAGGCGGCACGGGCTCTGGAAAGACCACGCTGGTGAACGCCGTGATTGCGCACATCACGAAGCACGATCCGCACGAACGGCTCGTCATCATCGAGGACACGGGGGAGATTCAGTGCTCGGCCGAGAACGCCGTGCTTTATCACTCGACGATGGATGTGTCGATGACGGATCTACTCCGCACAACGCTTCGGATGCGCCCCGATCGAATCCTCGTCGGCGAAGTCCGCGGACCCGAAGCGCTCGACCTGCTCATGGCGTGGAACACCGGCCATGAAGGCGGTGCCGCGACACTGCACGCAAACAACGCAGCGGCCGGCCTCACTCGCCTTGCGTTGCTGATCAGCATGAATCCGCATGCGCCCAAACCGATCGAGCCGCTGATCGGCGAGGCGGTACACCTGATCGTCCACATTGCCAAGACCCCGGAGAGTCGCCGCGTCGAAGCGGTGCTGCGAGTCGATGGGTACCACGACGGTGCATACGTCACCGATTCTCTTTGACCGAAGAACCACGGATGAATCCCATGCCGGCAGTCTGTCTTCCATACCCCTATCGCATCGCCTTAGTTGTTCTCGGATGCACTTTGACGCTCGCGCTCCTTGTGGCACCCGAGTCGTCTCATGCGGCCGCCGGGGCAGGGGGCGGCCTTCCGTATGAAGGCTGGCTGACAAAACTCCGTGCCTCTGTGACCGGACCAGTCGCCTTCACCTTTGCTCTCATCGGATTGGTCGGTGCTGGTGGCGTGCTCATTCTGGGCGGCGAATTGAACGGATTTCTGCGCGCCATCGCTTTCATCGTTCTGGTCATGGCCTTCCTTGTCGGTGCCCAGAACATGATGACTGGACTCTTCGGTCGCGGTGCCGAAATTGCCGTTTCTCCAACGCTCGTCGAGGGGCGCGACGATGGCGCTTCGTAGAGTACCGATTCATCGAATCGGCACACGGCACAGCCTCTTTCTGGGAGGTGATCGCGAGCTGACGATGTTCTCTGGCTTGTGTGCTTTTGCCGCCGTAGTGCAGGGTCAGACTTGGTATGCAGCGACGTTCGGTATCGCGCTCTGGATAGGCGCGCTCTACCTGCTCCGTCGTGCAGGTCGAAGTGATCCGCGTCTCCGAGACGTGTATCTACGTCATCTTCGGTATCAGCGCTACTACCCGCCCCATAGCACGCCCTTCCGAGCCAACACGACGGCTCAGACACGGCACTACGGCTGATGATCCACCTCATTACCCTGACCATCGCGTTGCTCGGCGCACTCCTGCTCACCGGCCTGTATCTGAAGGTTCGTGCATTTGATCGCGAGTCGCGGCTCCGACGACATCGCGCGACGAAAGCGGGACTTGCCGATCTTCTGAACTACGCCGCTGTTGTCGACAACGGAATCATCGTCGGCAAGAACGGTTCCCTGATGGCGGGCTGGCTCTATAAGGGAGCGGATGCCGCTGCGAGCACCGAGCAGGAACGTGAGCTGGTATCAGCCCGTCTGAACCAGGCTCTGTCGCGTCTTGGCAACGGTTGGATGATCCACATCGACGCGGCACGCCGACCCGCACCGGAGTACCCCGACGCTTCTCGGTCAGCCTTCCCGGACCGGGTGTCCGAAGCGATAGACGATGAGCGACGTACGTTGTTCGAAGGGTTGGGAACGATGTACGAGGGCTACTTCGTACTCGTCTTGACGTGGTACCCACCGCTTCTTGCCGAACGGCGCTTCGTCGAGATGATGTTCGATGATGACCGCGCCAAGCCGAATCAAACCGAGCGCACCGAAGAGCTGGTTCGCTCGTTCAATCGCGATGTTGAAGATATCCAGGAGCGGCTGTCGATCTGCTTGTCGGACTTGACTCGTTTGCAAGGACACCGCGTTCTGCACGAGGACGGAAGCACGGTCATTCAGGACGATTTCTTGAGCTGGTTGCAGTTCAGCGTAACCGGGGTGTCGCATCCCGTGATCCTTCCACGAAACCCCATGTACATCGACTCCCTCATTGGCGGGCAGGAGCTCTTCGGTGGCGTCGTGCCGAAGATCGGAAGAATGTTCATTTCGGTCGTCGCGATAGAGGGATTTCCACTGGAGTCGACGCCAGGGATTCTCAACAGCTTGGCAGAGCTTCCGTGCGAGTACCGCTGGAGCAGTCGCTTTATCTTCATGGACGAGCACGAGGCGATCCGCCATCTGGAGAAGTTCCAGAAGAAGTGGAAGCAGAAGGTGAGAGGGTTCTTCGATCAGCTCTTCAACCAGGCCTCGATGAAGGTCGACGAGGACGCCATGGACATGGTGGCGGATGCGGGGGCCGCACTTGCCGAAATCAATAGCCAGCACGTAGCACTCTGCTATTACACCAGCAGCATCGTATTGCTGCACGAGAGTCGGGAGACACTCGAGGCGCTGTCGCGCAGTGTCGAGACAGCGATCAACAGTCTGGGTTTTGCAGCACGCGTCGAGACGATCAACACGCTTGACGCCTTCGTCGGGACGCTACCGGGTCACGGTGTTCAGAACGTCCGCCGCCCACTGATCAACACCCTGAACCTTGCGGACATGATTCCGATCAGCACGGTGTGGACGGGAGAGGAGATGGCGCCGTGTCCGTGGTATCCGGCGCGAGCGCCGGCTCTGATGCAGTGTGTGACAACCGGTCGGACGCCCTTCCGTCTTAACTTTCATGTCGGTCAACTTGGCCACGGCATCATTCTAGGGCCGACGCGAGCGGGCAAATCGACGCTCATGGCGATGATCGCCGCACAATTCAGGCGCTACGCCGGCATGCAGATATTCGTCTTCGACTTCGGTATGGCGATGTATCCGATCACGAAGGCTGTGGGCGGCGAACACTTCATGCTGAGCGCTGACAGCGGCCGGCTTGAATGCTGCCCCTTGCAGTATCTCGAAACGCCGAGCGACAGGGAGTGGGCCATACAGTGGATCTGCGACATTCTGATTCTCAACGACATTCCAGGAGGCCTGACGCCGGCAATCCGAAACGAAGTAGCCAAGACCATTCGGAACATGCACGAGAGCGGCCCGGAAGCTCGATCGCTCTCGGACTTCGCATTCGCACTGCAATCGCAGAACGCACGTGAGACGCTCCAGCCCTATCTCGCCGAGGGGACGGTCGATCCGTCAAAGGGTGGCGGAGGCGTCGGTTTTCTTCTGGACGCGAAGGCGGACAACCTGTCACTGGCTGACTTTTCGACGTTCGAGCTGACAGAGCTCATGGACCTGCCGGACCGATACGCCTTGCCGGTCCTGATGTATCTATTCAGACGAATCGACAAGGTACAACAGGGATCGAATCCGAAAGCGATTCTGCTGGATGAAGCCTGGTTGATGCTCGATCATCCGCTGTTCAAGGAGCGCTTGCGCCAGTGGCTCAAGAGCAAGGCCAAGGCGAACTGCTCGGTCATCATGGCGACACAGAATCTCTCGGACGCCGCTCGAAGCGACATCCTTGACGTCATTCTTGAGTCCACTGCGACGAAGATCTTCTTGCCGAACCACCACGCGCGCGAAGATGAAGCGGCCACCCTCTACCGACGCATGGGTCTCAACGCCCGGCAGATAGAAGTGGTCAGTACGGCGGTACCACAGCGTGATTACTACTACGTGAGCGGCGATCACCATCGTCTGTTCCAGCTTGCACTGGGTCCCTTCGCAAAGTCGTTCGTTGGCGCGACAGACAAGGAGTCGTTGGCGCGCATTGATGAGCTCGTACGGCAGTACGGAGACGATTGGGTCGAGCAGTGGCTCGACATCCGCAGCGTCGGTGACGCCTTACCGAGAAGGGTGGCTGCATGAAACTACCGGCTCTACTTCGACGGACTCGAAAACCCGTGCTCGACGAACGCCGTGTGTACACCGATGGTGCGAGTGCGGAGGCCAATCCGTATGTCTCCGCCCGGCGTGAGTGGAACGATCACGTTGGATCATTGGTGTCCGCCAAACAGATGTGGCAGTACATAGCACTGCTCATGGCGCTCCTCGCACTCGCGGCTATTGGAGGAGTGATTCATATCGGCAGTCAATCGAAAATCGTCCCGCACGTGGTCGTCGTCGACCAGCTTGGGCGGACAGTCGCCAGTGGCGTGGTCAAAGCCTCTTCTGTTCTCGATCCACGCATCCTGGAGGCGACCGTCGGGGACTTCATCGCCAACGCGCGAACGGTTACGCCAGATGTGGAGCTACAAAAGCTCGCGATACTTCGCGTCTATGCCCACCTCTCTACCGGCGATCCTGCTTACGCGAAGATGGGCGAGTGGATGAATCCGGTGGAAGGCAAGACGCCGTTCGAGCGTGCAGCCGATGAGATGGTCGGCACAGAGATTCGATCAATCATTCCGCAGACGGCGGACAGCTATCAGGTTGAATGGGTCGAAACGGTACGTGAACGCAGTGGCGTTCGCACAGGAGATTCGATCACGTACAAGGCGATCGTCACGGTCTATACGGCAGAGACTGGTCATTCGCCAGAAGGCGAGGAGCAGCGGCTCAACGCCCTTGGCATCTATGTCCGGGACTTCTCCTGGACGCGCGTTCTCGGGGACTGACGGAATGAATGCTCGCCAATCCAGACGGTCGATCTGCTCCTTGATGTTCGTCTTGCTCGGTTCAACACACCTTGCGGCGGATGAACTCGCGGACGATTTTTTCAGTCGCGAGGAAGTGGTCCTGACGGAGGCTGAGCGGAAGGGACTCGAAATCAGTCAGCGCCGAGGAGAGTCGGATGGGTCGAGCAACACCCCCTACGTCGGCCCTGACGGAAGCGTTCAGTTCAAGCACGGCGTGCACATTCCGAGCGTCGTGTGCGCACCGCTGCAGATCTGCGACATCATGCTGCAACCCGGCGAACTCGTGAACAACCTGTTGCTCGGCGACCAGGGACGCTGGTATGCCGAGCCTGCGATAACCGGAGCAGGGCCAGACGAAGTACAGCATGTGATTGTGAAGGTACAGGATGCCGCGCTCGAGACCAGCCTGGTCATCACGACAGACCGGCGGACCTATCACATCAAACTTCGCTCGCACCGCACCGATTACATGCCGGTGGTCAGTTTTTCGTATCCGGATGAGATGCAAGCGGATTGGGATGCCTTGCGGCAACGCGACCGAACAAAGAGAGCTGACCTTACGCTACCGACGACAGGCGAGTACCTGGGGGATCTCTCGTTTGACTACAGCATCAAGGGCAAGGCGCCATGGCGTCCCGTCCGGGTCTACAACGATGGCGTCAAGACCATCATTCAGATGCCTGAGCGGATGGCACAGACCGAAGCGCCGACGTTGATGCTTCTTCGGAAGAGGGGAGGCGCCTTGAGTCGCTCCGACGAGCATGTCGTCAACTATCGCTTGCAAAACGACAGGTACATCGTCGACTCCGTATTCGATCGAGCGGTACTGATTGCCGGTGTCGGCTCGGGTCAGACGCGCATCACGATCAGTCGGCAATAGGACAAGGACTATGCTGCGAACCACAATTTACGTGATCGTTCTCGTCACTGTCGGCGGATGTGTGACTCCGAAGTACGGCAGTTTCGTCGAAACCACGCCGGCCATCGAGCAGGAACTTGCGCGGGACGCAGCAAGACAGCTTCTTGAGATGTTCCCCCCTGCACGTACGGAATTCGTTGTGCCCGCTGCAAGCGAGGACACGGGATTGAATCGTCGCCTCGCCACGATCCTCCGGGGTCAGGGCTACGCACTCGCCGAAGCACCCAGTTCAACAGATAGCAACGAGCGATCGAAGGATCGTTCATCAAGACACAACTTGCGGTATGTGCTGGACGCCATGGGCGAAGACGATCTGCACCGCCTTTCTCTCCTGGTCGACAACCGGCGGATCTCCCGTGTATTCCAGTTCACGAACGACGGGACTGCACCCTATGGCCCGTGGTCAGTGGCCGAGTAGAGGGGAGAGGCGCGTCATGATGGATATGTCACCCGAAGGGTCTCCGAGTACCGTTGGTAGCGGCGGCCGAGCCGTCAACAACAGACCGATCATGTTCTTCGCCCTACTGGTGACAGCCTTCGCAGGCGTCATGGGTGCCGTGGCTCTCTCACGCTCTGAACAGACCGCTCGAGAGGTGACACTGGCCGAAGAAAAACCGCGCTCTGGAATGGAAATCGCCAGAGACATGATCGACAAGATTGGCAACACGGGCCTGATTCCACCGTCTGAGTCAACGTTGCGCGAACCGCCCTCATCACCAGGCGCCCTGAGAGACGATTCTGCGCCGAATCAACAGCGCGAACCGGGTCTTATGGGGGCCATGCCGCTCACGGAGACCGACACGCACGAGGAGCCGAAGGCGCCCTCTGCGCCAGAGCCACGATCCGAACCGGAAACACAGATCGTCTACATGAACAGCCGTTACGAGGACTCAACGCAAGACCTCGAGCGCGACCGGATATTGCAGATCAAGCGCGAGCAGTTTCAGCAGGCGGTCGCACTCAAGGCGACGGTCTCGTTTAGCCCGGGCAAGAACGACCGGAGTCTCTACGGAGGGAGTAGCGGCGACGCCAATGCCGTGTCGAGCGGGGCGGGTCTGTTCGGTCATGGCGGCCCGGACGCCACGGTGCTGGACGAGTCACTTTCCGGCGAGGAGCGATACCAGGCACGCGTTGCGGAAATCAGCGGAGCGATTTCTGCTGAAACCTACGATGGTTCTGACATCGGCCTCGGAGGTCTCTCGGGCACAGCCACTGATGTCGCCCAGGCAACCGCTGAGGGTGACCGATGGAAGCTCGGGGCAAACGTTCAGAACCCGCGTTCAGCGTACGAGCTTCGCGCGGGCTTCGTCATTCCTGCAACCTTGATCTCCGGAATCAATTCCGAACTGCCGGGGCAGGTCGTGGCCCAGGTTTCACAGCATGTATACGACACCGCGACGGGGTCATTCCTCCTCATACCGCAAGGCACGCGCCTTGTCGGCCTGTACTCGAACGCGGTCGCTTTCGGGCAGAGCAGGGTGATGATCGCGTGGCAGCGTCTCATCTTCCCCGACGGCAAGGCAATCGACATTGGAGAGATGCCCGGTGGAGATCAGGCCGGCTATTCAGGCTTCGAGGATCAGGTAGACAACCACTACTTCCGCTTGTTCGCGTCCGCGATTCTGATGTCGGGAGTCACCGCAGGGATAGCGGTCAGCCAAGGGAACGCAAGCAACGACGACACGCCGTCAACCAGTCAGGTGATGTCCGAGGCACTTGCCAATTCGCTCGGTCAGGTGGTCGTCAAGCTGATCGAGAAGAACCTCAACGTCTCACCGACGATCAGGATCAGACCGGGTTATCGGTTCAACGTCGTGGTTACCAAGGACGTGCCATTCGATCGTCCGTATTCACCCTTCGACTACAGCGCGTCCGGCGCAGGACAGGCTCGATGATGAACCGCTACTTCTCCACGATTCTCGTCGCAACACTTGTCACGACGGGCGGTTCGGTCAATGCCGGCATTCCGGTTATTGACGCCACCAGTATTATTCAAACCACGGCGACAGCGCTCGAAGCGGCAGCGCAAACGGCAAAGCAAATCGATGAATATAGAAAGCAGGTCGAGCAGTATGCCGACCAGGTAAAAAACACCGTGGCACCGGCCATGTACGTCTGGGATCAATCGCAACAGATCATGACGGACCTCCGAGCAGCGACCGATACGCTTGCGAACCACCGGCAAGCCCTGGGGAGTATTGAGGCGTACATGGGTCAGTTTCGCGACGTTGACTACTATCGTTCGTCACCGTGCTTTCAGCTCGGCGGTTGCCCCAAATCGGCCGTGGAAGAACTCAGGGCGAACGGGACTCTGTCGGCAAGAGCGGTCAAGGAATCGAATGACGCTCTCCTGAAGCAGATCGACGCGCAGCAAGACGCATTGGTAGCCGACGGGCGGACGCTTGAGCGACTTCAAGATCAAGCAGAGGATGCTGACGGCCGAATGAAGGCGATTCAGGCGGCGAACCAGCTAGCGAGCAATCAGGCCAATCAGCTGTTGCACATCCGCGCCCTGATGGTCTCTCAGAACAATGCAGCAGTGACCTACCAACAGGCCACGTCGAATCGGGATGCACAAGAGAGAGCGTCAGCGCGCATGCTCAGGGAACGACCGGATTTCCGGAGAAGCCCGGCGGTTGCTTGGTAGCAGCGACCGTCAAGGTGAACGAGATGCACGCAGTACGAACACGACAAGTGCTCTTGATGCTTGTTGCAGCGATCGCACTATCCGTCTCCGGCGCGGCGGTCGCTGCAATCGACAACGTGGGATTGCTCGACGAGGTACTGCGCGCGTACGCGGCGAAGGTCGCCACCTGGCAGGCGGTGATCACGCGGGCAGCCACCTTTCTTTTCTGGTCTCTCGTGATCATATCGATGGTCTGGACGTTCGGCATGCTCTTGCTCAAACAAGCCGACCTGCAAGAGTTCTTCAGAGAGGTGATGCGACTCGTCGTGGTTACCGGCCTCTTCTGGACCTTGTTGCTGTACGGACCGGCAATCGCTGCATCGATAATCGATGGACTGCAAGAGCTCGGAGGCCAGGCAGTGGGATCGCAGACCGTACTGACGCCATCGACGCTGGTGGACGTCGGTTTCGAGATATTTGGCCGCACGGCCGATGCATCCTCCTGGTTCTCGCCGATCGATAGTGGGGTCGCATTTCTCTGCGCAATCATCATCCTGGCCATGCTGGCGGTAGTCGCTGTCAACCTTCTGATGCTGAAGATCTCGGCGTGGATACTGATCTACGCCGGCATCATCCTCCTTGGGTTCGGAGGAGCACGCTTGACTCAGGACATCGCCGTCAACTACATCCGGACCGTCATCGGAATCGGCGTGCAACTCATGGTCATGGTGCTGCTGGTTGGCATTGGCAAGAGCTTTCTCATCGACTACCACGGTGAGATGTCGCAAGGCGTCTCGTACAGCGAAATCGCTGTGATCATGGTCATATGCATCACCTTGGTGATGTTGACGAGCAAGATCCCCCCCATGGTGGCCGGAATTGTTACCGGCGCTCCGCAAGGCAGTGGCATCGGAACGAGCAGTGTCGCGAGCATGGTCGCCGGGGCGGCAACGATGCTCGCCGCACTCGCCGTTGGAGCAGGCGCGGCGAAGGCAGGCGCGAGTGCTTTGGCTGGCGGCGCCTCGGCTGTCAAGGAAGCGGTCAAGGCCGGTAGCGCGAATGTCGCGTCGGGCAGTGACGTCATGTCACGACTGGGTAGCGACAGCCAAGGCCGTGGATCGGAAAGCTCGCCCGGATCAGGGGGCGGCGGTGGAGACAGCGGCACGCCCCTTGGCTCGGCCGCTGGATTCAACGCGCCCGAGGGTTCAGTACCCGATTCAGGAGACAGCGACTCTAGTGGATCGGTGACGAATGCGAGCGGCTCTCAAGGTGCCGCACGTGCAGGCATCGTGGCGCGGGTTGGCCGTACGGCGATCGACGCCTCCGCGAACCTCGCGCTCGGGTCCGTGGATGCTGCCCGGGGCAAGGGACGAGAGATCAGGCAGCGAACGAGCGACGCTATCGCGTCGACCACGGGCGGTCGTGTCGCCAATGCCATAAAGGAGCGCGCAGCCCTCTCAGGGCAACCGCCGTACACACCGACAGAACGCACCGATTCGGATTCGAACGACGCGAATGATGATGATCCCTACAGGAATATTCAGAGCCTTTGATCAACGAACACTCTCTCCAGGCTTGTGTTTTTGATCACACTCCACCCTTCACCGGATGCTGCCAATGAAACGTCTGACGCTTGCCGTGATTGCCCTCACGTTCGCTCTTCAAGCCGCTGCCGCGCCTGGCCCAGGTGAGTGTGAGATATGGCTCTG
>Ga0114956_1003194_pt1 | contig 12686 bp, 8 predicted proteins | sample MaitaG_FD_87304 | JGI IMG/M metagenome (GOLD analysis project Ga0114956, IMG submission 87304) | Marine algal microbial communities from Maine, USA - Maine_Asex2 metaG | ecosystem: Host-associated > Algae > Red algae > Unclassified | place: Maine, USA | collected 2015-01-05 | reverse complement strand
TCTGGGGTCCAATGATTCAATAGGCACTTCTTGGATCGGCAGTTTCGTAGGCAACGCGCTGGCCATCCAAACTAATGCGATAAAGGTTGCCGCGCCCACAAAGGCGTACTTCATCCAAAACTGTCGCACTGTACCCAACAACAGCAATGGAAACATCGCGTAGAAAAACGCTTCTGCGGAGATACTCCACGCGACACCGTTGTAACAACAGATCCAGTTATTCGCCGGATACCAAGCCTGCAAAAGTGACCAATGCGATAAACCCCGAATCCAAGGCAACTCAGTCGGGGGCAGGTGTCCCGAAGACATCCAGGCAATCAGCAGCAAACACACCGCATGCAGAGGCCAGATCCTAGCAAAACGTGTGAAGTAAAATTTAGAGATTGATGCTTTGCGAAGCCGGTCCTTATAAACGTAGACCAAGATGAAGCCGGAGAGCACGAAAAAAAAGGAGACCGCAATTCCTCCAATTGGCCCGGAAATCACACGACAATCCATGATCCCCATAAAGTGATGCGCGAACACCGCCAATGCTGCGATCGCTCGCAACCCCGTCAGGGCGTCAAGCTTATTTAAGTGTGGAGAATTCATCGTCGAATGCAGGTGCACTTTTGGTTGGAAAACTAGGACAATAGCTGATTACAGCATCTCTTCGATGGCCGCAATAGAAATCCACTCATTTCCTGCGTGGGAGCGTGTGCTGCTGCGCTTGGGCATTTGATACGCTGTGGGAAAGGGACCGTGACTTGATCGTATGGGCGAACAAAATCCGATATCAATTGTCCTGGTAGAATAATCTTGTTTTCTTTCTTTGTGGGTGACCCATGAACTCTCGATCGTCAACTCAAGCAAGCGTTGAACGTAAGCACAAACTGATCCCCACGGGGGACGCAACGGCGATTCTGCCTGTCAGCGATAACGTTCCGCCAATCAAAGTTATTGGTAACGCTGCCATCCGTGAAACCTTCGACGACGGGTGTTTGCAACAGGCAATCAATTCACGCATGGCACCGGGGGTTAGCCAGTTGGTTTTGAATCCAGATGCTCATTTGGGATACGGTGCGCCGGTTGGGTGCGTGATGTCGTCGGCGACTCACGTTTACCCGGGGCCAGTCGGCGTCGATATTAAATGCTCGATGAGCCTGTTGCAGATGGACTTGGAAGCCGACGCGATCGAGGATCGTAAGATTCGGCGTGCGTTGATCCATGCGATCTGCCGACGAACGCCGACCGGTGCCGGAAAAGGACAGCGGAATGTTTCGCATGGCCGCGCCGTGAATCGAACATTGGGTATTCAAGTCGCTGTTGAAGGTGCGAGCGCCGACGTTTGTCGTCAATTGGGTATCCCTGAGCACTGGGCCGATCGTTGTGAGGACGCGTTTCACGTTGGGCATGATGACACGCGCGATGCGCTGAGCTTGCGATTGGAACGTTTGTTGACGCAGCGTCACATGTCGAATTTTTCAAACAAAATGCGTCAGTTAGGTTCGTACGGTGGTGGAAATCACTTTGGCGAATGCGAAGTGGTCGAAATTGGTGACACCGAAAAGGCAAAAGCGACCGCCGACGTGTTCGGGCTGCAGGATGGACGGGTAGCGTTTCTGTCTCATTGTGGTTCGCGGGGCTTTGGTCACAACCTTGCTTCGGCTCAGTTTAAAACCCTGCAGGCGAAATTCTCGAAGTGGAATATCCCTTTGCCGGGCGGCGATCGCGAGTTGGTTTACGCACCCCTTGGCACGACCGAGGCGAATGACTACTTGGATGATATGGCGTTGGGAGCAAACTTTGCAACCGTCAACCACATGCTGATCAACGCGCTGGTGTTGGAAGCGTTTCAAGAAGTGATTCCCGGTGTGCAAGGAAACCTTGTGTACTTCATCAGTCACAACATTGCGCGAAAGGAAGTTGTCGATAATCAAGTTTCTTGGGTGCATCGAAAAGGTGCCACTCGTGCTTTTCCAGCAGGCCACCACGGTTTGAAGGATACGATTTTCGAAGACACGGGGCATCCGATTCTGTTGCCGGGAAATCCGCGTGATGGATCAGCGGTTATGGTCGGTGAATCCGGTGCGGCAGATTCGCTGTTCAGCGTGAACCACGGCGCGGGGCGAATCTTGGGACGCCGTCATGCCAACCGTGTGCTGGATCAAGTGACGGTTGATAAAGACCTGGATCAACACGATGTGTTGAGTAACTGCCGTCAATATCCTTTGGACGAAGCGCCCGATGCGTACAAGAATTTCGATGACGTGTTGGATTCGGTTAAATCCGCCGGTCTGGCCAGCGCAGTCGCGCGGCTGAAGGCTCGGTTCGTCATCAAGGACGGTGGCAAAGCAGACGATTGATGGATCTCGTCTGTCAAGCCGATTGGGTTTGCGATACGATGGAATGCGTTGTAAACCCTTCTTCTTCCAGCTGTTTGCCATGTCAACCAAGCAACGAAAACATCACCGCAGACTTCCTCGGATACGCGTCCATTCGGCTCCCGGCAGTATTCCCGGAGAGCTGACGGTCAATGAGTATGCGAGTGATACCTCCGTTGAAGTCATAAAATATAATCGTGGTGAGATTGAAGAGCACGGAATCAAACGTGTGCCTAAAATTTCAAAGCTGTTGTCCAGTGACAGCGTGACTTGGGTCAACGTCAACGGGCTTGGCAATGTGAAGACGCTCAAAGAACTGGGAGAAGTTTTTCATTTGCACCGGTTGGCGATCGAAGACGTGGCGAATGTTCACCAACGTCCTAAGGTCGAAGAGTACGAGGATCATCTGTTCGTCGTCCTGAAAATGATCTCGCTGGATCGAAAACTGCGTCAATTGGACAGCGAGCAAGTCAGTCTGTTCTTCGGCAAGAACTACGTGCTGACGTTTCAAGAACATGAGGGGGATTGTTTTGAGCCGGTGCGCGAGCGGTTGCGGCATGCCAAGGGCCGTGTTCGGGAAATGGGCGCTGATTATTTGGCCTATGCGCTGATTGATTCGGTCGTGGACGCTTATTATCCAATCGTCGATGTTTACGGTGAACGGATGGAGCGTTTGGATGAACTGCTGTCGGCCGGGCATCCGGGTAACTTCATGGGCGTGCTGCACAACACGCGCGGTGACCTGATGTTCCTGCGTCGTGCGATTCGACCGCTGCGTGACGAACTGATGCGGTTGGTGCGTGATTCTCATCCGCTGATCGCTGATGAAACGATCATCCACCTGCGTGACTGTTATGACCACGGCTATCAGCTGATTGATTTGTTGGACAACTACCGCGAGATGTGTTCGGATCTGCGCGACTATTATCTTTCGATCGTGAACAATCGGATGAATGAAGTGATGAAGGTGCTTACGATTACCGGCACAATTTTCATTCCACTGGGTTTTATTGCGGGTTTATACGGGATGAATTTCAATCAAGAATTGCCCGGCAACATGCCAGAGCTAAACTTACCCTACGGTTATGTCTATGCGTTGACGATGATGGCGGTGATTGCGTTGGGACTGTTATATTTCGTTTGGAGTAAGGGTTGGTTGAGCAACGCCGAAACGAAGGTAGGTGATTTTGACTTGATCGATTTGGTCGAAGTGACCGAGTCAGAACTTTAGAAGTCGCACACGGGATCCTGACAGATGAGCTCGACGATCTGAAGATGCCTTGGTTTCATCAAATGATTTGAACACCTCAAAAGAGAAAACTGCGATGACGCCAATTAGTCAGACAGGTCAACAGTTCATCAACGGAGCTTGGGTCAGAGGTGATGGAAAGGCGTGGCAAAGCAACGATCCCTTCACAGGGGAACAACTCCTCAGCGGTGACGAAGCTTCAAAAGGCCAGTGTCGTGATGCGGTTGTAGCGGCAAAAGAGGCTGCGCCGAAGTGGGCGGCCACTGCGTTAGAGCAAAGAGTTGAAATCGCCGAACGATTCGCCGCCACATTAAAGGATCGTCATGAAGAACTTGCAACGCTGATCACGCGCGAAAATGGAAAACCGTTGTGGGAGGCACGCACCGAAGTCAACGCGTGTATTGGCAAGGTCGCCAACTCGGTCGCCGCGATTAGAGAGCGGCGGTGGACTTCCGTTACCGGCGATCAAGCCCAACTTTCGGTCGTGCGATATCGTCCATTGGGCGTGATGACGGTGCTGGGTCCTTTTAATTTTCCGGCTCATCTGCCGGGTGCCCATATTGTTCCGGCGTTGCTGGCGGGTAACTCGATCGTGTTTAAACCAAGCGAACAGACGCCAGCGGTGGGCGAGTTTTTGGTGAGAGCTTGGCAATCGGCGGGGCTCCCCGATGGCGTGTTGAATTTGGTACAGGGCGTAGCGGAAGTCGCCGGTGCAATCGCTTACGACGACGATGTGTCGGGCGTCCTGTTTACCGGTTCGTATCGAGTCGGAAAGATCTTGCACCAGAATTTGGCGGGAAAGCCTGAGAAGCTTTTGGCGTTGGAACTTGGCGGGAACAATGCATTGGTAGTCGATCAGGTTAACGATGTCGAGGCGGCGGTGCACGAGATAATTCTATCGGCTTATTTAACGTCCGGTCAGCGCTGCACGTGTGCTCGCCGGTTAATATTATGTGATGAGAAAATTGGAGAGAGGGTCATCGAGCGGTTGGTTGCGGCGATTCCCAGAATCCGTGTCGGTGATCCTCAAGCCGATGTACAGCCTTTGATGGGCAGCTTGATTTCTGTCAAAGCGGCGGAGAATGTTCTGGCCGGTCAAGAGCACTGGCGATCGTTGGCCCATACCGAACATCAACTGATGCAGGTGCCGCTGGAAAATCACCGATCCGTGCTGACACCGGGATTGTTGGGCGTCGATGATGGCTGTGAGGATGACAGTGAGATTTTCGGACCGCTGCTGTTGGTTGAGCAAGCGAAGGACCTGGACGATGCGATTGATCGTGCCAACAAAACCAATTACGGACTATCGGCGGGGCTGCTGAGCGATGATCGGTCGGTGTTTGAACACTTCATTGGCCGGATTGAAGCGGGAATCGTCAATTGGAATCGTCAGACGACTGGAGCCAGTGGACGGTTGCCGTTTGGTGGGATTGGACTTAGTGGGAACCATCGCCCCAGCGGATTTCATGCTGCGGATTACTGTTCTCATCCGGTTTCTTCACTGGAGAAAAAAACGCTTGAACTTCCGCAGCAGATAGGCGTAGGGTTGGAAGATGTTTTTACAGATCAATAGTCTTGTTCAAGGACCACTCTGATGACGGTCGAGGCAAATTTTGATGGTCTGGTTGGCCCTTCGCACCATTATGGTGGCTTGGGCGTGGGCAACATGGCGTCGGTGGCAAATCAAAACAACCCTTCGTATCCAAAATCCGGAGCGTTGCAGGGGCTGGAGAAAATGCGGCAGGTCGCTGCGCTTGGAGTGCCTCAGTTTTTCCTACCGCCTTGCCGGCGACCGAATATTGGCTGGTTACGTGAACTGGGATTCGCGGGGACCGATGCCGAGGTGCTCAAGTCAGTCGCCGATGCTGATGTCAATTTACTATCGGCCGCTTGGTCATCGGCGTTCATGTGGACAGCCAATGCGGCGACGGTGACTCCCTCGGTCGATGCAAGCGATGGGCGTTTGCACTTGACCGTCGCGAATCTTTGCGGCAATCTGCATCGACATCAGGAGGCGCAAGAACGTTATGAGCAGATGGCCGTCCTGTTTGGCGATGTGCCGCAAGCAATCGTTCACCGTCCATTGCCCGATGCGTATCCGCTGCGTGATGAAGGAGCCGCCAACCATATCCGCTTGTCCGGTGAAGCTAACGAAGCAGGGCAGGGCTTGCACGTGTTTGTCGATGGCGATGCGGCAACGTCAGGTTTTCCGGGCCGGCAGGGCCGCAAGTGTAGCTCAGCGATCGCTCGGAGGCATAGATTACGTGGCGATCAAACGTTCTTTTTGTATCAGCATCCCGATGCGATTGCCGCAGGAGTTTTCCATAATGACGTGATCGCGACCAGCCACCAATTTTTGCTGATCCATCACCAGCAGGCGTTTCTGGACGCGGATGAAGAATTGATACGATTGGACCAAGCGTTTGATCGCGCGTTCGGACGACCCTTGAAACGCATTGTCGTGACTGAGGATCAACTGTCATTGAAGGAAGCAGTCACGACCTATCTGTTCAACAGTCAAATCGTGACGAACGAGTCTGGAAATTTCACGATCATTTGCCCAGAAATCTGCCAGCGATGCGAGGCGGCAAGCAGGATTCTGAAAAGCTGGGTTGCTGACGGTGACAATCCAATATCAGAGGTCAAATTCCTGGCGCTGGATCAGAGCATGGCCAACGGAGGTGGTCCAGCATGTTTGCGTCTGCGTGTGCAGCTGAACTCGAATCAACTGGCTGCGTTACCATCGAACTATCGCATCGACGATGATCGTGCTGAAAGAATCGCAGAGTGGATCCAAAAGTGGTATCCGCAATCGCTGGTGATCGACGACTTGGTTGAGATAGATTTTGCGCAGCATTGCTGGGCTGCGTTGGATGAGATTCCTGTTTAACGACAATCCGGCAGGCGACCGTGCTTGGTGGGCGAAAGACGGTCGCCTGCCGGCTGGTGGTTAAACTTAGCGACGTCATTTCAAAACAACTTGAAATCGTCAGCGTGAATGTTGGTTGCTTGATTCATCAAGACCGCGTTGGCCAGTTCGATTGCCATGCGGGATTCTAATGCCACGCCTGCCCGAATTGCAACGCACGGATCGTGTCGTCCTTTGTCCAATTGGTAGTCGATTTCCGAAAGATTCTTTTGCACGCTTTTTTGAGGCGTGTGAATTGTCGACGTAGGTTTGAATGCCACGCGCGCTACCAATGGAGCACCCGTTGTGATCCCGCCCAACATTCCGCCATGATGGTTGGTTTGGTAACCGCCGGAGCGAATCGGATCGTTGTTTTCGCTGCCCAGTCGTGTAACGACATCGCTGCCTGAACCGATTTCGACCGCGCGGACCGCGTGGAGTCCGCCGAGCGAACCCATCAGTTTTAGTTTTAGACTGTTATACAGCGGTTGTCCTGCAAGCGCTGGAACATTGACGGCAACCACTTCGACAACGCCGCCAAGCGAATCGCCTTTTTTGCGTGTCTCAATGATCAGGTCAGCCGCTGCATCGGCAAAATTTGCGTCGATGGTGTAAATCTCAGCGGTTGAAAGCTGCGTCTGGACTTTATCCAAAGCTGCTTCGCCGACCGCATCAACGCCAAGTGTTTCGCTGAGCGATTTTTTTGACTTCAGCGTACCGACTTGGACGATGTTGCTGAGGAACACGGTGCCAAAATGCTGCTGCAAGAAGATGCGAGCGATCGAACCGCCGACGACGTCGCTGATTGCGCTGCGGTAGCTGGATCGTCCGCCGCCACGGTAATCGACGAACCCGCGTGACTGGTGGTGCTTGACCAGGTCCGTGTGACCGGGACGGACTTCGCCTTGGTCGCCAGAAAACTGGGCGTAATGACCGCTTTTTGAAGATGCGGTGGCGACGAAAGCCGCGATCGGTTCGCCAGTGGAAAAACCGGTCGAGTAGGTACGCACGGCGGCTTGGTCGGCGATGTTGATCGGCGGTCCTGTTAGCATTGCGTCATGGTCGGCGTCGTTAAACATGCCAGCGGTGAGGATGACTTGGTCGGCTTCGTTGCGAGGCGTGCCGTGTTTATTAGAGCCGGGCCGGCGTCGATCAAGGTAGTGTTGGATCACATTACGCTTGATTTCAATGCCCGCAGGGCAGCCGAAAGTGATTGTGCTGATGCCGGGTCCGTGTGATTCGCCAGCTCCCGCAACACCAAAGATTGGCCCGCCCAAAATTTCCATCATCTGCCTGTTGTGTTAAGTCTTACCGCGCACAACGCGCAGTAACGGTCGGTTGAGCCACCTATTCTAATCAAAGGGAGATTTTTAGCGAACCCGTTCACTTTTGTAATCCCGCGACCATCGTGAGATTGTCAACTTTGGAAACCCTCACAACATCTTGTTTGGCGCTACGACTACTCTTTGGTCAATTCGTACCAAATCGTTTTGTGAGGCGCCCCAATTTTGAAGACCAACTTTCCATCTTCCATCTTCGTATCGACTTGCGAGATCTGCTTGCCCGTTCCGTCGAGTGCGTGGATGGCGAATTTTGAACCGAGCGATAGCTTGACTTTGGCCGTAACCAGATTGACTTGCGTAGGGCCGGTGCCCCATTGATTGCTGACGCTGGTACGGTCGGCATTCCACTGCATGTTTGTATTTTCAGCTCCACTGGAGGCAAGCAGTAGAAGGTGGCCGGAGGAAGAGATGGGCCGATCATCTAAAGCCGTTAAAACCAGCGTCCCATAATCGCGATCGATCGGCCCGAATTCGGTTTCGATTAGACCGACTTGAAAGTTTTGGTTGGCGATTAAGCCCCAGACGCCTTGCGATTTAGGAGTGTTCAGACGCAAGTGCGACTTGGGCCTATCCGTGGCGTCCCATATTAACGACTCGTCAGGCGTCTTGAACAATAACTCTTCGGGAGCGGTTGCCGTCTGAGCCGTATCGGCGTCCACGGCGACGCCCAATTGGTACTCAAATGACAATCGTCCGTCACTGCGATCGGTCAATGTGCCGTTAATTTTTTTCGAAAGCGCCGGCAAGTCACGTCTGAGAAAAATATTCGACGCAACTGAGAATACGGCTAATTTGGCGGGCTGGCTGTTGAAGTCAAAGAAGCCTTCAAAGTGATCCTTAAACCATTGATCCTTGCCCGAATCATAATCGAAAAAGAACACACCGTCCCAGTCTTGCAGTGCACCGATGGTCGCGGCCATCATGATTGCTCCGGTGTTGACGTCGCCGGGTTCTGCATGATTCCACTCGCTGAGCGTAAACGGCATGCCATGATATCGCCATCCGGTGCGAGTGATCAGCGAACGCGCGGGCCAATCGACCTGCAGGGGAAGCGTTTCAATTGGTACATTTCCGGTCTGATAGTCCGTGGTGTCAAACTCTTTGCCCGCAGGGAAGGTGGGGTGATGCCAATAATTATGCAGGTCAACGTAGTCAACGGTTTCCGCCAAGACGCCTTGGGCGTGATAGTTTTCCTGTGACGCGGTGATGGATACTTTCACGCCCAGTTCATTCTTGAGAAAATCGCGCAGTTCGATAAGCCATGATCGTTCGGTTTCCAACATGAATTGTTGGTGATCAATGACTGCTGCTTTTGGGAAATCGTTGTCAGGAACACCAATGTTAGCGTCTTCCAACTGTTGGCCGGTAGGAATCTCTCCGATCGAGCCATTGCTCAGGCTGACCTGAGCCACTTCAAAGGGAATATCGGAGATTCCAAAATTGATCGCTGAAAAAGCTTCCGTCGTCGTTTCTTTGGCGATGAAGGAATGTTCAACGTGGACCCACTCGGGCGTTGATTGAAGCGTTTCGTAGACTCCCACGTCTCGCCATTGGCCGCCTTGGGTCGAAGAGATCTCAAATGTGAATAGACGGGGTCGATCGCTGCGCACCCAAAAGGATAGCAGGTAGGATTCGTTGGCCTCAATGGGCAGCTGATTGATGATTAACTGCCGAAGATGATGCTGTTCGAAGGCTTCTTGGGGCTCAAAGCGAATCGCCGAAACTGATCTGTCGAATTCGGCCGATTTATATTTCAGCGGCGTCTCCGGTTGAAGCGTCCAATTCCCCAAATCTTGTTTCCAATCGGCAGCGGCCAAGATAGGTTGGGGAGGAGAAGATTCAACGGTACGCCAGGCTGCCGTGAGTTTTTCATGGTTGCCATATTTTGAACGCAGCCACTGATTCCATTTCGCAAGATAAGATTTCACAAAGCGATCGGGAAGATGTTTCAGCAAAGATGTTCCCTGGACGCTGAAATAATTCTCGTTCAGCATCTCAACCAATGCGATTCCTGGATCGTCGGTGCGTTTAAGTCTTCGATAAGGATTAACATGCCCCAGCAGGTCGCGACAATATTTTTTGAGTTCCGCTTGAACGTCGGGATCGTAGTACATCACCCACTTATTGGAGGAAGACCACCACGGTCCCTTTTCTAACTGCGGGTAACCTTCGGCTTCGGTCAGTGTGCGTGAAACATGCAAGTTGATGTTCGCGTAGATTCCATTCTCATGCAGCTTCGCCAGAAAATAGTCCAAGCGATCGACTTGTTCGGGTGACAGCGACCGAGATCCGTCGGCATTGGTTTGCCAGATTCCGTTGGGTGCGTCCAGCATATCCATGTGGTGAAAACGGATCGCGTTGCAGCCGATCTTGGCAAGATGAGGTGCGGCTTTGTCGGCTTCTTCGTGGGTCGGGAAATTGGCTCCGAAGCAGACGTTCATACCCCAGAATCGCAGGCGTTGATCACCCGCATAAAAGTGACCGTCTTTGACTTGGACAAATCCAGATGCACCCGCCGGTTTGTTCAACAATCCAGAGAAGTCGGTCACCGTTGCGGTCGAATCATCGCCGGGGATAACGAAGGGAACAGTCTGAGCCCAAAGGTGGCCTGAGCAAAAATTGTTAATGCAAAGCGCGGGCAGAAAAACGGTCAACATCAAGATGAATTTAGGCATCAAATCATCTTAGTCAATTTCAGCTGTTCAGGGATGGGTTGCAGTTGATAAGAAGGATATTTGAGCGTCGCGTTAGGTGATCAGCGCTTTGATGTCGTCCGGCAGTTTTAGACATTCTGGATCGATCATGCCCGCGACGTCTCCGATGACGGTAATCATGGGACTGCCCATTTTGCGTTGTTGAACTTGTTCTGCGATCGTTGAAATTGTCCCCGCAACCGCGATTTGATTCGCTTGCGTGGCACGCTCAATACTGGCCGCCGGCGTGTCGGGAGAAAGACCCGCGTCGATCAGCGATAAGGTAATCTTATGCAAGTGTTTGTAGGCCATCATCAAAATCAGTGTATCGATCTTTGCGAGGGCGGCGAAATCGAAAGTGTGGGGTGCTAAATTTGGATCGGTGTGGCCGGTCAGCACGGCAAAGGACCGCGCAAGGCCGCGCGTGGTAACGGGGATTCCGACGGCTGCGGGGCCGGCGATACAACTGCTGACGCCGGGAACCACAACACAGGCAATTGAATTGGCGCGGCAAGCGTCCATCTCTTCTTGAGCGCGACCAAACACGAATGGGTCTCCGCCCTTTAGTCTGACCACCAGATCACCGGCAAGTCCGTGTTTGACCAACAGGTCGTTGATCTCTGGTTGCTTGATCCTATGGTGGTCTGGATATTTGCCGACGTCGATCAGGTTTGCTTCGGGGCGTGCCCATTTGAGCACTTCTTTGGGAATCAACCTGTCGTGAATGATCGTATCGGCCTGTTGAATCAATCGCATGCCGCGGACCGTGATCAAATCGGGATCTCCGGGACCGGCACCGACCAGATAAATTGTGCCGCGGTGAGAATTCATAGTTTGACTTTATTTTAGATGCGTGATCCTTAGTCGCCTTTCGCTCCGCGAAAGATGGGCTTCTTTCGCTGAGCGAAAGGCAACTATGAAACGGTAAGTTCGGGCAGCTTTATAGGTGTGCCCTGTTCTAATTCGGCGATTGCCATTTCGATACACAGGTCGGCAATTTGAGGGTACATGCCGATCGGTAAATCACAAATGCAAACGTCTCCATCGGCGGTGGTCGCGCTGTTTGGGAATTTAATGTCCGGTCCGCTGGTCAAACCGAACGCTTCGGGAATATCAACCGTCGTGTGCGGGCCTCGGCTGATCAGGAAAGGGACGATTACTTTATGCCGCGTCGAAATCTTCTTAGCAACCGCGTCCGCTTCGGGATCTTGATCGAGAAACGCTATTTCATATTTTAGCTCAGGCCGCAGATCCTTCAATTGCTGAAGTAAATCGTAGGTTGATTTGCTGCTGTTGGCGTTACGGCGAGTACCATGCCCTATCAGGGCAATTGTGGTGTTGTCGGCGTCCAGTCTTCTGTCGTCCAGTATTCGTTGAACTCGTTGGATTATCAAACCAGCGATTTTTTGATGCATCCCGATGACTGGCGAGATGAACATTCGGTACTGATCGTGCTGTGGATTTTGGGCCAGTCGTTTAGGTATTACGTTTTGTAAGTAGTAGCCAACGCTGGTCATCGCAGGAACGATGACGATGTTTTGGACTTCGCTGGCTGCGGGCAACAATCGGATAAAATCAGCCATCTCTGGCAGTCCGTTGAGAAATGCAGGGGTCACCGTGGCAAAGATGTCTTTGATCGCAATCGCAGCGGCAAGATCGTGCAGCGGTTGGTTGGAGTCAGGCGCGGCCATCGAACCGTGGGCACCAAGGATAAGAGCACAGTTTTTATATTGGTTCATCGTGATTTCGCCTTTGCCGTTATCGAGCTCGTTGTGCAGTTGCGATTAATTGTGAGCGGCAAGGCGCTATCCGCCGTTACGGCAGGGGCAACCCGCGGCCAGTGCCCGGTGGCACTTACTTTATCTTCAAATTCAAATAATTAGCTCCCCCACTCCTCGTAAATTCAGACCAAAAAACGCTGTCATTAAATTAGTTGGACAGTGCCACTCTGGTGAGCGGCAAGGCGCTAGCCGCCGGTGAATGGTGGGCAGAACCGGCGGCTAGCGGCCAATGGCACTTACTTTAGACCCAAACATAAAAAAATTAGCTCCCCCTCTCCTCGTGAATTCGGACCTAAAGACGCTGCCATTGAATCAAGCGTTGACCGAATTCACGAGGAGAGGGGGTTGG
>Ga0114956_1003193_pt1 | contig 12690 bp, 13 predicted proteins | sample MaitaG_FD_87304 | JGI IMG/M metagenome (GOLD analysis project Ga0114956, IMG submission 87304) | Marine algal microbial communities from Maine, USA - Maine_Asex2 metaG | ecosystem: Host-associated > Algae > Red algae > Unclassified | place: Maine, USA | collected 2015-01-05 | reverse complement strand
AGTGGTGGGTGGCGGAGTGGTGGGCGAACCGGCACGGGGGCTCGATCTGGGGACTGGCGGCGGAATTCCCGGACTTGTTCTCGCGGCGGCCCGGCCCGACATGGCCTGGGTGCTGGTGGATAGTCGCACCTCGCGGGCGGCCGAGGTCGAACGATGTGTCGCCAAGCTCGGCATGCATGACCGCGTGCAGGTAGTGGCAGCTCCTGCCCAACACGTCGCCCACGACCACAAGTGGCGAGCACAGTTCTCGGTAGTGGTGGCCCGATCGTTTGGCCCACCATCATTCACGGCGGAATGTGCAAGTGGCTTCCTGCGACCCGGTGGCTCCCTCATCGTGTCAGAGCCCCCGGGCGAGCGGTCGAATGGGCGCTGGAATGCGGAGGGGTTGGCGGCCTGCGGTTTCGGTCCAGCAAACTGGCGCGAACGCAGCCAGGCCACCTTCGCGCTTATGGTGAGGTCAGACAGCGACCACCCGGCGGATTTGCCTCGTTTGCCCCCTCGCACCGATCGCGGATGGCCTACACGCTAAGTTGGGCCCGAAAGCCCTGGAGTTCCGGGGTTCTTCAAATGTTTCACGTGAAACCAGCCAGCGACCAACCAGCGATTGGTCGGCGGCGGGCACGTTGAATTGCGGGCACTTCGGTATCCCGTTTCACGTGAAACAATCAAATGCTGCGTTCGGGGATCGACGGGGACTAGCATCGTGGGTTGATGGCTAAGAAGAAGCGTCGCAAGGGAAAAAGGGCCTCGCAGGTGGCGCAGAACCCGTCGACGAGGCCCGCTGAAGCGAAGCCAAGCACCCCAAGCGCTGATACACCGCCGGCACCTCGAGTTGACAATCTGACCGCGGCAGTCGCAAAGATTGCCACTGAAACCAATGCATCCCCGACTCAGCCGGACTCCCCGACCCAGCCGATCACCAATCCGATCACCGATCCGGTCGCCGAGCACTCCCTTACCTCTGAGCCTTTGGTTGATGAGCCTTTGGTTGATGAGCCTTTGGTTGATGAGCCTTTGGTTGATGAGCCTTTGGTTGATGAGCAGCGCGCGGTGCAGCCGAGTGCGGTGCAGCCCATCGATCGGGCCCCGAGTGCTCAAGGCCGCGCGGTACCCGAGCCACCCGACATCAATCGGAGCGCACCCGAACCCCGAGAATCACTATCGGCCAACAAAACGCAATTGGCCGAAGAACCACCGGCGGTCAAAGAGACGTCGTCTGACAGTGCGGCACAAGAAGCGCCCACTGTGCCCGATGCCGCAGCTGGCGAGGCGCCGGCCCATAAGAAGCGCCCACTTCCTCGAGTCATCGCGGTCGCGAACCAAAAGGGTGGTGTCGGCAAGACTACGACGACGGTGAATCTGGCCGCATGCCTAGCTGAACAAGGACACCGCACCCTGGTCATCGACCTTGACCCGCAGGCGAACGCGTCAACGGGGCTCGGCCTTAACCCGCGCGAGCTTGACCATTCGATCTATCACGTGATGTTGCAAGACGCCGAAGCCGATGCATGTATAGAGCCAACGGCAGTAAAGAACCTGTTCGTGCTGCCAAGCAGCCTTGATCTCGCGGGAGCCGAGATCGAACTGGTCCCAATGATGAGTCGAGAACACCGGCTGCGTCTGGCCATTGAGAGTGTGATCGACGATTACGACTTCATTCTCATTGATTGTCCCCCATCGCTCGGTTTGTTGACCGTCAACGCATTTGCTGCCGCCTCTGAGGTGATCGTGCCGATTCAGTGCGAGTACTACGCACTTGAGGGGCTCGGCCAACTGATGGGAAACGTTGATTTGGTGCGGGCAAACCTCAATGCCAAGCTGGAAATCAGCCATATTGTGCTCGTGATGTTCGATCCTCGAACCAAGCTGGCGGCCCAGGTTGTCGATGAGGTGCGGAACCACTTTGGTGATCGGGTGTGCACAAATGTGGTCCCGCGTACCGTGCGGCTCTCCGAAGCACCCTCGTTTGGTCAGCCAATTACAACATTTGATACCAATTCACAAGGCGCTGCCGCCTATAGAGCGGTGGCCGAGGAGGTGCTCGATGGCTAAACCTCGCCAAGGAGGGCTTGGACGTGGCCTTGGGGCACTGATTCCTAGCGAATCAACGCCCTCCGCTGCTGTTCCCCCGCCGAGCGATTCCGATCTCGGTCCGCTCCGTGATATCGCAGTCGATGAGATTGTTCCGAATACGTACCAGCCGCGGCGTACCTTTGACGAAGAAGCCCTCGCTGCGCTGACTGCATCGGTAGCCGAGTTGGGGGTGCTGCAACCCATCTTGGTGCGCAGCAGCGATGATGGTACCTATGAGTTGATTGCCGGCGAGCGTCGCTGGCGGGCGGCCAAAGCCGCTGGCCTCGAGCAGATTTCGGCCATTGTGCGCGATGTCGACGACGAGACATCGCTTGCGCATGCAATCGTTGAGAATGTGCAACGTGCAGAGCTGAACGCCATTGAAGAGGCCGCCGCCTTTTCTCAGCTGATCGACGAGTTCTCCTTAACCCAAGCCGATGTGGCAACCCGGGTGGGGCGCAGCCGTCCTGCCATTGCCAATGCCCTGCGACTGCTGCAACTGCCGCTGCCGATACAAAAGCATATTATTGAAGGTCGACTGAGCGCTGGCCATGGCCGAGTGCTGGTAACCCTCGAAGGTGCTGAACAACAGCGACTAGTGAACCTCGTGCTGGCTGATGGGTTGAGCGTGCGAGTCCTGGAGCGGTTAGCTCGGGGTGACGAGGGTTCGTCGACCGCTGAGGGCGGGGGAGATAGCGGTGGCACCGCAGGGGGCCCCACACCAGATTCATCCGGGGTTGGCACCACCAAGCCGCCTGCGTTGCTTGAACTAGAACAGCTGCTGGGCGAACGCTTTGCTACCAAGGTGAGCATTTCGTTGGGTGCGAAGCGTGGGCGTATGACCATTGACTTTGCTGACATTGATGATCTCGAGCGGATCTATTCGTTGATGATCACAGCATCCAACGAAGTGTAGCCTAAACAACACTAGAGCCATCAATGTGTTGTAAACATTGATAGTTTGATCAGTTCTACACAGCTTGTGAACAAAGCTGTGTGAAACCGGTACGGACCGTCAATCTCTGGTTGACGGACCAGGACTGCCCCGATGACCACCGAGCGTGTAAGCGGGCGCGCGAAGCGAGCCAATCGCGGTCGGAAAGTGGCTTTGTGCGTTCAACGCTGGCTGTGTGCGCGCCGAGATGAACTCGGCTAGATGAACTCAGAAAGGTCTTCGAGGAGCTTGGCCTTGCCGAGCGCTCCAACCATGCGCTTTGCAGGCTCACCTTCGTTGAACACGATCAACGTTGGGATGCTCATGACCTGGAAGCGTTGAGCGATCTCGCCAGCCTCATCGACATTGACCTTGGCAATCGAGAGCGAGTCACCGTGTTCGGTAGCAATTTCGTCAAGGATCGGGGCAATCATCTTGCAAGGACCACACCACTCGGCCCAAAAGTCGACCAGCACGGGACCATTGGCGGCGGCGACCGCCTCATCGAAAGTTTCGGCGGTGAGGTTGGTGATGTTCTCAGACATGAGAGTTCCTTGGGGGAGTGTGGGCGCTTCTCTGCAACTTAGCCGGTGCGAGATACGCGGGTGGGAGTGTGTGCAACCGAAACTCGGTAATGCATCACTCTATTCCCCATTGGGTAGTGGCCCGCGAGCATCTAGTTCGAGTGGCCCTGGCGTCTTTGTCGCGCGCCGCTGTTAGTCGTGCAGGGTCTCGAGCCAGCGTTCGGTGTCGATTGCTGCCATACAACCTGATCCCGCGGCAGTGATGGCTTGGCGGTAGTAGTCGTCGACGACGTCGCCACATGCAAAAACACCCGGGATCGCGGTAATGGTCGAGTCGGGCTTGGTAACCATGTACCCGTTGGGCTTCACTTCGAGCTGATCGGTGAACAGCGACGTCGATGGCTTGTGTCCGATCGCGATGAAGACGCCGGTGACGTCAAGCTGGCCAGCTTCGCCGGTCACGGTGTCTTCAGTACTAATGCCGGTGATCACGTCGTTGGCGAGATAGCCAGTGACAACGGTGTTCCACACGAACTCAATCTTGTCGTTGGCCCGGGCGCGGTCTTGCATGATCTTGGACGCCCGCAACTCGTCTCGACGGTGAACCAACTTGACCTTGCTTGCAAATCGCGTCAAGAACATCGCCTCTTCGAGCGCCGAGTCGCCGCCCCCGATCACCGCGATCTCTTGGTCGCGGAAAAAGAAGCCGTCACACGTTGCACAGGTGCTGAGTCCATGGCCAATGAGCTCAGTCTCTCGTGGAAGTCCCAACATCAGCGATTGAGCGCCAGTGGCGATAATCACGGCGGTTGCGGTATGGGTTGGTTCTTCAAGCGTCGCGTCGTCGACCCAGATCTTGTGTGGTGTAGAGGAGAAGTCGACCTTGGCAACCTTGCGGGTCAAGGTGGTTGCACCGAATCGTTCCGCCTGGGCCCTGAACATCTGCATTAGCTCGGGGCCCATGACCCCTTCGGGGAATCCAGGATAGTTCTCGACGTCGGTCGTCAACATGAGCTGGCCGCCAGGTTGATCGCTCGTCGATGACGGTTCGCCTTCGATCACAAGAGGTGCAAGCCGAGCGCGGGCCGCATAGATGGCAGCAGTAAGACCGGCGGGACCGGATCCAATGATGATGAGCTCGTGGTGCTCGGTCGACATAGGGCTCTCCTGAAAGTTGGGCGAGTGACGCTGCAGCTGGTTAGAACCCTGAGGGGTTGCCGTGAAATTCCGCGAGCACTGTTGGTTTAGGACGCAGCATTGCGTGGTCTTCGCGACCACATAAAGATGCCTGCGAGTGAGAACAGGGCACCCAGGATTAGGTACACGAGCCACACGTCTTTTGGAATGAAGATGTTAAGCACCCGCACCAGACCAATGAGGAACACGATGCCGGCCACGATCGCCAGCAAGGCGCCGAGCAATCCAAACACTGCGGCTCGGGCCACGGTGATAGCGGGCCCGGCGGACTTTGCCTTTACCTGATCGACCACTGCGACGATGCGTTCGGTGGCCTGGCGATCCCAGTCTGCGGGCAGTCCAGGCACCGGCAGCGGGTCAACCTTGGCCGATTCGGCGGGCAGGTTCGACGAGTCATCAACCATGGCAGTCGAGCCTATCGCCCGAGTTCGGCCAACGGGTTGGCAACGCCTACCAGCGGAGGCTCTCAGGGCCGAGCGAAAGTGCCTAGCTCAGTGCAACTCTGGTGGTCGACGATCAGCACAACATCGGAGTCGGTGCGATGAAACTCGATCGCCGCGCCATCGACGGTTCCTGTCGCGAGCAGCGTGCCGGCGCCAAGGTTGGTCGGAAGGCTCAGCTGATATGAGCAGTCGAGGGGAGCGAACGTTTCGCGCTGAATGACTTCGGGGCTGTTGGCCGGCTCTGGCAGACGTGAGCCGTGGACGCTGACTGCAAACCCAGCTTGGGCGCTCGCGATGTCGTCGAAGGCCCCTATGAAGAGCGGTTCGGCGGTAAAGGCTGAAAGAGCATCGAAGTCATCGTCGGCAAAGCGGGCCTCGGCATCGGCCTCGGGTTCGCGCACCGAGATAGAACCGGGCGGGACTGCAGCACTGCTTGCGATGCCGCTAGCGTCGGCTGCCGAGGCTTCGTCGTCGGCCATGGCTTCTTCGTCGTCGCCAGCGTCGTTGGTGGCATCGCTTGAGGCTGCATCGCTTGAGGCTGCATTGCTTGAGGCTGGATTGCTTGCCTCGGCTGAGCTCGCGCTGGTTGACCCTGCGCTGTTGGCAGCTGCATCGCTAGCAGCGCCAGACGCAGGCGCTTCGGGGGCATCGGATGCATCTTGGGCCATCGCCTCGATTGCCACGTCGTCCGAGACGACTTCGTCGCCAGTGCCGCTGTTCCACCCAAAGGCGACAATGCCGGCAAACACCAGCGCGAGGGCAGCTGCGATGCCGGTTACGAAGTTGAGCCGGCGCGGTCGCTTGCGTTCGCGGGCCGAATCGAGCGACGCCACCGGTGCTGGCTCGGGGCTCTTGGCTTGACTCTCACCTTTGGTTGGTGTCGAGAGCTCGTGCTGGCTATCGAAGAGATCGAGTGCGGCCGAGAGGTGCAGCTCTTTGAGCGCTGGCGACGCGCTAGCGGGGGCCGCGACGGTCAACGACTGCGCCCGAAGTTGCTCAACGCGGGTCAAGAGCGCAGGATCAGATTCGACGCGTGCCTGCTCGTCGGGCGCAGCTTCGCCATCGAGGTATGCCGAGACGATCTCGTCGATTTCGCTGTTCTCGTCAGCGTTGGGTGGCACTACGGTCATGGCAAGGTGTTCTGACGTTGGTCGGGGGGCGGCTGGTTCCCGGCATCGACAAGTTCTGCGAGTTTGGTGCGGGCCCGAGAAATCCGGGAACGAACGGTGCCGGGGGGAATCTGCAGCGTCTCGGCGATTTCGGCATAGTCAAGTCCCGCGCAGTCTCGCAACACAACCGGCAACCGAAACTCGTCAGGCAGTGCCGCTAAGGCGGTAGCCATTGCATCGCGTTCGACGAGCACCTCGTCGAACTCCGCCGCGGTGCTCTGCCCGGTCTGGGCTTCGATCCATCCGTCATGCTCGTCGACGAGTTGGGGCGATGGTCGGCGTCGGCGTCGTCGCAGCTCATCGAGCGTCGCATTGGTTGCAACTCGGTACGACCACGTTGAGAATTTGGCTCGCCCGTCGAACTTTTCGAGACCTCGCACGATTGCCATAAGGGCTTCTTGGGTTGCGTCGGCCCCATCGGCATCGTTGCCCGCAATGCGGCGACAGATCGCAGAGATGCGGTCGTAATGACGGTGGAGAAGCTCGTCGAGTGCGCTGCGATCACCAGATTGGGCTTGGCGCACCAACGTGAGATCGTCTGCGCCAGCCATAGAGCCGAAGCGTAGTAGTCAGGCGGGAGAGGTGAAGGAGACCCCTATGACACCCGCGCCGCCATGGGTTCCAACGACCGGACCAATCAGGCTTACCCGATCGACGGGCGCGGTGACTTGAGCTACGAACGCATCAATATCGCTGGCCATGCCGTGACCGACTGCGATGTTTTCAGCGCCGTCCGGAATTTGGCTAGCGAGCCAGGCGAGTGCCTTTTTGCGAGTGCGTTGGCGACCAGCTTCTTCGACTTCGCCCGAGCTGATATCGATGCAGGGCTTGATCGACAGCATCGAGCCGAGCAGCGCTTGAGCGCCCCCGATGCGGCCGCCCTTCTTGAGGTTGTCGAGGGTGTCGAGCACCCCAAATACGTGCACCCGTTCACGCAACCCGATGGTCGAAGCAACGATCTCGTCGGCCGACGCGCCTCGGCGGGCGGCTTCGCCAGCGCGCAGCACAATCGTGCCTTGGCCAACGGTCACAGACTTCGAGTCGATGATTCGCACGTCAGCCCCGTCGAGGGTCGAGGCGGCAGTGCGAGCGGCTTGGGCGGTCGCCGAGAGTGCCTCGGACAAATTGATGCAAATGATCGTCTCGGCGCCCTCGTCGAACAGCTCGCTAAAGGCGTTTGCAAATGCACCGGGGGCCGGTGCCGCAGTTTCGGGTAGCTGTTCGTTGGCGGCCATCTCGGCGTAGAACTTCTCGGGGGAGAGGTCGACTCGGTCGGTGTACTCGGTGGCGCCGAAGCGAATGCTGAGCGGCACGACAGAGATGCCGAGGGCGGCCGTTACTTCTGGAGCTAGGTCGCAACCACTGTCGGTCACGATGCGTACGGCGGTGTTGTTCGTTGTCATCGACGCTCTGTATAGCCGTGCGGATTGCGATCTTGCCAACGCCAGTGGTCAACGCACGCTTCGGCCATGTCTCGGGTGGCTTTCCAGCCGAGCACTTCGAACGCTCGCGACGGATCAGCAAAGCTCACTGCCCCATCGCCGGCGCGTCGACCTACGACCTGGTGGGGGATCGAACGATCTGCAGCTCGCTCCGCGGCCGCGAGCACCTCGGCGACCGACGAGCCAACGCCGGTACCGAGGTTTAACGTCTCGAGGCCAGCACGGTCAACAAGTGCCTCTACTGCGCGGACGTGTCCATCGGCGAGGTCGCTGACGTGAATGTAGTCGCGAACACCGGTGCCGTCGGGCGTGTCATAGTCGTCGCCAAAGATCTTGAGCTCTGGGCGCACACCTGCTGCCACTTGCATGATGAACGGCATCAAGTTGTTCGGGGGCCCTGCAGGGTCTTCGCCAATCAACCCACTCGGGTGCGCACCCACCGGGTTGAAATAGCGCAGGTTTGCCGCGGCGGTGAGCTGTCCGCTCGCAACTGCATCGGCGATGATCTGCTCGATCATCAATTTCGAACGGCCGTAAGGGTTGATCGGACCGAGGGTCGCGGACTCTGACAGTGGGCTGGCTTGATCAGGGCTGTAGACCGTGGCTGACGACGAGAACACGAGTTGGGACACGCCTGCTTCGTGCATCGCCGTGAGCAGGCTTAGTGAGCCACCGACGTTGACGCGGTAGTAGCGCGTTGGATCGTCGACCGATTCGCCGACGGCCTTGAGCCCCGCAAAGTGAATGACTGCATCGACGTCGTGTTCGCTGAGGAACTGCGTGAGGTCATCGGTATCAGCAATGTCGAGTTCGGCGAACGCCATAGCGGTATCGCTTAGCGTCGCGATGCGTTCGAGTACGACCGGCGAGCTGTTGGCGAAATTGTCGACCCCGACCACCGAATGACCTCGTTCGAACAGGGCAACGGCGACGTGGCTGGCGATGTACCCGGCGGCGCCGGTCAGAGCAACCTTGAGGCTTGACACTCCCGCAGCGTAACTCGCCCATCTGGCTCGCAGCGTCAGGTCGGTGCGGCCCCGATGCAACGCTCTAAGCTCCACCGCGACATGTATCGCGCAGCGAGGCTCAAGTTCTTTTTCGGCACCATGGGTTCGGGAAAGAGCACCCAGGCACTTCAGATCCGACATAATCTGGCGAGTCGTGGTTTGCAAGTGTTGTTGACCACCCAGCTCGACCGCCAGGCCGGCCGAGTCTCGAGTCGCCTTGGCGTCTCGGCAGAGGCGCAACTGGTGACGGTCGATACCGATCTCTATGAGCTGGCCCTCGAGCATGTCGAAGGCGCTGGCCTCGACGCGATCGTGTGTGACGAAGCTCAGTTCTACGCGCCGCAGCAGATCGAGCAGCTCGCGATGGTTGTTGACACGTTGGGCGTTGATGTCTTCGCGTTTGGGTTGCTCACCAGCTTTCAGGGTGAGCTGTTTCCCGGCAGTCGTCGGTTGCTCGAGCTCGCCGACGAACGCAGCGAACTACAAGTCGAAGCGCGTTGCTTCTGTGGCCGCCGCGCGACGCACAACGCCCGGCTTGTCGACGGTCGTCAGGTGTACAGCGGCGCGCTAAAGGTCGTTGGCGACACCGCCGAGCGCACCAGCGCTGCCGATGCGGTGAGCTATGAATTGCGTTGCCGCTTCCACTGGCATCAGGCAAAGTGGGCCAGCGAGGGTCGCCAGCTGCAGTTGCCGGTCGAGTTGGCCGAGCGAAGACCGCTCACCAACACACCAATCAAGCCTGATGCCGCACGCCCACAACCCGACTTTGAATCTGAGAGTGGAGAGACATGATGCTGAGTGATCGTAGTTTGCGAGAGGCGCTCGACGCAGGCCGCATTGAGGTCGAGCCGCTTGGTGACAATGCGATTCAGCCGTCGTCAATTGACCTGCGCCTTGCGCCGCAGTTTCGGATCTTTCGTAACCACACACGGGCGGTGATTGACGTCAAACAAGACCTAAGTGACTTAACCGAGATGGTCGAGATTCCCGACGAGGCGCCATTCATTTTGCACCCAGGTGAGTTTGTCCTCGGATCGACCTATGAGCGAGTCAAGGTACCCAACGACTTGGTCGCCCGCATCGAAGGCAAGAGCAGCCTTGGTCGGCTCGGGCTTCTGATTCACTCAACAGCCGGCTTCGTCGACGCTGGCTGGAACGGACAACTCACCCTCGAGCTGTCCAATGTCGCAAGCCTGCCGATCACGCTCTACCCGGGTATGAAGATCGGCCAGATCAGTTTCATGCAGATGACCACGCCCGCTGACAACCCGTATGGCTCCGGCGAAGTCGGCTCGAAGTACCAAGACCAGCAAGGTCCGGTAGCGAGCAGGTACTGGGAAAACTTCGGCTGATCACACCGCCGGGCATCGAAGCGGGCCACCGAAAAGGTGAGATAGCTGAGAACGCGGCGACCTAGAGTTTGACCGTGGCTGTCGACAGTGCCCCGATTCGGGCCAACCAAAGCGTTGGTATTGCTGGGTTGTTGGCTCGCATCGATCGACTTCCGGCCGCTGATCGGCGCATTGTCAAGGTCGTTGGGATCAGCGCAGTGTTGATACTCATTGGCCTGACGATCACGGGTGTCGCCGTGTTCATCGAGCATCAGGCTGACGCAGGGTGGACTCGGGCGGCCGAGCGGGGACTGGGATTGCCCACTGAACCTGCTTCGACCACTCTCGAAGATCTCCACGCAACGTTTGGCACGCTCGGCGGCATTGTCGCTCTCATTGGTGGCGGGTTGATCGCGATACGGGTGTTGCACCGAGTGGCGGGCGTATTCTCGACGGGGCTGGTGATGACGGTTTTTGGCGCGGTCACGGGTTCGATCATTCGCTTTAATGTGGTCGAGCGGTCCAATGGGTTCGATGCATCTGCTCAGGGATACGGGCAGTTCTTTGGTGGTGATGTGGTGCGGGTGTTCACCGACCGATCCGAGTTCGGTTCGGCCACCATTGCCGCGATCACTTCGGCCCACGTGGCCACTGTGCCGATTGTGATCATCGCGGGGTTGGTCACGTTACGTCGCGCCGATCGCGACCGGCTCATCGCCGAAGACCTCGCTGCCGAGCGCCTGCGGCGCCGACAAGCTGACGGTCGAGGCCGGTCCTAGATCGGCCCCGGATCGGCGAGTCGCCGCACTACATTGCGGTCATGAACCTCGGCACCAGCGAACTGCTCATCTTGGCAGTGATCGTGGTGTTGGTATTCGGGGCTGGCTGGCTGCCCAAGGCCGCTCGCAATCTTGGGCGTGCAAAGGTCGAGGTCGACAAGGCCCAGAAGCAATTCGCCGACACCAAGGCACAGGTCATCGAGGCGACCGGCGTCGACAAGGCCGAGCAGGTATTCAAGAAGGCCAACCGCACGCTCAATCAGTCACCAAAGAGCTTGCTCAAGGGAGCAGCCGCTTCGGCCGCAAAACCCACCGCGGCTGAGCCTGATGTCGCCAATCCTGATGTCGCCGAGCCTGGCGCTGGTGAGGCTGCGAGCGACGAGGCCGTGGCCGAGACCTTGAATGTAGATTTCGGAAACGAGTCCGCCAGCGACTGACATCGCAGCAGCTGGCGCCTAGCTAGTCTTCGGAAGCGGCTTGTTCGGCTTCATTCACAAGTGCAGCAATGGGGCCAGCGGTCTCGGCCTGCTTTGAATCCGCGATGCCGTCAGCGTCAGCGTCGCTGTCGCCGTGCATGCCATAGCCGAGTGGCCCCTGCAGTGTGGTGGCGGTGACGCGTTCGCGGGTCGGCACCATGATGCCGCTGCGTTCGACGGCGCTCTTCTCGCCGTTCTCGATGGCTTCGAGCAAGTGCATCGAGATATCGGCGACCATGACTTCGTCGTCTTCGACACCTTCGCCTTTGACGCCGTCGTCGATCATCACGTAACAGAACGGGCAGGCGGTGGCGATACGGGCGGCACCAGTCTTGAGTAGCTCTTGAGAACGTTCAACGTTTACCTGCTTGCCGACGTGTTCTTCCATCCACATGCGGGCACCGCCGGCGCCACAGCACATGCCCTTGGTGCCGTTGCGCTCGGCTTCGACTACTTCGATGCCGCCGATCGAACCGACGACGTTGCGAGGCGCGAGGTAGACGTCGTTATGGCGACCGAGGTAGCAGCTGTCGTGGTAGACGAGCCGGTCTTCGAGCGTGGCGTTGCTCACGTCGAGCTTGCCTTCGTCGATCAAGATCTCAAGCAGCTGCGAGTGGTGCACAACCTCGTAGTGGCCGCCGAGCTGCGGATACTCGTTGGCGAGCGTGTTGAAGCAGTGCGGGCATTGCGTCACGATCTTCTTGACGCCCATCGAGTTGAGTGTCTCGATGTTTTGCATCGCCAGCATCTGAAAGATGTATTCGTTGCCTGAGCGCCGGGCCGGGTCGCCGGTGCACATTTCGCTCGGGCCGAGGATTGCGAAGGTGACCCCGGCTCGTTGCATGAGTTTCGAGAACGCTTGGGAGACCTTCTTGTTCTTGTCGTCGAAGCTGCCAGCGCAGCCGACCCAGTACAAGAACTCGGCGTTGAATGGATCGCCGCCTTCGAGGACCTCGATGCCTTCGAGTTCGCCGGCCCAGTCGGCGCGTTCGCCCTGGCCCATTCCCCACGGGTTGCCCTGGTTTTCCATGGCCCTGTAGGCGTTGCCCAACTCGGTTGGGAAGTCGCTCTCCATGAGCGACAGGTAGCGACGCATATCGAGGATCTTGTCAAGGATCTCGATGTTGACCGGACACGCTTCGTCGCAGGCCTTGCAGCTGGTGCAGGCCCACACTTCTTCGCTGGTGATGCGGTCGAACACGTTGTTCGGCTCGACCAAGATGTTGCCCGGCTGGTTCGCCAAGGCGATCTCTTTGTCGACGCCGATCGGAGGAGTCACGATTGGGCTGCCCGACCGTGCCATGACTTCGCCGGT
>Ga0114956_1003191_pt1 | contig 12694 bp, 8 predicted proteins | sample MaitaG_FD_87304 | JGI IMG/M metagenome (GOLD analysis project Ga0114956, IMG submission 87304) | Marine algal microbial communities from Maine, USA - Maine_Asex2 metaG | ecosystem: Host-associated > Algae > Red algae > Unclassified | place: Maine, USA | collected 2015-01-05 | reverse complement strand
GGCTCATTATGTATGCAGCAAGATATCAGCTCTGTTTCTGAGGTCTATACCTTAGATATGAGTTCTTATACTTCTGGCATTTATTATATCGAGTATCTGCCGAAGGATAATAAGGAGCGGAAGATTTATACGGGGAAGGTAGTGGTGGAGTAGTCAACTCAACCCCAGCCCTTCTCTTCAAAGAGAAGGGAGTCTAAGGTATGCGGTTAAGAGACTAAAAATATCTCTCATCGCTCGATAAAAAACTAAAATAAGTAATGCATTAGCTATCAGATTGCTGTTAGGTCTTGTCTTACTCCTGTCTTAAATACGGCGACACCTTAGAAGCACGATATGATGGCAATAACGAACCGATAAATCCGATCAATGCGACTGTAAATATCACTACAATAAAATCTGTGATCTTGAGCTCCATCGGATAGGCATCGATGATAAAACCCTCCGGTACTGGGACTAAGCCCACATACTTCTGTAATAAGTATAGGCTGATCGCCAAAACAATCCCGATCACTAAGCCCAATCCACTGATCAGCATCCCTTCCCAGAGAAAGATATTTCTCACATCATTACTTCCAAAACCGAGTGATTTCAGGATTGTGATGTCCTTGTTTTTTTCCAATACGATCATCCATAATGCTCCTACGAGATTAAATGCCACGATCAGCAAGGTCAATGAAACGATAAAGAAACTGATCCATTTCTCGATATTCATGAGTTTTAGGAAGGCTTCGTCTTGCTGATATCTATTTTTCAGATCAAAATTATCACCTAATACTTGACCGATAGACGCTCTGATGACTTCCTCGTCGGCATCGGTATTTAGTTTTACTTCTAGCGAGGACAGTTCGCCATCTTTATCGAGTAGCTTAGAGGCAAAGCTGAGTGAGGTCAGCAGGTATTGATCTTCTTTTTCGCTCTGGACAGAAAATATTCCTGAGGGATAGATCAGCATGGTGGTATAGTCTTTTTTTACTAGACCTTTCTTTTTCTTAGTACGCATATGGACTTTGACTGGAGTCAATGCATCCGACTGATTTATAGCCAACTGATTATGCAGGCGAGCTCCTACTAGTCCATAGTTGACCCCGTTATTCTGAAAGACATATTTACCTGAGTAGATTGCAGAATCTATGCTCGTTACATTTCGGAATGCTTCATCTACTCCTTTTATCGCACCCACTACCTGAGCACCTTTATATTCAAAAAAAGCAATCTCTTCTAAAGTCTTGGCGACACTTGATACTCCTTCTATGGCTTCTAATTTTAAAAGCTGCTCATCACTAAGTTCAAAATACTTTCCTTCTACAGGTGTAATCTTAAGGTCTGCATTGAAGTCATTGAGCAGTCCTGCGATGAGTCCTTCAAAGCCATTAAAGACAGATAATATAAGAATCAATGCAGCCGATCCTATGGATATACCTAGCACCGCTATCCCAGTGATGAGATTGATGGCATTGGATGTTTTCCTTCCGAAAAGGTACCGCTTTGCTATGTTGAATGTTAAGTACATTATTTATCTATCTGGACATCATAGCCCAAAGCTTTATAAAAAACGGATTGTATTCTAGGTCTATAATTCTTTCGTCCAAACACCTTGTTTTTCATCGTAGGATACGTCCTGTTGGATAAAAAAACATAAACGAGGTTTTCTTCTGGATCTGCAAAAATCGATGTCCCTGTAAATCCCAGATGCCCAAAGGTACCATCATTGGCGGCAGCCGACATATTTAATTTCTCATCAGGGTCGAGTTGCTTCATATCGAAGCCGATGCCTCTACGCTGAGATCTATAATGTCTGGTAGTGTATTTCTTTACGGTATTGGCTTCTATATATTCTTTGCCCAGATAACTACCGCCATTGAGAAGCATCTGCATGAGGGTGGCTAAATCTCGGGCTGTCGAAAACAAACCTGCATGTCCTGCTACACCTCCGAGCATAGCGGCACCCATGTCATGTACATATCCGTGAACCGAGGTATTTCTAAAATAATTATCTTTTTCAGAAGGGGTGATTTCTTCTTTTGTAAATCGATCTAAGGGATTAAATAAAGTATGCTCCAGTCCCATCGGTCTATAAAAATTTACCCATGCATACTGATCTAGTCGCTGTCCTGTTAATCGATGTATAATCTGATGGACCAGATAAAAACCCAAGTCACTATATTTATAATCTCTATCCTCCTTGAGCGTAGTTCCATAGATGCGACTGTATATACTATCTACGTAATCGGTACGCATATATAAATCTTCCGAGACCAGTATTGAAAAAGAATCTGAGGCAGTCGTCCGATAATAGTTTTTATCGGGCTTCCATGTTTTAGGCCTTTTTTTATTGTTTTTTTTTCTCTTATAATAGCTGGCTGGGGCCAAAGTTTCTTTATAGAAAGGAACCCATCCTCTCATACCGGCATGATGTGCGAGCATGTCTTCTAGTATTAGATCTTTTTTATTACAGGTATCTAAAACCGGTAGATAATTTACCACAGGTTCGTTTAAGCGTATACGACCTTGATCTTCGAGCTTCATCAGACTGATGGTAGAGGCTAGGATCTTAGTTACTGAGGCTACGTCGTATAAGTCTGTCGGTTGGACTTTGATTTTTTTATCATAGGTGTGATATCCATATACTTCATCAAAAATGACGAAGCCATCTTTGATACATAAGATCTGACATCCGGGAGCCGCTTTTTTTGCGATCATGTCCTTTACGATCTTCTCGATGTATTTTAATGAGTCGGAGGACATTCCTACTCGCTCAGGATCTGCATAACCTATCCGACCGATCGATGAGATAAATAAACCCATGCCTGATGTTATGTTCTTGCTGGCAGATACTGGAAGTTTTCCTTTTATATCGATCACTCCCATGAGTGCTTGAGCGGCCTTATCTTGATTTATCGGATCCTCACTATAGGCCATGAGTATCGTAGGTATATTTTCAAATGGCTTGAGGGCATATGGACTTCCAAAAACAGTCAATACGATATCTGTCTTAGTCGCTAATCGTTGAATGAGTGTAGCTTGCCCTTTGGTCAATCCAAATTTCTTAGACTCATACTTACTCATGTCATGTGTACTGACAAAGACTACATCATAATCACTCAACTTTTTAAGCGTGGAATCTATGTCTGCCTGGCTGAGGTTTTTAGATATCGAATGATGGGCGACATCCATAAACGAAGAGAGTCTTTTCTGGAATGGAGTCTCCGTCGTACTTCCTATAGCAAGACTGGCAAATTTTCTATTCTTCGTTCTTGCAATCGGAATGAGTGATGCTTGATTTTTGACCATGGTCAAGGCATTCTCGATCAGTTTTTCTTTAAGCACTAAGGCCTCAGCATCATGTATGTCTCGATCTATGTTTTTGATGTTTTCTATTACTGGACTTTGGCGTAAGCCTAGCATGTACTTAAATGTTAATATCTTTTCCACACTGGCATCTACTTTAGACCACTTAATCTTACCCTTATCGATATACTCCTTAATCGTCTCGATGGCTTTAGGGATATCCTCAGATAGTAAGAGTACATCGTTCCCTGCAAGTAGTGCTTCTGCCTCTGACTGACCTGGCTCGAAGTGCTTAGTGACTCCCTTCATATCTAGGGCATCGGTCATGACTAGGCCTTTATAGTTGTACTCATTTTTGAGTATTCCTGTTACGGCATTGAGCGATAAGGTCGTCGGTCTGTTTTTACGATCATCGATGGCTGGCATATGGACATGAGCGACCATCATACTTCCGATGTCCTTGGCCAGTGATCGGAAGGGCATGAGTTCTATGTCGTTAATCCGATCCATATCGTGAGTGATAACGGGTAGGTCTAAGTGTGAGTCTACATCTGTATCTCCATGACCCGGAAAATGCTTAGCACACGAGAGTACTCCTCCTTCCTCTAGGCCCATCATATATGCCCTACCTTTAGCGGCTACATTATATTTATCCTCTCCAAAAGAACGATCGTTTATCACGGGGTTCCCTGGATTATTGTTTACATCTACAACTGGGGCAAAATTTACGGTAACACCTACACGTCGACAGTGCTCTGCTATTTTTTTACCCATCTGGAAAATCAGCTGTTCGTCTTGTATGGCTCCCAGCTCTAGTTGCATCGGAAAGCTGATTGCGTCTTTTTTAAATCTCATGCCTAGTCCCCATTCTGCATCGATGGCAATCATCAAAGGAATATCACTTATTTTTTGGTACTCATTGATAAGTCTGGCTTGCTCAGTCGGAGTCCCTTGGAAGAAGCATAGACCACCGATTTTATTTTCTCTGATCAGTCGTTTTATAGAAGCTGTGTGTTTTTTATTCTTTTGGCTGAATGCTCTAGGCATAAATAGCTGTCCTAACTTCTCGTCCTTAGACATCTCGGCCATCTTAGACTGAGCCCATGCTTTTGCCACTATGAGGGTATCGGTCTTGCTCAGAAACTGAGCACTCAGATTACTTATAAAAACGATAATAAAAACAAGTGTCGCTGCTATTCTCATATATTTAATTAAACGCATTGGGGTCTAATTCTAATGCTTTAAGTCTGGCCTTTTGGGCATTTTCTTCATCACCTAGACGAGAATAAACGATAGATAGGTTTATCCAATTAGATGCAACTGTAGGAGCTAGCTCTGTAGTTCGTTTAAAAAAGGGCATCGCTTTGGAATGATTTCCACTCATTCCGTAAGCTACAGCTAGGAGTCTTACCGTTTCTTTATCATCAGGGTTAAGCTGATAAGACTGGTTGAGGTATTTTAATGACCCTTGGAGATCATTCTTTTTTTCTCCTAGTAGTCGTCCGTAGTCTCTTGCAGCTACTGCTAGATTATTAGTTCCTTCTGTGTTTCCAGGGGATAGGTTTAATACTTCTTGGTAGTTATTAATGGCCTGAAGATGATCGCCTTTGTAATAGTATGCATTACCCAATAATAAGTAGGCGTTGCGGTATCTCGGATGTATAGCTATGGCCTTATTAAGATGCCCGATAGCCTTATCGATCAGTGGTATTTTCTGAGCTGGATCTTCGATGGACTCACTCTTAGATACGAGTGATCCCCCTGCTGCATTTTGGATTTTGGCAGAATTTATAGAAGTCTCTACATCTGTCTGAAAGAGGGTGAAATCATCTTTCCACACATTGTTTCTAGCGATGGTTTTTATACTAAATAAAGTAACGATCAAAAATGATAATGCAGCAAATGGAATCATACCGAATCGCTTATACACATACTTTACCAGCATGATACCGAGCAGTAGAGAAAATCCAACAGATGGCATAAATAGAAATCGCTCTGACATATTAGTCCCGATCGGGAATACAACATTAGACACGATCGATAATGTCAGTAAGAAATATAGGATCGAGAAACTCGGAATCGATTTTTTGCCCCAGCGATAAATACTGAAAAAGATAATCGCCACATATGCCACTATAGATAACCACACCTGCCAATCCCCAAAACTCATAATCGGTATGTGATATGGGTAATAATCGTGTGTCAGATGCAGTGGAAAAACCAACAACATCAGATACTTACCTAGTGTGTATATAATGGTAGCTGCTTTCTCCGCAAAGGTGAAATCGACAAAGCTTCCGTTTACCATTTTGAGGTAGGGATTGTTCATCAGTTCCTGCGGTGCTCCTCCAAAGTCAAATCCCAATACCGCAGTACGTATCGCCAAAAACACAAAAGTGGCAATTAACAGTGGTGCGGTCTTTTTAAAGATGCTCCCGATCGACTCGTGTCTAAATAAATAGAGTGCCAGTGGGACCACCCCGAGAAAGGTAATGGCGTTTTCCTTAGACATCAATGCAAACAAAAAGAGTACTCCGATGACAAGATTATTAACCATGGCTTTAAATGGTCGTTTAAATATAAGGTACATCGCCGCCAGACTACCGAGTAGAGATATAATCTCATCACGGCCTTTTATATTAGCGACTACTTCTGTATGTACGGGATGTGCAATAAACAGTATCGTAGATAGAAAAACAAGCATCATACTCGTCTGAGTCCGCTGCTCTGATACGATGACGACTTTGAGCGTAAGGTATAGTAGGATACCGAGTAGGCCATACCACAAGACATTAAATAAATGACCGATCATTGGATTATCTCCGAAAATCTCCCATCCCACCGCAAACATAATGGGCGTAAATGGTCTATATCTTCCTCCCGAGACTAGCTTTGCCTTGCCCTCTGTCTTAAAAAATCCAAAGAAGGTATCCTTCTGAAGTAATCCGGGGATGCCTGATACCCCATCAGTTGTATACATATTATCATACACGACGATCGCATCATCCTGCGTATAACTATGTCCTAAAGTATTAACATATAGCAGCGTAGAAAAAATAAAAAGAATGGCTAAGTGCAATTTTTGATTACCCCAAAAACCTAATTCAACGACTGGTTTAATGGTCTTCTTTTTAGGAGCGGGTGAAATTTTCTTTTTTTTCTTGGCAGACATTGTGTAAAGCTAAAATTAAGTACGGACTATAGAAAACTGATTATCCTTGAGTTATACCATTTAACGCAGAAAATGGAAATAAAAAAGCCTTCATCAGTTGTATCAATTGATGAAGGCTCAAAATAGGTGTTAATAAGGGATTCTATTTGGAAGATTTCCTATTGACGATTCTTTCTGACACCTTTTTCAGAGGTGCTTTATCCAGCCATTTTTTTAATGTTTCTAGATCTATGGTCTTCGTGATTTCTATTTCTTGTGTTACGATTTCTTTACTTTTTTGTTTAAGGATCTTGTTTTTTAATTTTGCCTTTTTGAGCTTAGATTTTAACTTTTTAATCTCTTCTGTATGCTCTTTTTTGAGCTTAGTGAGGTCTTCCTTATTGGACACTTTCTGTTTAGAACTCGTTCTGATTTTATGGTCATCACTAAGTAACATAAGAGCATTCTTGTCCGCTTCTAAAATTTTAATCTTTGCTAGTGCAGCTTTTAGTTCTTTATCATCCGAGGAAACAGGGGCAACTACCGTAGACACATCCTTTGCTTTTAACTGGAGTTTATTGAATTTTTCTTTCCATAATTGCAGCTTTTGGTCAGACTCTCTAGACTCCCTTCCTAGTGTGGCTAGAGCATTGTCGGTTTTATCTTTTACCTCTACGATTTGTTTTTTGAGATTCTGAATTTCTAAATCTTTTGTATTTAGATCTACAGATGATACGGCACCTCCTTTCTTACCCCATAACCAACCCAGTAAGCCGGCTAGAGCAGATGCACCGAGCACCCATAATAGAGGAATTAAAAAACATATATCCATGATTTTTTTTTCTTTAAGACATTAATTTATTTACTCTACAGAAACCTCTACTCTACGATTCCTCGCTCTACCTTCTGAAGTCTTATTACTAGCGATAGATCTATCTGGCCCATAGGCAATTACTCTGATTCTTGCAGGATCTAATCCATTGTTTATTAAAATATCTCGTACAAATAGAGCACGTTTTTTTGACAAAGCGATGTTGCTTTCTCTGTTGCCGATATTATCTGTATGACCTCCTATATTGAGTTTTATATCCTTATCGAGATCCATATAATTAACTAGATCTCCGAAAGCTATACGCTGATCTACGGATAAGTCTAGCTCATCTGAATCAGATTTAAAATATAAAATCACGGGATTGTGCTCAAATAGAACCGTGTAATCCTCTAAAGTATTGTCATATTGGATCTGATCTGTATAGTTAAATTCCAGAGCTGTATACTCTGCCGCTTTATCAGATTCTATCTTTTTGCTCTTTATAGCGATCCGAGAAGATTCTATTCCTTGCTGCACAAAGAGTTGTTTCATATTATTGGCTCTAGCCAAACCTAGATCAGGAAAGATTCCAGCATTTTTTTCCTGTGCTCCGTATAATGCAGTAATGATTAGGTTTTCCTTAGGATCACTTTTTAATCTATTGAGATAGCTATCGATGCGTTTACTTAAATCAGAAGATAAGGGCTGAATAAAATTATACTCAGAATCTTTGAAGGATGCCACCTTATTTACTTGGGTATCAGAAACAGTTTCATTTACTGATGAAGCACTCACTTCTTCCATTATATCCACAGTATCAGATCCACATTTTTTATGAAAAACATAGGAGCCCGCAGCAATCCACAGCAACCAAGCTATAAGTACATAGGTCGTTTTAATATTCTTCATTTTCTGTTTTTTATTTGGCTATAGCCAAATATAATCCATCTAATAAAGTGTATTCTTCCTGTTGTCGTTATAGTGATATAACGAGGCTTTAGACTGCTTACTAGATGGGAGGATGTTCTCAGTATTACTCTTAATGAGCGGCAGTACTTTTGTTTTATCTAAGGACTGATTGAGAAAGTAAACTCCTCCTAAAATCCAAAACAATAGAAACAAAGCAACCACTGAAATCTTTATATAAGTTGAGGTCACAATCAAAGGTGTATGTAATTAAGACAATAATTTGACCAAATAAACCTATGAAAGTCACGGATTATTTTAAATCAAACTTGATAGGTATCGTAAACTGGACATTTCTATGTCTTCCGTTTTGCTTACCTGGCAACCATTTAGGCATGTTTTCAATGATTTCCAAGGCTGTATTACCACAGCCCCCTCCGATGTCTCGTAATATTTTTACATCTTTTACATCTCCTCCTTTATCGATTATAAATCGGAGAACTACCATGCCTTCAATATTATTTGCTCGAGCAATAGTAGGATATCTTAAATTATCCTGAATATATGTTAACAAAGCCCGATCAGAGCATGTTTTAGCTTCCTCTTTGCTCAGACCAAATGGATCGCAATCTCCAAATACAGGCATCTGATCCACAAATACGAGTGTCTCATCGTCCTCAATGATCTCAATGAGCTCGACAATAGGAGCAGGAGTTCTCGTCTCTACAATCGTGTCTATAGGAAAATTATTTTCAGGCGTATCTGTAATGACTTCCTCAAAAACTTCTTTTTTAGTTACTAGTTCGTCTAGATTATCTACTGGAACGATGAGCGTCGTAGGTGTTTTTTTCTTTGCAGGTGGTTTTACTTCTTTGGGTTTAAGCTCAGCAGGAATACGTGGTGGCTCTATTCTGAATATATCATCGATAGGACCAGAAGGAATAGTATAAACGGACTCTTCTATAGGTTTCTGATAGTTGATAACAATCCAGCAAGACGAGATGGCTATACTCATCGATAGCTTAAAAATGATCGGACGATAACGGTTCCAGTTGTATAACTTATGGTGTGCAGAAATAAACATAACTCGATATTTTAGAGATTAAAAAATCAAGTCTAGACTTACTTATCAGATGTCGCACAGATTAAAAATGGTGTGTCCCTGAGAAAGAATATTAATAAAAAACCCTTATCGTAAAATATTTTTTCTAATTTAAGAATAAATTAAAAACTGGAACATGAAAAAATCTATTTACACATTCTCTACTTTTATATTTCTCTTCGTGCTGAGCACTTCATTATTTTGTCAGACTAGCTATGTAAACATTAATGCCAGTGGTGCCAACAATGGAACTTCATGGGCAAATGCATATACGTCTCTTACTGATGCCTTAGACAATGCCACGAGTGGCGACATCTGGATCGCTGCAGGTACCTACACCCCTAGCGATATGCTTACGGACAGCACTACGACTTTTAGAATATCCAACGGCCTGAATGTATATGGAGGGTTTAACGGTACAGAGTCAAGTATTGATGATAGAGATGTCATAAATAATGTCACCACCCTGAGTGCTGATATTAATGGGGATGATATAGCGGGAGATTTTGATGTCAATAAGTCAGATAATGTTCAACATGTACTATTTGTCGATAGTCTTATAAGTTCTTCTGTTCTGCTGGATGGACTTACGATTACAGGTGGGTATACAGGAGAGAATGGAGGACAGAACGAATCCTTCTTTGCAGGTGGCGGAGTATTTACATATTCGACGATAACGATTAACAATTGTCAGTTTAATAATAATTATGCAGCTAGAGGTGGAGCGATATGTATTTCTAATTCAACCGGTGGTGGAAATAATTCTTTAATCTCCAATTGTACAATAAACCAAAATAGAAGTAATGGACAAAGTGCAGGCATTTTTGCTGCTGGTGTGAATGCATTAAAAGTGGATAACACTGATTTTATTGGTAATGCTACAAGTAGAGGTGCATTACAATTGTCTTTTACTACTGCAAGCGAGATTACGGATTGTACTTTTAGCAATAATATAGGAGTTTCTGCAGAAGGTTTCGGAGGAGTAATCTTTAGTTGGCAGAACAGAGACTTGAGTATAAGTGGCTGTACGTTTAATGAAAACACTGGAGGAAACGGAACTGTCATGTATCTCGACGGTCGAGAGGTAGGTGATACAGATCAAACTGAAATATCTATTAGCAATTGCTCTTTCAACGATAACTTGGCTTTGGGTTTTGGTGGCTCATGTATTTACACATGGCAGATCGCAGGATTGTTAGTAAAAGATTGTCAATTTACAAATAATCTAGGAAGAAACGGGGGTGCAGTGTATCTTGATGGTCGAGCATTAGGAGCGATAAATTCTTTAAGAAATGTATTTGAGAATTGTGAGTTTTCAAATAATCAAGCCAGTGATTTTGGAGGTGGTGTATTGTACAACTTCAGAACAAGTTGCACCTTTCTAGCATGTACTTTTAAGGATAATACGGGAACCAATGGATCACATATCTTCTTTACAGGGGATGATAAACAAGTCAGTATAATGAATAGTGAGTTTACGGGAGGCCTAGCAGATTTTGGTGGAGCACATACATGTTATGGTAGAAATTCTACCTACTCTCTCGTAGGTAATACCTATGAAGACAATGCAGCATCGACTAGCGGTGGTGCTCTGATCATAGGGTTTAATGCGGAGGTTTACATTGCAGAATGCAATCTGATCGGTAATCGATCAGGTACTGGAGGAGGCATTTCTATGCAAAATGATAGTATGAATTTAGTTGTCGAACGTTCGTTATTTCAAGGAAACAATGCTTCTTTTAACGGAGGTGGAATAAGTGTTGCAGGAGGACATAATGTATCTATAGATGCTACTACCTTTGACCAAAACGTTGCAGAAATAGGAGGTGGAATAGCTCTTGGAGAATTTGATTCAGCTACAGAAGCTGTTTTCAACTTAAGTAATAGTGTATTTACTAATAATATCGTAACGGTTCAAGGAGGTGCGGTAAATCTTCTAGATGTAGATGCAACGATAAGCAATTCTATTTTTGGAAACAATAATACAACTGGTTATGGAGGTGCATTTTCTACAAATGTTACGGCAAACAATGAACTTAATTACAGCTTGATTAATTGTACTCTCGCTGCTAACGGAGGAATCATAGGTGGTATCTCACAGTGGCAAGATGTAGATAATGCTCAGCTTACCTTAACTCTTCAAAATACTTTACTCTTTAACAACGGTCCTAACTATGGTATAGAAGAAGGCGAGCCAACTATTGTATCTACTGGAGGAAATTTTATCAGTGATAATAGTATCCAAGCTGTAAGTCTGAGTACTGATGTAAACGCTGCAGGTAATCCGTTTTTCCAAGATATTGATAATCTTGATTTTCATTTAACTGCTCAGAGCCCAGCAATCGATGCTGGTATAGCTACTAACGCTCCTGCAACAGATGCCGAAGGTAATGCTAGAGTGGGAGAAGTGGATGCCGGAGCATACGAATTCCAAGAATCCGTAAATACCGAAAACATCATCCCTAATAATGGTCAGCTAAGCATCAGTCCTAATCCAGCTTCTACTAGTATAAATCTAGAAATAGACAACTTATGGACTGGTGATCTAAGCATACAAATCTATGACGCCTTAGGTCGTGAAATTAAATCTATCAATTTGAACAAATCCTCTGGTGTTCTTACTCAGCAGGTGGATGTGAGTGAGCTGAGTCCTATGCTATATCACATGGTACTGACAGATGGAAGTCGTAGTATTGTAGAGAGCTTTTTAAAGATCTAAGAAGGTATTCTCTTCATTAAATAATAAAAGGAGAATTCAATTTATTGGATTCTCCTTTTATTATCTAATTATTTTACAAAATCTACCAATGAACTTCCGCGATGCAAGCATGCGAGGTATCAGAGGTAAACTAGAATAGTCTCAACTGTTTGATCTTGTGTAACAGTTCGTATTCTTTTTCATTTCCTTGATCACGAATGTATTTTGAAATTGTACTTTCATCACCAAACTTACTTGCTGTGTTAACAAAATATCCACTCGACCAGAGATTTCCTCCCCATAAAAGTCTCTTAATCTCTGGATGCCTTTTAAAAATCTCCCTCGCTGTGATACTTTTCAGCATCTTGACTATCCATGTAGGGATCTTCATTGGAACTGATTGCAGTAAAAAATGATCATAAATAAAAATCCTTCTTTTAACGGCACCTTGCATATTTACCCATTATTACTGCACAGGCATCCTTACAGCATATAAATCAAAGCCACCCAAACCACCAGGACGATCTGAAGAAAAAATAATTACTCGTTCGTTAAGCTCATCGTATATGTCTTCAAAGAATGGAACAACAATCGGTCTATACTCATCATACTCAGAGTTTACTTTTTCTCCACAGTTTATAGGACTGCCCCATTCTCCATTGATCTTTTGGGAATAGTATAGATCATAGCCTCCATATCCCCCATCTCTATCTGAAGTGAAAATTATAAAATCATCTT
>Ga0114956_1003187_pt1 | contig 12704 bp, 8 predicted proteins | sample MaitaG_FD_87304 | JGI IMG/M metagenome (GOLD analysis project Ga0114956, IMG submission 87304) | Marine algal microbial communities from Maine, USA - Maine_Asex2 metaG | ecosystem: Host-associated > Algae > Red algae > Unclassified | place: Maine, USA | collected 2015-01-05 | reverse complement strand
CGATAAATCGCGCGATCAACCCATTTTGCTCAAAGGCCTCCATCATCGTTGCCTGATCAAAAAGACCCAGCAGATGCCTTTCTTGAAAATGTTGGAGACTGTTCCTTTGCCCAACTAAATAGTCAAAATCCAAAATCGAGATGTTGTTTTCGCGGCCACTAATCGACATGCGACAAATCTTGATTTCATCAGATTCATACGTTTGCATGTATACTTTGCCAGTGATCCACTCAGCTGGATTTACCCAAGGTTCGATGATCAGGAGACCATCGGGCGACATGTGATTCTTGAAGGATGCTATTGTAGCCAGTAATTTGTCTGTAGTTTTTACATATGCAATCGAACTGAAAAGACAGGTTACGATGTCGAATTTCTGGCCCAGATCAAAACTGCTCATGTCCGCAACGGCATACGAACAATTGGGGTTCTTTGATTTTGAGATATTGATGAAATCTGGACTGATATCAAGTCCGGTAATTTGAAAATTTGTCGATAGATATTTATGATGCTCGCTAGTTCCACAAGCAACATCCAATATGGATTTTGCGGTGGGGTGATTAGAGTTTATGAGCTCAATCAGTTTATCTGCTTCAGATTGATAGTCCTTGAAGCTATAAATAAGGTCATATAAATCAGCGCTGCTGTGGAACATGCCTATTGTGCCAATTGATTAAATCAGCTGCCCTTCCAATGCTCGTACAAAGGACTGCATGTCTTCTGGCTCCTGGATGCTGATTCGAATATGATCAGTCATTGTAGGCCATTTTGTGATCAGTATATTTTGATCAGCAAGGTCTTCAACAATCGAAGGAGAAAACATCTTCTGCTCGACGTACATAAAATTGGTGGATGATGTGCTGTATCGTACATTCCAATTGCTCAGGGCCTTGCTCAATATGGCCTTGCCCTCTGCTGTTTTGGCAACAACCATGTCAATAAAGGACGTGTCCTTCAGGCTCGCGGTTGCAGCCATGACAGCCGCCGCATTCATCGAGAAATTGCCACCGGGGTGTCGGTCCCGCACTGCCTTGACATTTTGCTCCTGGGACACGGCATAGCCCAGGCGCAGCCCGGCCAGGCCATGCGCTTTAGAAAATGTACGGCATACGATGAGATTTGAGAGCTCGTCTATAAGCGGAATCATGCTGGCAGATGTGCCGTGGCTCGAGTATTCGATGTATGCTTCATCGACCAGGATCATCACATCTTTGGGCACACTTCTGCAAAAGGATTTCAGTTGCTCTGGCTCCACTTCGGTCGATGTAGGGTTGTTTGGATTGCAGACAAAGATCAGCGTTGTACTGGGTGTGATCGCGTCGTGCAGTGCCTCGAGATCTAGTCGTTGATCCAGATCGAGATCTACCTTTTTTACGGTAGCACCCAGGCGTTCGCCATGCATCATTAGCGTCGGGAAAGATGGCCACGGACTCAAGATCTCTCCTTCTACGAGCGCGACATGTTGGCCCAGTAAAGTCAAGACTTCAGTAGAGCCAGCCGTCAGACCGATTTGATTTTCTGCGACATTCAATACTCCTGCCAGATCTGAATAGAGATTGTCTACCAAGTCATCCGGGTACTGATTTGCCGATGAAATCATTTCACCCAAAGCTTTTCGAGCCATGGGCGAAGGGCCACAGGGGTTTTCATTCCAATGCAGGCGCAGGGTCTTATCTAGCTTTTGGAGGTATAGGCGATCTTCGGTGCTATATGCAATGGGAATTACGGCTGCACTTGATGCCAGCAGACTGTTTCGAAGCCAGGTGCGACGGGAAATAGAACTCATGATTGCATTATTTGTCGCAGTAACTTAGGCATTATTTGCAACTTCAGAATCTGGCCGTTCTCAAATAAAAAATCCCCCTGCGCGAGCAGAGGGATCATACACATACTATTCAAATTTCTTGAAGCTAGAACTCGTAGCGAAAGCCTAGTTGTGCTGTCCATCGAGCACTGTATGTACCAGACTGAACGATGCTAAATGTATCTCCCGGATCTTGGAAAGTATATTCAAGAACACCTTCATCGTTTCTATTTGCATTAATCAGTGGAAAGGTATTTCCTCCAACAAAGTACCGACGACCCCAACCCTCACTTATCATATTGGTGAAGTTGAACACATCAAGGGTGATCTGGAGCTTGTGCTTGGTCTCCCCAGTATTGACGTAGAAATCTTGTGCAATTTTCAAATCCAAAATGTTTTCAAATGGAGTTCTTAATCTATTAGGTTCGGCGTAGTCACCTCGACGGGAGCTGAGATAATCATCACCGGAAATGAAAGCATCAAGGTCTGACCATTGCTGTGCAGCTGAAGCACCATCTTCGATGTCAATAAGATTAATTTCTCCCTGGCTTTCTGGAACATAGAGCAAATCGTTGTATCCAACAGAACTGGATATATCTGAAATTGGATTGTTGTAAGTATAAGAATAAGGGGAGCCTGATTTACCCGTGTAGAAAAGCGATACAGTTGTAGCTGCAAATCCGTAATCGAATTTCTTCGATAGGAAAGCAGTAATACGTGAGCCAGCATCAAAGGTTGATCTTGAAAGTGACGGATTATTGTTCCCCTGGACGCTCAGTACATTTAGCCAGTTTGTATTATTGATGAAACCACGACCATCAAGCAGGGAGCTTGCTGTTGTATAAGAATAGGCTAAACTTACAAAAGCTCCTTTACCAAACTGACGAGATAGCTGTGCTGTCGCATTGAATGTATAACCCTCACTTGTGTTACTCACCAGCGTAATGTTTTCGTACGTCGGATCAATTTTATCTTCGAAATCAATAACCGGGCGATTGTCTGCACCAGAGAGATTGCTGTCACTTGGTTTGATATTGATCTGCTTAACATTCATATTATTTAAGGTCTTGGTGTAAGTCAACTCAGCTGTTGCGTCCCAGTTGCCGAAAATCTTCTTATCCATTGCAATACTAGCACGGAAAATCTGGGGGTATTTAAAATCTTCCACAAAAAGATCTACATCACCTGCGGGACTAGCCGAAGAAGTCAAACTATCCAGCCATTGTTGTGGCTCACCAAAAACGCTCTGCCCACCACAGCAGCCTACACTAAAGGCGCTGTTCAGACCATTTCGAATGAACATGCCTCCAGGCCATACCCAGGGTACACGACTGGTGAAGATTCCTATACCGCCTCTAAGCTGGGTTGTCTTATCTCCCAACACATCATAGTTAAATCCAATTCTTGGACTCCACAATATTTGAGTTTTAGGAGCCTGACTTGCTCTTGCTCCTTCCAAGTCATAGAACTGCTCAAGTTGGGATACAGTTGAGGTATTAAAGGCAGTGTTATTGAGCGGAGGATCGTCTGTGAATATGGGTATATCAAAACGCAAACCCACAGTTAGTTTTAAATCACGATTCACTTGTATTTCATCTTGGCCATAAAATGCCAATTGCATAGCATTAAATGATGGTCCTAGATTGGTGGCTTCGTCCCCTAGGCGGATTGGGGCATCGGCGGCAGATTGCTCATGACCAAACAATACTAGGTCGGGAGCTTCATCATCCAAGAATCGAGTCAATCCATCAAAAAAGTACGAATAGCGTGGAGTGGAAAAGATTGTAAACAAATTCTCGATTTTAAAAAACTCGTTGTGCGTGCCAAAAGTCCATGAGTGTTTGCCCTTATATAAATTGAAATTATTTGTAATGGTCAGTACATCTTGATTTACCACATTAGACAAGGAGAAATTATCAGTACCTACGACAATCGATGCAGCACCATCTTGCAGTATGATTTGAGGAAATGGATCACCGAGAATGTCTCTGTCATCGCGCACGGTGGTCAAGCCAATTATTAAATTGTTCGCAGCCGCCGGACTAATTATACTCTTTAGTTCCAGAGCTGTTGAGTTAGTTGTTGATGGAAATATATACCCAACTTTTTCAAATACGACCCTTGAGGCACTCGGAGCTGGATGAATTTCCGTTGTTCCTTTCACATAGCTATGCCGCGCCGAAAGTTTGTGCTTATCATTGATATTCCAATCCAATTTGAGTAGAAATTTAGTGCCGTCCGTGGTTTGTAGATTATTTTCAAATCCACCTGGATCGTAGCCAAAGTCACTCATCAGTTTGCTTCTGACCGCAGCCAGATCCGCAGCTGTTGCATTACCAATATATTCGCTTTGAATAAAGGGTCGCGGAATTTCATCGCGTTGAATTTCGACATTGGTGAAGAAGAACAGCTTGTTTTTGATTAGCGGTCCGCCGAGTCGAGCTCCGTAGGTCCGTGCTGTAAAGGGTGCCAATTTGGTGCGTTCAACACTGTCATCATTAGTTGGTGTTTTACCGGAAAGATTCTCATTTCTATTGAAATAATAGGCTGAACCACGGAACGTATTGGTTCCGCTCCTCGTCACGGCATTGATACCACCACCTGCAAAACCACCGAGGGTCACATCATAAGGAGCTAATACAACCTGAATTTGCTCAAGGGCATCTGGGCTTATCGGTGAGATACCTGCTTGACCTCCATTGGTGCCAGAGTTGGCCAGACCGAATACATCATTGTTTACAGCTCCGTCAATGAAAATCGAATTAAACCGATTATTTACACCGGAGAAGGAAATTCCTCCACCATTCGTAGCACCGTTATTAGCAACATCGGCTTGAGGTGTTAGCCTTAGATAATCATTCAGTCCTCGATCGGCAGTAGGTAGGGTGGCGATCGCTTCTTCGGATACCTTTGTTTCTGAGCCCGTACGGTTTCCGTCAAAAAGACCTCCCGCAGTAACAATTACCTCGTCCAGCGAAACGGATCCCTCCGCAAGAGCGATATTAAAGGATTCTGTCTGGCCTAAGCCCAGATTAATTCCTTCTAAGGTTTGGGTCTGATATCCGGTATATGAAATGGTGATCGTATACGGACCACCAACATTTACATTGTTCAGGGTAAAGAGGCCCGCTTCGTTGGTGGCTGTGCCATAGGAAAAGCCGGTAGGGTTATGGACAGCCAAAATGGTTGCGCCAATCAGCGGATCGTCGGTGTCAAAAACACTACCAGTGATCCGAGCGGAGGTGGAACCCTGGCCATACATAGCAATCGATAAAAAAGTAAATAGAGCAAAGACTACACTTCGCCGAAGAGTTGTAATTTTCATAGCAAGAGAAAGTCTAAAATACGTGAGTTAGTTGGGCGAAAGATAGTCAATTATCATAATCTGTAACTAGACAGTTTTCCACATATAAGCAATTGACAAACATATCTTTACAAAGACAAAATTTTTAATATGATTGCACTTCTTAGCAGTTGGTATACAACGATTTACGACTCCGTTTCGAGCTACTTTGATCTTCCTGGAAATCACAAATTCGGCGCTTCCATTGGTAAATCTCTTCTGATACTGTGGACTGTTTTGGCTCTTTTTTTCGAAGTGATAGCTCAGCAGAGAGAGGTTACACTGCTTTATACCAACGATATCGAAAGTGTGTATGATCCCATCACTGCATATTGGATCGACACATTAGATCGAATTGGCGGGTTTCCGCAGTTGGCGTCTTTGATTCGGGAGCAACGGGCAAAGGATGAGTTGTCTTTCCTGTTTGATGCCGGTGACATCTTTACGGGTGCCCTATCAGCAGCAACGGAGGGAAAACTGCCTTTTGATATTTATAGCAGTATTGGCTACGATGCCATGGCGATCGGCAATCATGAGTTTGAGTACGGATGGGAAAAGTTGTTGGAGAGTGCCCAGCGTGCACGGTTTCCTTTCCTCAATGCCAACATTTTTTACGAGGGCACCGACATCAATTTAGCGCGACAATACGCAATTCTCGAACGCGATGGCTTTCGGGTGCTCGTCATTGGCGTGATGGGGGTGGAAGCTTTTCACAATACCATCTATCGTGGCCATCGAGCAGGCCTCGAGGTACGTGACCCGATACCGATTGTCCAGGATTTGGTAAATAGACTACACGATGAGGTGGATCTGGTCGTGGCTTTGACGCATCAGAATCGCAGTGCTCCAATGCAATCGGACAAGGAAGTAGACCCCCAAGTGCAACGGGGATTTCACGAAGATTATGCATTGGCCGGTGCGGTACTTGGGCTCGATGTGGTATTTGGCGGTCACTCAGACAATGGGCTTTGGGAGCCCGTGCGTCATCCACTCACAGGCACACTGGTGGGTCTCACCTTTGGGCAGGGCAAGCATTTGGGTAGGTTGAAATTGCGATTGCAAGAAAATGAAGTTGCCGAGATGATCGAAGGAGAACTGCTGACCGTTAACGCGGATACGCTGATTCCTGATCCTGAGGTAACCCGATTAATTACGATGGCTCGAACCAATCATCCTGATCTAGCCCGGGTAATCGGTACGGTCGAAAATACTGGATATCGAAAGTATTATCGCGAATCAAATTTGGGATTATTCATTGCTGATATTTTAAAGGAGGTTTCAGGGGCAGATATCGGTTGGATGAACCCCGGTAGTTTTCGTGCTGACTTGGATCCGGGTCCGATCACTGTTGAGGAAATTACGAACATTTATCCTTTTGTCGATAAATGGGAAAAGATAGAAATCACAGGTGCCATATTACGTGAAATGTTGGAGTATAGTTTTAGCCTGAATTATGGTCTTGCGCAATTATCGGGCATGATGGTACGGTACGATTCGGGTGCACCAGAGGGCGAGCGTTTGATCGAGGCGAAAATTAATGGTGAGTTATTGCAGCCTGATCGAAAGTATGCCTTGGTAAGTAGCAAATACCTCACGAATGGGGGAGATAATTATGATATGATTTTGAAGGGGGTTAAACTAAAAACCAGCGAAGGTCGCATGATTGATGATATTATTCGGGCTATTGAGGCGAACGGCAATTTTGCCTTGCCGGAGGTGGGGAGGCAGGAGGATGTAGGGAGGTAATCTGAGATCAATAAGAAATGGAATACGATCGTTGTGATCGCATCCCATTTTATTTCGGTATTCGGTGCAGTTTATTCTTGCCCTATATTTGATCGTTTGGCATTTTCGGTAAGTTCTGCCACTTGCATGGTTTTAACGGTGGCTTGAAGTTGCTCGAGCATAACTTGCTGTTCCTTGATGGCTTGAACCAGTACAGGAACCATGCCATCGTAGTTGACTGAAAGATCCCCGCCCTCAGTTTCTCGAATTAACTCAGGAAATTCGGCCCGAACTTCTTGGGCAATTAATCCCAATTCCACTTGTGATCCACGTTTTTCTTGATCGATCCAATTAAATCGATACCCACCAAGGTTGTTGATTGATGCCAGTGCGGATTTAAGTGGAATTATATTTTTCTTTAAGCGGCGATCGCTTGGACAACTTAGGTTTCCATTTATGCATAGATCTCCATCTGGATAGAGAAACATCTTGCCATTAGCCGATCCATCTACAAAGAATACAGGTACCGAAGATGCTACATTGAAGTTGCCGCCAGAAAGTGATAGCTGATTGATCGTCTGAGTTGTTCGCAGTGTTTGCAATTTGACGTCACCATTTGTGGTTCCTGAATTGCCCAATCTAACATCATTGGAATTGTTCTGTCCATCAAACCAATCTAGGTAGCCCACCCTAATAAAGCTATTTGGGTTGCCTACGTTCGAAGGTGATGCGTAAAACTCAAGCTTTGGATTGTCTTGGTCTTCAATCTGCATGTCCTGTGCAGAAATTGCGCCAGCTAGTATGAAAGATAAAACTACAGCTGTAACTCGAAGTATGTATTTCATTATTTAGTTATTATGGTAAAGAATGCGTTGACCAAAAAGCCAACTTATGTCAGTGCGAAGGTAAATGCAGCTCGTGAGTCATACATCACCTATTTGGGTGAATTCTGCGCATTTATTTGATCATTCTTAGCAGATGTGCGGCCCTTTCGGGTCCACTACCATTTCTACTCGACCTAGCCCTGAATATTAATTCTACCGGTCTCGCCTCGGGTTGAGTTTATTCATTTCAATGCCATATAATGGTCAAATTTCCTTAATCACCCCTGCAGGATTTCCTCCAACTACAACTGCTTCAGGCACATCTTTAGTCACTACCGCCCCCGCAGCAATCACCGCACGATCACCAATCGTCACTCCGGGACAAATGATCGCCCCGCCACCAATCCACACATCATTGCCAATCGTAACCGGTTTGGCATACTCATACCCAGATTTTCGTTCAATATGGTCTAGCGGATGGGTGGCTGTGTAAATTTGTACGAAGGGAGCCAGCATCACGTTGTTTCCAATTTTTACTGGAGCATCATCGAGAATGCAGCAATTGAAATTCATAAAGAAATCATCGCCCACATAAAGGTTGGAGCCGTAGTCGATGTACACGGGCGGTTCGATCAGCATGTTTTTTCCATACGAGCCCAGTAATTCATCAAAGAGCTTTAACCGATCTGGCCATTCGGCATATTCATAGTTGATCCGGTGGCAAAGACGACGGGCACGTAATCGACCTGCGTCCAACTCAGAGTCAGCAGCGAAATACATTTGCCCGGCCAGCATTTTTTGTCTCTCTGTCATGAAATTTAGCTTCTAAGTCGAAGATTGCAAATTATCTTGAAATGCATGATCTAGTTTCATTAAGATTATGTCGTTGGAAGTTTGCGAGTATGAGGAAGGCTTTCTACAAACGATTAGGCCGTTTCTTGAAATGTGACAACCTGGTATCCTTCTCTCTTCCATCCGGAAATAATCTTATCTATTTGCACAGCCATGTAATGAGATTCAATTAAGAATTGATAACGATACTCCTTGTTCTTGCTTTTGATTGTGAGATTATTGCTCAATGGCTTTTTTGCAATCATTTTCCAAAATGCACCTGCTGAATCTTCCGCATAGGTGTAGCGATCATCGACAATGATTTCCTTGGCGTTGCAGATGTTGATTTGCTCCGAAACGATGTTGTTTTGATCGATCGTCTTAATGGCCTCGCCGGTGATTTCAATGCGCTGTCGATTTAATAAATTTTGCATGGTGCGCTGCATTTTGAGTGACTGATAGGAAAACATCGCAATAGCAACAAAGAGAACGACCTGAGCTAAACTTCCTAGGGGCAGAATTTCCGTAGACAGTGTGATGCCAACCGACAGAACAATGCTTCCGAATATTCCCAGCCTTTTATACTCATGATAAAGATCATTTGAAATAATCTTTGCTTTAAAGGTGCTCATGGATACATACTATGTTTGATCGATTTTACTTGGACCACATACTGGAAAAGAAGAGGATGGGATCAAAATCTCCGACTTCAAATACGACCCAAATGGTCAATATACCCAGAGCAAACCAAAGCAGTTCGCGGGAGATACGTCTCCTTTTCTTTTTCTCGGCACCTTTGCGGAGACTTGGCAGGAGCGCACTTGATTTAAAGTAGTTTTGAAAGCTCCCGCTTGTTCGAGGCCTGCCATAGACCTTACGCTGTCTTAGCCTTGCATTGTTTCTTACGCTAATTCTTCCGCCTTCTGCTATACTCATATTAAATGATTTATGAGAAGATAGTACTTCCACAATCGGCACTCAACAGATTGACGACAGGGATGGTCAGAATTTCGACGAATTTAGTCGAATGAGAAAGATCACTTCTGTAACTAACACGTAATCAATGCTTTAATGGAGTAATGATATAGGCATTCAACAGATGCAAAATCTCCTCCAACAACATTTCTACTATGACAGAACGCTTTTTACTTCCCAGGCATCACCTGCCCAAATTCATCCCAACCAGCCACCAATGCTTCAATCACCGGACTACCCACCAAATATGCCGCCTCTAGGGAAGGCAAGTACGCCGAATACCCCTTTCCCGATAGCTTCTCACCGGCCAAACTTTCCTGAGCAGTAATACCAGGCCACTGACGAGTAAAATTACTGGCAGTACGCAAAACCAGAAACCGATCTTTATCGACCTTCCCCACGGCATCAAGTCGTTCGAGCGCATGAAACGTGCCGATTTCCTCCATCGCCGATGTCACAAAATTTCCCTCACCTTCGGTCCAGTAGTCGACCCAATCATTTGCCCAGTCATTGAGCAGGGCACCATGCCAATAGGTGCTTGCCGCGAGTTGATCGCCCTTCATCACCTTAGGCTTCATCGTGGCGGCAGCAAAACCCGTGTACTGCTCACGCATGCCTCTGATCTCCTCGTTGTCCGGGAGCTCAATATCTCTAGTGAGATCAAAGGCCCAATTGACCAACCCCTCATTCAATCTAAACACGACCACGTCTTTGTTTGGTGGCTGCGGCAGCGCATACGGCTTGGAGTGCCGCAAAGGAATGTATCCCGTACTCCAATCTTCCGGAATTTCACGAGCATCGATCTCGTGCGAAAGATCACCATCGACGATCCACTCAGCCCAAGCTGCAGATCCGGTGGGAGCATCTTCAGGGTCGACACCGCTGATTCCCGCAACGACCCAGTACGCCTTGCTGAGGTCAAACCGTGGGTCGGTGCCCAAGGCCATGATTGATACACCCGCTTTGGTATTTCCTACTCCAGTTACAATACCCAACACTCCGGTCTCGGGATTGTGTCGTAGATCGCGATAGCCAAGCGGAAAGTCGATCGTCTCCGGAAGGGGCAGTCGGTCTACCCAATATTGAAATTCACCCGGACGATCGTCTTGATCTTCGCCAGCCTCAAACATACTGACCAATACTACCTTAATCGGAATCTTCTCAACGACCGTTTCCTGCTGACAAGCAGAAAGGAAAAAAAATATCGAAAAAATAGAAAGTAATTTATGCACTCGAAATATTTTTGAATTGTTAGTTATTCAATTCCAACCCGGGCTTACCAGTCCAGCCGCCCTCCAAATCAACCCGCGGGCTTAAATACTATTCACTATTAATTACTAGTTACAAAATGTTCCCACCGTTTCTCCCACACCGCCAAGGCCTTAATTTTTTCATCTTCCGTCATTGCCGAATGCGTAATACTGTTCCTGCTCAGTTTTTTCAGCGCAGCCAAATCCAATTCCCAAGCAAGAAAAATTGACCAGTAATCATAGGATAGTCCCTGGTAGTCAAAAATGAGTGGATCATCAGAACTAATAGTGCAATCAATACCCCTTCGTAAATAGGTGCTGGCCGGATGTATTCTTAAATCACGGACGTACCCCAAGATCTGGTTGCTCAAGGGGTTTATCTCCATGCAAATATTTTTTTCGCGCACCAGGTCGAGTAATTTCGGGAATCGAAATAAATTAAAACCATGCCCGATGCGTCTGGTGCCAAGAAGCACCGCGTCGTAGAGATTATCTACCGAGGCCCAGTCGCTTTCTCCGTCGTGTAAATAGAGCGGAAGTGATGTACCACTTACGCGCTCAAGTGAGTCAAGTTTGAGAAAATTATTTGCATGATAGAGGGTAGCATTTCCGGCATCTTCTTCCGCAACGAGGTCGTACCCTCGTACCCATTCAGGATATTTCGCACGATTTTGATGGGTAAACTGAATGTCTTGCCAAATCGTCTCCTCATCAAAAAAACGCAAATTGGCGTGGATAATATTTAATGTGAATTCGGGATCGATCTTTTCGATTAGGCGCTTTACCTCCACAAGTGTTTCAACATATTCTGCCATCGCAGTAATGTTGGCAGGACGATCCAGCTCGTAAAGGGTATTAAAAAATGGCACTCGCAACTCGGCGTGTTGAATATTGTCACCGATAAGGATATTCAGACCATGCACCAGGTGATCGACCCATACCGGTTTGTACATCACAAAACCATCAATGCGCTGAAAAATATCTTCGAAATTGCCCCAAATATCCACCGAGTCGCGATCGATTTTTTCATCAAATGTGATGAAGGATCTGAGCGAATCTCGAAAGTTCATTACACGCGCATCCAGATCCGCAGCGGGAAAAAAACCGGTGGGGGCTTGTCCTGGATGGTAGGCATGAAGTTGACCTTTCGTAAAGTCATCGGACTCCTCCTGCCAATACACGTGCATTTCTGGCGTGTTGATCGCTCGCTCAATCAGCCAAGTTGCGTCTCCCATTGCTGAGAGATGCAAGTGCAAAATCCCACCCTTTGGCATTTTGCGCAGAATGTCAAAAAGCTCAGTGCCTTCAATATGGTCTTTCGATTGATAAAAATTGCGAGCTGGAGGGAAAAAGTGATTGGCTTTGTAGTCTTCGATCATGGATTGTTGCAGATCAGCCAGGCGATTGTTGAGTTGCTTCTCCTTTTCGTTGAGTTGCATCTCGTGATCAAAGTAAAGTGCACTGTCATCGGCCATGAGCGCATGACGTTGAGAAAGATATTGCTGGTAAGAGCGCTGTCTGTCATTGAGGGTTGCCTCGGCAGGCTTGCAGGCCATGCTTGCCACCATTGCCAGTACCCCGATCATCCAAAGCCATTTGATTTGTGAGATTCCTAGCATTGGGTCAAAACTAATTAATTCAAAATTTGCGGAATTTATTTGGTTTCAACCCATTGACATGGCCGATGGCATCCAGCTAAATTAAGCGCATTTCCATTGATTGTGTAGATTCGTAGGCATGTGCAGATTGTATCACACGATCACATACTTCGTAGCTATGAGTATTCTCAGTAGTTGCTCGCATGGCGATGAAGCATTGCCAAGGATTGCCATTGCCGGAATTGCGATTGAATCAAGTACATTCTCTCCCGCAAGGACACATGAACAGGCCTTTCACGCAAAGTATAAGGATGGTATCTTCTTTGATTACCCGTTCCTCGCCGAGACGGCCGACTT
>Ga0114956_1003186_pt1 | contig 12706 bp, 8 predicted proteins | sample MaitaG_FD_87304 | JGI IMG/M metagenome (GOLD analysis project Ga0114956, IMG submission 87304) | Marine algal microbial communities from Maine, USA - Maine_Asex2 metaG | ecosystem: Host-associated > Algae > Red algae > Unclassified | place: Maine, USA | collected 2015-01-05 | reverse complement strand
TAGCCATGTTGGGCTGGGTTATCTTAGTATTTCTGCCGCGTCGTTGGAAGTGGCTGAATCGTGTACCTGCTTTGTTTATCCCCGTTGTTTTGTCGGTCGTTTACAGCTTTTTGATTGCGCGCTACTTCTTTTCAGCGGAGGGTGGATTTGATACCTTAGCGAATGTTCAGCAGATGTTCACTTTTTCAGGAGCGGCATTAGCGGGTTGGGTGCACTATCTGGCTTTTGATTTATTCATTGGTAGCCTGATTGCTAAGCAGGCAGATGAAATTGGCCTATCTCGCTTGATCCAAGCGCCGATCTTATTGCTGACCTTCATGTTTGGGCCATTTGGTTATTTGTTATTTGCGATTGTTAAACCTGTAATGCTTAGATTTAGCCCGGCTGCCGCAAACACTGTAGTAGGAGAATAAGTCATGAATTTAGCTTCTTCAATTTTCTACGATGATTTAGACGATGCGACAGCAGGCCAAGCAAAGCATTTGAATTTGTGGTGGCAAGGCATACTTATTTTATCCGTCTTTCTCGCCGTTAATATCCTGCTCTATGTTTTTGATCATCGTTTGCTGGGCGATGAAGCACTTTGGCTTAAGCCTATAAAGTTTGAAATATCCGTCATTATTCACTTCATTACGCTTACTGTGTTAGCTGCTTTGCTTCGTCCTGCTAAGCGCGATGGCATATTATGGAAAGGCATGACTTGTGTGGTCGTTGCTGCTGGGTTGTTTGAAGTGCTGTATATTTTCTTACAAGCTGCGCGGGGACGCGAATCTCATTACAATAATGCGACCCTAGTTGAGTCAGTTATGTACGGATTAATGGGGCTCGGCGCAGTAGCTCTGGTCTTAGGGAGTTTTTATTTGGGCTATTTACTGTATCGTGAATATCAATCTGAACAAACCAGTGTGCTCCTACTGTCATCTGCTTTAGGGCTAACTATTGGTTCTGTTTTGACGTTGATTATTGCCGGTTACCTATCATCTTCCCAGACTGGCTATGCGGCTGATATCAATACACAAGAAGCATTGCGTCTCCCTATCTTCTCTTGGTATCTAAACGGGGAAGACCTTAGAATTCCGCATTTCTTCGCGACCCATATGATGCAGTTTTCCCCACTCTATGGGCTATGGTTGAGTCGGCAAAACATGCCTTTTTCTGTCTGCAAGAAGCGACTGTTTTGGAGCGTGGGTATCTATAGTTTATTGGTAATGTTGCTGTTTGCTATCGCTTTGTTTAAATAACAGCATGCAAAACTACAGCTTCACAAGTGCTAAAATAACTTGCTGTGTTGGAAGTGATCGATATTTTAACAAAAATTGTTTGTTACTTATGATGTACAGCGAGTTCGGAGACAGTTGAATTACTATTATCTTTTGATGCTGACAATAAAAATTGACCACTAAGTAAGCTGATTGCAACAGCTGCAATCACAGCACCTAATGTTAGGTTTAAAGTTTTCTTTTTATTCTTCATTTTACTGATTAGTTTCGGATAACTGTTGTTAGCTTTTATATACCAACAATAGTTTAGAATGGCTTGATGCTTGCTTAATGTTGTTCCATTGGCTTTTGCTAAAGCTTGCAAAATGCTACCCTTCTCCTCTTAATTTCTCTGCAGATTTGGATTATGACTGTTAAAACGCGTTTTGCTCCCAGCCCCACTGGTTACCTTCATATTGGTGGTGCCAGAACAGCCTTATATAGCTGGCTTTATGCTCGTAAAAAAGGTGGTTCATTTACGCTGCGTGTTGAGGATACCGATCGCGAACGCTCTACTGAAGAATCTGTTCAAGCTATTCTTGAGGGTATGGAATGGTTAGGCCTTGATTATGAAGAAGGTCCAATCTTCCAAACGCACCGTTTTGACCGCTACTCCGAAGTGACGCAGCAGCTGATGGATGGTGACCATGCCTATCATTGCTACTGCTCACGCGAAGAGCTAGATGAGATGCGCGAGCAGCAGCGCGCCAATAAAGAAAAGCCTCGTTATAATGGTAAATGCCGCGGTCGAACTGATGTACCTGAAGGCATAGAGCCTGTTATTCGCTTCAAGAATCCGCTCGAAGGCGATGTGGTGATTAAAGACTTGGTCAAAGGCGACATTGTGATCAACAACCGCGAACTTGATGACTTGATCATTGCGCGTTCAGACGGCACACCCACCTATAACCTCACGGTTGTGGTCGACGACCTTGATATGGGCATGTCGCACGTCATACGCGGTGATGATCACATCAACAACACCCCGCGCCAAATTAATATCATGCGCGCACTTGGTGCAGAAATCCCTGCTTTTGCACACGTCCCAATGATATTAGGAGACGACGGAAAACGCCTCTCAAAACGTCACGGCGCAGTCGGTGTCATGCAATACCGCGATGAAGGCTACTTACCTGAAGCCGTACTAAACTACCTAATCCGTTTGGGTTGGTCACATGGCGATCAAGAAGTGTTTTCTCGCGAAGAAATGCTAGAATTCTTTGAATTAGAAGATATTCACAGCGCAGCATCTGCCTTCAACACTGAAAAACTCAACTGGATGAACCAGCAATACCTCAAATCATTATCAGGTGATGTAATTGCCGGTCATTTACAATGGCACCTTGAGAATCAAGCGCTCGATATCAGCAACGGCCCCGCCATTAACGGCGTGATCGACGCACAACGGGACCGAGCAAAGGGTTTAGTCGACCTCGTTGAAAGCAGCCGCTATTTCTATGAAGACTTTGAGTCCTATGATGAAAAAGCCATGAAAAAGCAGTTCAAGCCAGGAGTCGACGCTATCTTGCAGGCACTGCATGACAAGCTAAGCGGATTAAGCGATTGGAACCCTGAAGCCATTCAGGAAGCCATCAACGCAGTCTGCGAAGACTTAGAGCTAAAGCTAGGTAAAGTTGGCCCGCCACTAAGATTGGCAGTTGCCGGCACGCCAATGTCACCAGGCCTCGATATTACTTTGAATCTAGTCGGCCCAGAGCGCACGCTTCAACGCATTACCAAAGCCATCAACACGATTAGATCTCTAGCGTAAAGAGCAGTTAAAAAAGCTTGTTCATAACAAGAACTCAAAACTCGCTATAGAAAGTAAAGGGTGTGTGCGTTAATTCAACGAATCATTCCAACGCAGTTGGGTGAGTGAATTAACGCACACACACTTTACGACCAAATTAAACCGCTTTCAACTTCCAAATATCTCGATTGTATTCTTCCATCGTGCGATCCGTAGAAAAGAACCCACTGCACGCCGTATTCATAATACTCATGCGTGACCACTTCTCCTGATCCTGCCACGTATCAGACACTACCTGCTGCGCATCAACATAACTACGAAAATCAGCCAGAGTCATCCAAGGGTCATGTGGATTCATCAACGTATTAATAATATTGTCGAAAATACCCGGCTCATTAGAATTGAAATGCGCAACCTTTAGCAAATTAAGCACCGCTTTAAGGTCATCGTCATTTTTAATAAAATGCTCAGGATGGTAATCAGACTTCAGCGCCTCAACCTCATCTTCCTTAAGTCCAAACAAGAAGAAGTTGTCTTCACCAACCGCATCCATAATCTCAATGTTAGCACCGTCATACGTGCCAATGGTCAGTGCACCGTTCATCATGAACTTCATATTACCCGTGCCTGACGCTTCTTTACCCGCCGTTGAAATCTGTTCAGAAAGATCCGCACCAGGTGCAATGACTTCCATAGACGACACATTGTAGTTAGGCAGGAAGGCCAGCTTTAGCTTATTACCCACATCCGCATCGTTATTAATCACTTCAGCCACGTTGTTGATCAGCTTGATAATGTCTTTAGCCAGTACATAACCCGGCGCTGCTTTACCACCGATTAGCACGCAGCGCGCACTCCAGTTGTCCGTCTTACCTTGCTTGATCTGGTTATATAAGTGGATGACATGCAGCACATTTAACAATTGACGCTTATATTCATGAATGCGTTTAACCTGCACGTCAAACATGGCAGTGATATCAAACTCCACGCCGCAGCTTTGTTTAACGAGCATCGCCAGACGTGCTTTATTAGCCTGCTTGACCGCTTTCCACGTTTGTTGGAAGGCCTGTTGATCTTTCGTTGCATACGGCTTCAGCGCTTTAATTTCATCCAGATTTTGAATCCAGTTGTTGCCAATTTTGCTGCTGATTAGCTCGGTCATCAACGGGTTAGCATGAGCCACCCAGCGACGGGGTGTGACGCCATTGGTTTTGTTATTAAACTTCTCTGGCCACAGCTCATAAAAGTCTCTAAATAAACCTTTTTGCAACAGCTCTGAATGCAACGCAGCAACGCCATTAATTGAAAAGCTGCCAACAATAGCCAGATTGGCCATGCGCACGTACTTCTCATTGCCTTCTTCAATAATCGACATCGCTGATTGGCGAGTAGTGTCGCCAGGCCAGCGTTGAGTTACAACCCGCATAAAGCGACTGTTTATTTCATAAATAATCTCGAGCAAGCGCGGCAGCAGTCGTTCAAACATGCTGACAGACCATTTCTCTAGCGCCTCAGGTAACAAGGTGTGGTTAGTGTAAGCTAGCGAGTGAGTGACAATCTCCCATGCTTCATCCCAGCCTAATTGCTTGTCGTCTAGCAAGATTCGCATCAACTCAGCTACCGAAATAGTCGGATGCGTATCATTCATTTGAAATACATTGTCAGCGGCGAATTGGCTATAATCTGGCTTGCCGTCGAAACGCTTTTCCCATTGACGAATTACATCTTGAATGCTGGCAGACCCCAAGAAATACTGTTGTTTCAAACGAAGTTCTTTGCCGTCTTCGGTCGTGTCATTGGGATAAAGCACCATAGAAATATTTTCAGCGCTATTTTTAGCACCGACTGAGTCGGAGTAACTCCCAGCATTAAATTCGTCGAGATTAAATTCATCAGTCGCGGTTGCCTTCCACAAGCGCAGCGTATTCACTGTGTCATTTTGAAAGCCCGTGACTGGCATATCATAGGGAATCGCAATCACGTCACGAGTATCAACCCAGTTCGCAACCAAGCTTCCATCATCGGTATTTCGGTACTGGGTGTGGCCACCAAATTTAATTCTGACGGAATATTCGGGACGCACGACCTCCCAAGGGTTGCCGTCACGCAGCCACTGATCCGGCTCTTCATCCTGAAAACCATTGATGATTTCTTGGCGGAACATGCCGTACTGATATCGGATGCCGTATCCAGTAACAGGCAACTGAAGTGTCGCGCAGCTATCCAGAAAACAAGCGGCTAATCGGCCTAGGCCACCATTACCAAGACCCGCGTCGTGTTCTGCTGATTCGACATCTTCTAATTTGAAGCTCATTGATTCCAACGCCTGACGGGTCGGCTCTTCAACGTCGAGGTTGAGCAGGTGATTGCCTAATGCTCGTCCGATCAAGAATTCGAGAGACACATAATAAGCACGGCGTACGCCAGGCTTCTTTTGCGCCAGACTGGTGTTACGCCAATCCGCCATAATTCGGTCGCGTAGCGTTAGGCTCAGTGCGTTATAAGCGTAAGTCGGCGTGGTTTCAGTACTACGACCCAAGAAGTAGGTGAGGTAGTGATTGAAACTGGCTTCAATTGCTTTGCTATCAAGCGATAGTTTGTTCATAAGAGGTCGGTACTGTTTGCTTTGATCGGTGTTGCCCATGGTGTATTTTCCTGACTGGTGCGTCTTTGACTATCAATGATCATTGAGTCAATCACACCCGTGTTATGTTAGTTTATTGTTGATGCGATGTTAGGTGATTTCCAAAAAACCATTTCACGCTTTATGTCTTTTTCTATCAATCAGCTTATTGATAAAGAGCCAGATATTCCTCAGCGCTGCGTTGCCAGCTGAAATCTTGCTCATTGCCGTTTTTTGTATAGAACCCCAAGTTGTTTTATCTTCAAATAGATCGACTGCTCGACTCATAGTTTTGAGTAGTGCATTGGTGTTTGACGATGGCAGTATAAATCCATTAGCCGTGCCCTCTGCAATAGTTTGATCAGTTGCGTCAACCACCGTATCAGCCAAACCGCCCGTATTGGTCACGATAGGCAAAGTGCCGTAGCGTAGACTGTACATCTGGTTTAAACCGCACGGTTCATAGCGCGATGGCATCAAAAATATGTCGCTGCCCGCTTCGATTAAATGCGCCATACGTTCAGAATAGCCGAGATAGCAGAAGACGCGGTTTGGATACTGTTCATGTAAATCTTGAATAACGCGTTCAAAGTAAGTGCTGCCAGATCCCATTAGCATAAAATTCGCATTGCTTTGTTTTAACATTGCGGGAATCGATTGCGTAATGAGATCTACGCCTTTTTGCTCGGTCAGACGTGTCACCATGCCAAACAAAGGGGCGCTGATCATCTCATCGCTAACTTCATCATTATGCTCCGAAAGCAGGACGTATTTATTTTTCTGTTTGCCGAGCTGTATTTTTTTCGCCGAGTAATGATGGGGTAAATAGTTATCACTGCTTGGGTTCCATACGGTCTCGTCGATGCCGTTTAAAATACCGCTGAGTTTGTAACTGCGGGAACTTAGTAAGCCATCCATCCCGTAACCAAAAGCGGGAGTGCATATTTCTTTTGCGTAAGTAGGGCTGACGGTAGTGATAACGTCAGAGTAGATCAATCCAGCTTTGAGCATGGATAGTCCACCGTAGAACTCTACGCCTTCAGCCGACCACCACTGGTCTGGCAAATTTAATGATTGAAACTGCTGCTGAGAAAAATGCCCGCCAAAAGCCAAATTGTGAATAGTGAACACTCGTTTAGGTCGGTGATGGTAGGTGTCTAAAAAGGCAGGAATTAATCCACACTGCCAGTCGTTGGCGTGTATCACGTCCGCTTTCCAGTCGGCTAGCGCGTGACCCATGGCAACTTGTGAAACGGCCCAGCAAAACTGCGTGAAGCGTTCGGCATTGTCGTGCCAATCATTACCCTCTGCATTAGTGTAAGGGTTGCCTGTGCGGTCGAATAGGCTCTGACAGTCGACTAGCCAAACCGGTGTGTCAAACTGTTCATGGCTGGCTTCAAGCAGCCTAATGGCAGATGAGTGTGTGCCATGTGGGGAGTCCATCGACGCGAGTATTTTCAGGTCAGTACAATTCGCTAACACTTCACGGTAAGCTGGCAAAATAATCTTTACGTCTTGCCCTAGCGCCTGAAGCGCTTTGGGTAAACTGTAAGCCACATCGCCCAGCCCACCCGTTTTTATTAAGGGCCATACTTCACTGCTAGCAAAAAGTACCTTCATTTTACAACCTTCAAATAAAGTGCAGCCAATGGGGGAACGGTTAGTTCTAGTGACTGCTGCTGATTCATCCAAGGCGTATCTTGATAGCTAATGATTTCACTGTTTCCACAATTACTACCGCAGTAATAAGCAGAGTCCGTATTAAGGATTTCTTGATAACTACTCGCTGCTGGCACACCAATGCGGTAATTTTCACGAGGCACGGGGGTGAAGTTAAATAACCCGATAATGTGATTACCTTCACGGTCATAGCGCAGCAGGGCAAGGATTGACTGATCCGAATCATTACAATCGATCCAGTTGAAACCGTCCTGTGAAAAGTCTAGATCATGCAGCGCGGATTCACTGCGATAAAGCTTATTTAGGTCTGAAACCAGCAAACCCATAGCGGCACGGTCAGTTTCTGCCGCAGCATGCCAATTGAGCTGACTCATTTCATTCCACTCTTCGGGCTGCGCAAGTTCACCGCCCATAAACATCAATTTCTTACCGGGATGTGCGTATTGCCATGCATAAAACAGACGTAAATTCGCCAGTTTTTGCCAGCGATCTCCTGGCATTTTCTCATATAGGCTGCGTTTGCCATGTACCACTTCATCGTGAGACAGCGGCAGTACAAAGTTTTCACTGTAAGAATACACTTGGCTAAAGGTAAGTTTGTTGTGGTGATATTTACGATGCACCGGATCTTGTTCAACGTAGTCAAGATTGTCGTTCATCCACCCCATGTTCCACTTCATAGAGAAGCCTAGTCCGCCCATTTCAGGTGGCTTGGTGACCATGGGCCAAGCTGTCGACTCTTCTGCCATGGTGATCACGCCGGGCAATGATGTGTGTACAATACGGTTCATGTCTTGCAGGAAGCTCACGGCTTCTAAGTTCTCTCTGCCGCCGTATTCGTTAGGCAGCCATTCGCCTGCATCGCGGTCATAATCGAGATAAAGCATCGAGGCGACCGCATCGACGCGGATACCATCAATATGGAATTCTTCTATCCAATACAGTGCATTAGCCAATAAGAAATTGCGGACTTCATTGCGATCATAGTTAAAAATGAGGGTGCCCCATTCTTTATGCTCGCCTTTGCGGCTGTCTTCATGCTCATAAAGTGCACTACCGTTAAAGCGTGCCAGTGCAAAACTATCTTTCGGAAAATGAGCTGGAACCCAATCTAAGATTACACCGACATCATTTTGGTGGCACTGATCAATGAATGCTCTAAGTTGATCGGGTGAACCATAGCGGGCGCTTGGCGAATAAAACCCCGTGACTTGATAGCCCCAAGACTGATCAAGCGGGTGCTCAGCAATCGGCATTAATTCGATATGGGTATAACCCAGTTTTTTGACGTAAGGAACTAAGCGTTCACCCAGTTCCTGCCAGTTAAAAAACTGCTCATCGGCCGGTCGCTGCCACGAGCCTGCATGCAGCTCATAAACACTGATGGGTTGATGTTGCCAGTCAAACTCGGCTCTTGCCTCTAGCCAGGTAGTATCTTTCCAATGGTAATCGACCTCACCCACAATCTTAGACGCTGTTTCAGGGCGCATTGCCATTTGTCTGGCATAAGGGTCGGTCTTTAATAAGAGTTGATCATGCTGTGTCAGCAGTTCAAATTTATAGTAGTCGCCAGCCTGTAAACCTGGGATAAATAATTCCCATACGCCTGAGCCACCGGCAGCGCGCATTGGGTGTCGCTTACCATTCCAGCCGTTAAAATCACCCACCACGCTAACGCGTTTAATATTAGGTGCCCACAAGACAAATAAGCAGCCTTCTGCTTCATCGATGGTCTTTTGATGAGCGCCCATAAATCTATAAGCGTGGTTGTGTCGACCTTCGCTAAACAGGTGTAAGTCCAGTTCGCCGACTTGAGGCAAGAATGAGTAGGGCGACTTCACTTCAACCCACTCCTCGCTGCCTTTTTCTAACCATTTTAATGAGTAATGACTGCCAACAACGTGCTCTTTATCAAGTGGAATTTCAAAGAAATCAGTTCCCTGCTGCCGAGACATGGCAGTCTCGCCATTGAACAGCACCTGCTCAGCTTGCGGTAAATACTCGCGAACAATGGCCTTGCCGTTGTCTGAGGTTTGGTAGCCCACTACCAAAAATGGATCGTGTAATACACCTTGCTCTAATGCAGTCATTGCCGAATTCAAAACGATGTCTCTCCTTGTCGCTGGTGTGTGTTAACCCTTGCTAAAATATCTGAACCAAGACTTTCAGGCAAGTCTTGCCAATCAAACCGCCAAGCCCAGTTACCATCTGCAATGCCGGGGGTGTTCATGCGGTGACTTGTGTCGAGCTTGAGAAAGTCCTGCAAAGGAATAATCGCCAGTGACGCTTTTGTTTTTAGTGCTGAGTTGATTAATGCGGTACAGATATCAACGGATTTATCTTGCTGAAGTCTCTCATAAACAAAATCTTGCTCATGAGCTTCTAACGAAACGTACCAGCCGAGTGTTGTATCGTTATCGTGCGTGCCAGTGTAAACGATGCGATGTTCAGTAATATTTTCAGGCTTGTGTGGATTATCTTCAAAGCCATCAAAACTAAACTGAAGCACCGACATGCCTGGCAGGTCAAATTGCTCACGCAGTTGGGTAACCTCCGGCGTAATGACACCCAAATCTTCTGCCACGATAGCAGCATCGCCGATGTGTGCTTTTATCGCTTCCAGTAAATCAGCGCCCGGCACTTCCTGCCAGTAGCCATCAATCGCCGTTGGGCAATTTGCATCAATCATCCAGACGGCTTGTAAGCCACGGAAGTGATCAATTCTCACGATATCATAGAGGTGAAAATGATGCTGCATGCGCTGTAACCACCACTCAAAACCAGTTGCCGCTAAGTGCTCCCAGTTGTAGTGCGGGTTGCCCCAGCGCTGTCCGGTTTCTGAGAAATAGTCCGGTGGCACACCCGCAACCAGCTCAGGCTGGCCATCGGTATTTAATAAGAAGCAATCGCGATTCGCCCAAACGTCTGCACTATCATGCGCGACAAAAATAGGCATATCACCAAAAATTGAAATGCTGCGCTGCTGTGCTTGAGACTTGACCGACTGCCAGCGACTGTCTAGTTGAAACTGTTGCCGGTAGATTGCATCAATCGCATCTTGGTGGTTTTCATGTAGTGCCTGCATGACGCTTTCATGACGAAATTTATACTCATCAGGCCACTCATACCAAGCGGATTCACTATGCAGCTGTTTAAGAATGCAGTAATCAGCGTAATCTGCTAACCAGTAAGCTTGTTGATTTTGCCATTGCTGGAACTCAGTCTCATCAATTACCTCTGCATTGTAATCCGCAAGTAGCGCAGGGTTCATCGCAAAAGCAGAGTAGCAAAGATAGGGCGATAAATTATGCTGTGGCACACCTAACGGCAATACCTGCCAAACGCCAAGTCCCGCTTGCTGCATGAAATCAAGCCAGCGAATGGCGTCATCATCAATTTTGCCTGAAGGCAGTGACGTTGGGTGAAGCAAAACGCCAGCTCGGCGCTGTGATAAATGCTTATTTAATTGCCTGTCCAATCAATTAACTCCGCGTTGCATAGTGCCCGCATTTTCAGAATCACCGCCACCAAAAGAGATCGGGTGATTTAGGTAATCTGGCCTATCACGCTCTAAAAGCTCATAGAGCCGTTGCAGCTGTGAGCGGAACAATAAATCAAAATCGCGCACGCTATCGCTGGAGTTATAGTCACCAAACCACCAAAACCAATCCGAGCCTTCACAGATGGCTAACTGCTTACTGGCCTTGTCTTGAATCTCATCGGATAACTCGCCCGACGCAATTGCCTCATCAAAACTTTGCTTAGCAGCAACGAGGTAGTCCCACGCGCGGTTTTTGTCGGCTTGACCAATCCAAGTAGAAAACGAGCCATAAACCCAACTGCCCGCGCACAATTTTTCAACAGTGAGTGGTTTGACTTGAGCATTGTTGCAAACATCCGCAAATGTCGTTGCTTCAATGAGTGGGTGGTTGGCTAATTTAGCGTAGAGCTTACTCAGAAAATGGGCACCGTTGTGCGGGTAGTACTCCCATGCATTTTCACCGTCTAGTACCACACTCACCACGTTTTCATCGACGGTGTCACCAAGAAACCCGTGAATGTTCTCAAGATTTTGCACAAAGTTATCAACGGCTTGCTGAGCGTCCCAGTGACTGTATTCAAAGCCAATAAAGTCCGACAAACCATCGTCACGAAAAAATATATTCGTGTCGCAGTCTTCAAGTTTAAACGGTGAAAATAGCGCCTTTTTATTGTGAATCAGCGCTTCATCGATAGCAGGTGATTGGTGACAGGTATTACCCCAAACACCTTGGCCTGAGGCCGTCCATTGAATGTCATACTCAGCGAGCACATCTAGTGCATCGTCGCTGATGCCTCCCTCAGATAACCAAACGCCTTTCGGTTGCTCACCAAAGTAATGCTGATGCGTTTCAAAGCCTTTTTTCATATGCCAATGATTGCGGGCTAAGCCGTCTGGATAATGGCTGGACTCGGGACGAGGCGCTTCAGGTTGTGCGCAGCGCATATTATCAAAGTCATTTAATAGTGGCACAATCGGATGTGCATACGGCGTCATTGATATTTCTATTTGACCGCGCTCAGCGAGTGCGCGATAGCGAGGGAGTAAGTTCTGCATCGCCTCATTCATTAATGACACTAATAACTGCTGGTCATTGGCCGTGTAATGAGATTGTTTTTCCATTAGCGAGGTAGCAGTATGGTGGCTTTTCAGCGACTCACCCAACCAAGCTAAGTGATACCAAACTAGCAGGTCAACAAAGTACTGCTTATCTAATTGCGAAACAATTTCAGCATCAGGCGCATCCGATCGCTCACCGAGCTTTTCAATTAACGCAGCAAACGCAGGATATGGCGTTATCATTTGTGGCGCGTGGCAACGTTGGCAATCGCTAATGATTTTTAGCCTTGCGGTTACATCATCAGGAATATCCGTATGGCCTGCCAGCAGATTGATTAGTCCATCGGAAGTTGGTGTGCTGTGCGCTATCGATGCTTCAATTTGACTGGCATAGTCGTCAAGCTGCTCTAGGAGAGTCGGCGCAAAATTGACCACCGCACGCATACCTGGCTCGTTTTCAAAATGCGCTGCCATGTCGGTATAGTCTTTGAGCGCGTGCAGATAAACCCAAGGGAGCTGATAAACCCCATCACCGCCCTCGCGGTAGTGAGGCTGATGCATGTGCCATCCAAGAACGAATTTTAGTTTTTTTGCCGCCATCGTGAAGAACCGTTTAATGGAAATGTATATTGACCGAGCATTTCGGGCGTTATTAAAACAATGCCCTCATCAGATACATGAAAGCGTTTTCTATCTTCTTCTAAATCTTCACCAATAATGGTGTTATCTGGAATTTCACATTCCTTATCAATGATTGCCTTAGTAATTCGGCAATTTTTACCGATGCGGACCTT